>Ga0210388_10002369_pt1 | contig 14663 bp, 14 predicted proteins | sample IncBWC19OmetaG_FD_155485 | JGI IMG/M metagenome (GOLD analysis project Ga0210388, IMG submission 155485) | Forest soil microbial communities from Barre Woods Harvard Forest LTER site, Petersham, Massachusetts, United States - Inc-BW-C-19-O ...
AAAACTGGTTGATTTTGCATCACTGATAGAACTGGAGTTGGATTTTAGTGAAGAAGATGTAGAGTTTGCCAACCGTAAACAACTTATTAGCTTGATTACTGACATGCATCGAAAGATGGAAAAGCTCTCTGATTCTTTTCGATTAGGGAATGTATTGAAGAATGGCGTTTCTACTGTAATAGCAGGGAGGCCAAATGCCGGAAAATCCACATTGCTTAATTCATTGCTCAATGAAGAACGCGCTATAGTAAGCGCCACGCCTGGCACAACGCGAGATACTATCGAAGAAATAATCACAATATACGGTATAGCTTTTAGATTGACAGATACCGCAGGAATCAGAAACGCAGCAGATATTATTGAACGTGAAGGAGTAGAAAGAACTATGCAAAAAATTAAACAAGCAGCTATTGTACTCTACTTATTCGATGCGGAAGATATGACAACAAAAGATGTAATGGGTGATATAAGGAAGCTTGGGAATGCTGACAACATTGTTGTTATTCCTGTTGCCAATAAAGTAGATACACTAAATGAAAAAGAATACAAAAAGAAATTCGAAGGCATAGAAAACATTCTTTTTGTGTCAGCTAAAAATGGAAAGGGGTTAGAAGAATTAACAAAACGCTTATATGAAAATGCTCTTCAGGGGACAGACATGAAAGAGAGTATTGTGCTTACGAATTCACGTCATTATGAAGCATTACAATCTACCTTACGCAACCTCGAAGCCGCTAAAAAAGGAATAGAAAATAAACTGTCAGGCGAACTGGTGGCCTCAGATATTCGTAGTGCACTTAATCATTTAGGTGAGATAACAGGCGAAATTACGAATGATGATCTGCTTGGTAATATTTTCAGCAGATTCTGTATTGGCAAGTAAATAAAAATCCCACACCTTTCAGTGCGGGATTTTCTTTATTATCAATTCCAATTAATTACTCAAGAATAATTTTCCCTTGTTTTACAATTGCACCTTCTAAAGTAATAACCTTGTATAAGTATACGCCTTTTGAGTTAGCGCTTAAGTCAACCTGGTTATTTGCATTCTTAAGACTACCAGTATAAACCTTCTCTCCTATTACATTATACACATCCATAATCATCCCACTAATTGATGGCACATTACACAGCACATTAAATCTGCCGTTGTTAGGGTTAGGATAAATGCTTATATTTCCTTTGGGAATGCTGACATTATTAACCGCAGCAAGTAAGGCTGTATCCTTTAACATAAAAAGCTGTCCATATCCATTAATGCCGCCTTCATCGGACATTCCAAAAAGGGTATCTGTTGCAACTGTTATATTATTACCATAAGGATAAATAGCAGAAGTACTACCGCCAAAATCATAAACATGCTGATATCCTTTGCCTGTAGTATCAATAGAGAAAATAATTCCAGAATCATGTACACCACCCTCATCGGTCATACCATAAAGTATATTCCTTGCTAGTGTTAATGAACCTGCTGGAAAGCAGCCGGTAGCACTATCCATATCAACCAGATTCTTATAACCAGCCCCATTAGTATCTACTGAAAAAACAACTCCCGAATCATGCACACCGCCGTAATATGTCAGCCCAAAAAGTTTATTCCCTACAAGTGTAAGAAAACCATAAGGATAATAACCTTTTGAATAGTTGAGATCTACCAAATCCTTATATCCGCTTCCGTTTGTATCAATCGAGAATATAACACCTGAGTCATTTACTCCCCCTTCTTCGGTCATACCATATAGCTTGTTCTTATATACTGCCAATGATACACTTTCAGGGTAACCACCATTAGTTCCATTAAAATCGAAAAGGTCTTTATACCCCGTACCATTTGTATCAATAGAAAAAATCATACCTGAGTCATATGCTCCTCCATATGTTCCCATACCAAAAAATTTATTACCTATAAGAGTTAATCCACCCCATCCTAAGTTTCCGCCTGTTGCAGAAGCAAAGTCATACAGATCCTTGTAACCACTGCCATTTGTATCAATCCTAAAAATTTCTCCGTAACCAAACGCACCGCCTTCATAAGTGAATCCATACAATTTGTCTTTAATAACAGTAACATCACCATATGGATACCCACCATTAGAATTACCTGCAATTGTACCGGTATCGTTACAATCCCAAAGGTCTTTAAATCCGCTTCCATCCTTATTTACTGAGAAGAAGTAACCATATCCATTTGCACCGCCTTCATATGCAGTACCAAACAACTTATTACCTGCAATAGTAACATCAGCATAAGGGTAGGAATTAGAACCGAAATCATACAGATCAGTAATCTGCGCTTTTAAAGAAGCTCCACCAAAAAGCAAAGCCAATGACAATAGCATGTAAATTTTCTTCATAATTTGTTTTATTTTTTTGCAAAGCTAATATTTATATAATACCTGAAAATCACAAAACTGTGAAGCACTTTAAGCCTAATAAGTTCAGAAAATGGACTTTAATAACATCTGGTTTTGAATTGGCAAGTATTATTTTATTAAACTTGCACAAAGAATCTGGAAATGAGCATAAAGAAGACCCTAGTAATAGCTATTACCTTTTTATCAATCCATAGCGCATTTGCACAGGATGAAGATCATTCTTTCTATGCCGGTATAGGCTTAGGAGCAGGCATTCCGCTTGGCCCTTTTAATTCAAGAACACTAGATCCTAGCGGTGGAGGATCTGCCAAGTTAGGATTTGACGGGAATGTTGTTGCAGGCTACCAGGTTCCCGGAAAGGCTTACGGAGGGGTATTAACTATTGGATACAACCTTAATAAATTTGATATAAATGGATTAGCAGCGGCTTATCCTGATGATAATATTACTGCTGGCACTTCAGGTAGTTACTCAATACTAACAGTAATGCTTGGCCCTTCAATTGGAGATAAAAACGATAAATTATCATATAACTTAGGACTACAATTAGGATATGTATCAGTTTCGTACCCCGCTTTAACATACTCTACTACTGCGCAAGGCTCTGGCAAAACCACTTCATACGCTATAGGTGCAGTCAGTTCGGGTTCTTTGGGCTTTCAGGTATGTACTTCATTCAGGTATTCAATTACAGATAACCTTTGTGCACTTTTTATGGCTAATGCTTTCTACGGCAAGCCAACCGGTACCTATACAGAAACTACACTTACAACGGGCAGTCAAGCCGTTACAGGACCTGTGACCTTTTCCAGATACGTAGTAATGCTAAACTTTAATATTGGGGTTGCATACGCCCTATAAAGCTTTAAGTAAAAATTTATTCAAATAAAGGGACTCTTTAAACGCCTACCAGTTTTAAATAGGCAATATGAGATCTCAACGCTTCCATTAAGGTAGGATATTCTATATATGGGATATCGAATTGTTTGCAAACATCTTTTACCACTTTACTTATACCAGGATAGTGCACATGGCTTATTTTAGGGAAAAGGTGATGTTCAATTTGAAAATTAAGGCCACCGGCAAACCATGATAATATTTTGCTGCGTGTTCCAAAATTAGCTGTAGTAGCTAACTGGTGCAAGGTCCATTCATGTTCAAGTGTGTTGGTCTTTTCATCAAGAAGTGGAAATGTAACATCATCTACTACGTGAGCCAGCTGGAATATAACACTAAGCACCCAACCGCAGACAAAAGATGTAATTATGTACCCAATTAATGTTTTGAGTATACCCAGTTTAATAATTGGTATAGCTACAAATAGAAATAAGTAAACGATTTTACTTATCCAGAAAATGAAATGTTCCTTTACACTCATTTTCTTTAAAGGGGTATTCCCCATCTTTCCGGTAAAATATTTCTTAAAGTCGTTATTGTATACCCAAAGCAAATAAGTAAAGCCATATAAAAATGCCCAATAAAAATGTTGGTAACGGTGGTACCAATATTTAGGCTGACTCTCATTGGTACGTATCCAAGGCTTAATATCAATATCGTCATCAAGTCCTTCAACGTTCGTATAAGAATGGTGAGCCACATTATGCTTTTGTTTCCACATATATGACGAACCACCCATAAGATTAAGTGAATAAGCCATTATTTCATTTATCCATGCCTTTTTCGAATAGCTTCCGTGTGCCCCATCGTGCATTACGTTAAAACCAATAGCAGCAAGGTCAAGTCCAAATATTACGCAGAGCGGAACAGAAACCCAGGCAGGAACATTAGTAAATACCATAACCCAGTATACTCCAGCACCAATAAGGAAAAGTATAAATGTTTTAAAATACATTTTAAAGGAATCGGTTACCCTTTTCCCATCAGAAGCAAAATATTCATCTACCCGTTTTCTAAGCGTTGCTGAGAAATCTATAGTGGGTTTACCAAAAGAAACTCTTGTACTCATATTGCATACAAAGTTAAGCTATTTTACCAAGCATTGCTAAATCCATTCAGGATTTATTAACGAATATATGTTTGTTTCGCTTATAATAATGTGACGTTTATCCGCTCCTTATAATTCGATTGTATATACTACAGTTTTAATGAGGGTTCTGTAGCAGTTGAAAATTTCTTTTACATTTAACCTTTATAAATCATCTGTATGAAATTTAAGAGAAAAGATATTTTACTGTTATTGGTTTTTATATTCTTTGTGGTTATTGAAGCATACTCACGCGCCGGAGGTGGTGGTGGCAGCCATAGTAGCGGTGGTGGAAATGGATTTGGTGGAAGTGGTGGCGGAGGTGGCTTTGGAACAGGAGTTGCAATAGGATGGCTTCTTGGAAGTGGACTGGGAAGAGGGGTCCTGGTTATAATCATTATAGCTTTTCTTGTCTACCAATTTTATCTTAAGAAAAATTCAGGTGGAACTGACCTTGTAAGTGGATCATCGTCTGGCCCTCAAGGCACTCCTGCTCCAATAGCCCCAAGTTTTCTTGCAGCTAATACCGGCTTTAATGAACAAGCATTTATTCAAAAAATTAACACTGCTTTTCTTGCCATTCAAGATGCATGGATGAATAAGAACTTATCTAAGGTTCGCAAATGGATAAGTGATGGTGTATATCAGCGCTTCAACGCCCAGTTTACTATGATGAATATGCTGGAACAGGTTAATACCCTCAGCAATATTAATATCCGTCAAATACGTATTGAATCAGCTAACCAGGAAGGAGCGTATAGTATCATCACAGCATCAGTTTTCTTTAGTGTTGACGATAAATTCATTTGCAAAACCCACCCTGAGTTTAACGAGACATTTAATGGTGACACTGCAACTGAATACTGGACTTTTATAAAGAAAACCAGTGCGGCTGAAAAAGACCTTTACCACAGTGACACTTGCCCTAAATGCGGTTACCCTACCAACCAAAATGCAGGACAAGTAAGCAAGTGTGAATCTTGCGGAACTGTTACTTACCTTGGAGATTACGACTGGGTGCTTTGCGAAATAACCCAGGAAGAAGATTATGATAGGGGTAATTATAGGCTTGACAAAAGTGCCCCAGATATTCAGCCTCTATATGCAGATGCAACTAATGATTTCTGTATACAACTAATGGAAGATAAAGCTTCAAACGCTGTGATGCAGTATTTTGTATCACGTGCCACACAGGATCTTAAATATGTACACCGCTTTACGGATGACACCTTGTTTGCAAGCATTGAGGCCCAGGTTAAGAGTGAAGGCAAGTTTGTATTTAACCGCCTTTACCTGAATGATGTTAATTTGATAAGTTGCATACTGGTAAATAATGTATGGATGGCAAGTTTCAATATTTTCTATTCATCAATGCGCTTACAACTGGTGGAAGGTAAATTGCAGAAAATTGATGACACAGTAATTGAACGTTCACTTGCACTTACCCTTGCCAAGAAAGCAGGAACAATACAAAAGAGCAAACTTTGGAGCCATGAATGTCCAAGTTGCGGAGCACCGTATACTGATACTACTATTACAGAATGCGCCTATTGCTCCGCAAAAATCAACTCAACTGATAATGATTGGGTAATGGTTAATCTAAGCCAGCCAAGCTAATTAGAATGCTTGAGTAATGAATATGCAATAGGGTAAATTAAGGTTTCCCATATTGCATATTCTTTAGCTGAGGGATGAAGGCCGTCTTTTGCAGTTAAGTCGGTATTTCCCTTCATCTTTTGAGTCTCAGGGTAAATATCTATGCATTTAAGCCCCCTACTTTTTGCTTCCCTCATAATAATGTTATTAAACTTAGCAATTCCCTTAGATATATCTCTTCCACTACCATATATTGCCCCAGTAGGAGTAACGCCAAAATCGGGTATTGTAATTAGTATTAGATTCTTTTTATCAGGTAATAGCGCCTGAACCTTATCAATTATATAATTGAGGTTTTTATGGAAAGTCACGGAATCTACTCCATGAACCCAGTCATTAACCCCTATAAGCAAGGTAACAAAATCAGGTTTATATTTCTCACATAATGGCAGTTCATTATATATTAGGTCAGTAGTAGTCCAGCCTGTTCGGGCTGGGTTTGCAGGTAACTCCATATTAATACCGTTCTTGTCTAAAGCTTTTGTAAGTAAAGTTGGCCAAGACTCTTCCTGTCTTGCACCTTCACAAATAGTATATGAATCGCCAAGGGCAACATATTTTATTTTATCCTTTTGTTTTACGCCATTATACATGCAGCACAATGTTATAATAGTATTACAGATAAAGACTTTTATGCTCATATTTTCATATACGAAATATGCAAAAAGATGGTTTGATTTTAGAAAGCATGCATATTTTTTGCTAGGATAACTTATTTTTTACAATCTTTGCGCCCTTGAATTTTGACTCCGTAGCTCAGCTGGTAGAGCAAAAGACTCTTAATCTTTGGGTCGTGAGTTCGATCCTCACCGGGGTCACATTAATAATAAGGCTGGATTTTCCAGCCTTTTATTTTAACCCCAGAAACATAGTTCTCATCGAACTAACCTACCAAATAATCTTTACAGATTTAACTTTACCAAACGGGAATAGTCAAACAATAAATGTACCTTAATTATGAAAAAGATTGTTGTAATATTTATCGCAATATTCTCCTTATCAGGAGTAACAAATAACGTTCAGGCACAAATTGCTGTAGGAGTGGGTGTACAAGTTGGAATTGCTCCCCCTGCCCTACCCGTTTATGTTCAACCACCTTGTCCTGTTGAAGGGTATCTATGGACACCAGGCTATTGGGCTTATGGGGTAAATGGTTATTTCTGGGTGCCAGGTGTATGGTTAGCTCCTCCAAGAATAGGGTTTTTATGGACACCCGGCTATTGGGGATTTGAAGGTGGACATTACTGGTGGCATGGGGGATATTGGGGACCACACGTAGGTTTTTATGGTGGAGTAAACTATGGATTTGGTTATGGTGGAAGAGGCTTTTGGGGTGGAAGATGGGAAGGCGGTGCATTCCGGTATAATACTGCGGTTTGGAGTGTTCATCCCGGATTTCACAACACATACCAGGATAGAGGTGTAATTAATAATGGGACCGTTGGTAACCACAGTAGTTTTAACGGCCCAGGGGGAATTGAATCACGCCCTTCTGCAGAAGAGGAATCAGCCATGAAGGAAGGGCATATTCAACCAACTGCGGAACAGCAGACACATGAACGTAGTGCAAGTACAAACAAAAATCAGTTAGCATCGGTTAACGGTGGTAAGCCTAGGGCAACTGCAATGAGCTCTACTAAAGGACAACGGTATAATTCTGCAGGACACTCCATGAATGCAAACCATGCAGCAAATAAAACGGCCAACCACAGTCAAATACAAAACAGAAATGGTGCACAGGCTCAACACAGCAATAACCGAATGGGTGGTGGGCAAAGGCAAGTGCATAGTAGTGGTTCAAGGCCGGCGGGCAGAGCGGCACAAGGGCATGGCGGAAATAGCAGACGCTAAAGAATAGTTTTAAGGGTGCCTTCAGGAAGTAAAGTGTGCATTTGTTGGGTAAACATTTCCTAATTATCTTTTGTTTCCATACATTAGCATCCTGAATATCAATCAATAGGATATTCTAAAAAGATATTATTATACTTTAGACCCAACCTTTTCATAATCAACCTCATCTAGAATAATAAATACTAACCTTTTATATCTCCCTGATTATGAAAAAGAAGTCACTACTAATTTTATTTACTGCGATTGCTTGTTCAATTCTAATAAGTGGGTACCATACAGGTCCCGCTGCTAATGGTTATGATTGCACAGGAGCAGAAACGGGCCTAGGTAACTTTAAAGGATGTGGAGGAACTGGCGGATGCCATAGCACAACTGCTACAACAGGCATAACTTTAACTGTTGTATTAGATTCAGCCGGGAAACCAACTACTCATTATACAGGAGGGAAAGCTTATACAATAGTAATTACCGGAACAAATACTACTACTAACTCTCTTCCTAAGTTCGGCTTTCAAATTGGCTGTATAAAGGGAAGCGTGGCAGCGACTACACCAACCAATGAAGGAACTTTTGGTTCTCCATATCCTACTAACACACATTTTTCAGGCCCCAGCTCAGGCAATTATGTATTGAATATAGTAGAGCATAGTACTCAACTTTCTCCAAGTTCAGGTACTGGCGGTAATGGCACTGTTTATCAAGAAACTATTAACTGGACAGCGCCTGCAAAAGGGACTGGAGCAGTTTCCTTATGGGCTGTTTTAAATGCGGTAAATAACAATGGTAGCGCTGATAAGAATGACCTTTGGAATGCAACAAATGTGACTATTAATGAATGGACCGTTACTACAGGGGTTGACGAGGTTGCAGAGAACACTTTGAATTTAAGTGTGTATCCTAACCCAGCTAAGTACAGTACCACCCTTAATTATAATTTGACCGGGGATGCTCCTGTTCAAGTTGGAATGTATAATATGGCTGGCCAGAAAATTTATGATATGAATTTTGGACAACAAGCTGCAGGTAACCACCAACAACAAATTGACCTTGCCGGAATGAATCTAAAGAGTGGTATTTATATTATAGCTATAAATCAGGATGATAAGGTAACTACCAGAAAACTGATCGTTCAGTAGTAGACATTTTGCACTTAACTTCTTTTTAAGCCATGGTATTCAATTTACCATGGTTTTTTACTTATGTTTAAAACGAGATTCGATAGAAAGTAGTCATTCTAAAGTTTTTTCATACCTTTATGCTTTCAGATAGAGGATTATGTACCACTTTAATATGAAAAGAATGAAAATAGTGCACTTATTTTGTAAAAAACTCAGCGCGGTGCTTGCATTATTTGCAATTGCATTGCTTTTATTTTCATGCGCAAAAAACACTTCTACTACTCCGGCGGTAACACCAGGCCCACTTGCGTTTAATGCCAGAGCAGGTGGTTATTTAAGGCCTTTTACAGTTGTTGGAGTAACCTATGTAAACAATATTTTAACAATTGGTGTGCAGTATAAAGGCAAACCAGACACCTGTACTATTGGAATAGTGGTTACTGCCAAGCAGTATGGTAATTTTACCCTTGCAGCCAAGTCATCGCCCAATTATGCATATATGGACATACATGACCACCTTGCAGATACTGTATATTATACAGATAATACTCACCTAGGTTATATACAGTTAACACAACTTAATACAGCTGCAGGAACTCATTTAGTTGAAGGCAATTTCTCCTTCGTTTGTAACGAGACCAGCCCAGTAGCAGGCGGAAATGTTGATACTGCTAAAGGATCATTTACAGGTATTACCTGGTAATAATTATGCTTAAAAATTTCTTTAAGCAATTTAATTGCGCTTACATCCAGGTTCTAATTTGTTGCACTAAAAGCTATAGTTATAGATAGATTGAGGCATAAAGGCGCTACGGACTTATTGTTAAAATAGTATCAATTAAGTTAGCAAACCAAAAGAAATCCCTCTACTGTCAATAAATAGAGTATCTTTGCATCACTTCTTACGAAGATTGTATCTCAATCTGTTGGTGGTTCTCACCCATTCAATCCAGTATCGTCTTACGCTTTTCTTAAAAAGTCAACAAAGGGTAGCCGTTTTTTGGCTTACCCATAATTAATCAATAGTAATTCTATGACATTTCAGCAATTAAACCTTATAGCCCCGCTTCTCGACGCTTTAAGTAAACAAGGTTATTCACAACCTACTCCCATCCAGGAGAAAGCCATTCCACATGTATTAGAGGGAAGGGATATCTTTGGATGTGCACAAACAGGAACAGGAAAAACAGCAGCTTTCGCATTACCTATACTGCAGTTTCTCGAAAAGAACAAGGCAACGAACCGTAGAGGTATTAAGGCACTAATTCTTGCCCCTACCCGCGAACTGGCTCTTCAAATAAACGAAAGCTTTTCAGCGTATGGCAAGAATCTTCGCATTTCACATACCGTAATCTTCGGTGGTGTTTCGCAACATGCACAAACAACAGCACTTAGAAAGGGTGTGGATATTGTTGTGGCTACCCCCGGCAGATTACTGGACCTCATGCAACAAGGACATGTAAAGCTTCAAGACGTACAATATTTTATATTAGATGAAGCCGACAGAATGCTGGACATGGGTTTTATTAATGACATAAAAAAGATAATCTCCAGGCTTCCTGCAAAGAGACAAACAATTTTGTTTTCAGCAACTGCACCCGCAGAAATAAGGAAGTTTGCCGATACATTGCTTCGCAACCCGGTAAGTGTAAACATCACCCCTGTTACCTCAACATCAGACCTGATAAAACAATCGGTGTATTATGTTAGCCAGGACAAAAAGAAGCCATTACTTAAGTATGTGCTTATAAACAATGCAATTGAACATGCATTGGTATTTACCCGCACTAAACGTGGTGCCGATAAGGTGGTAAAGGAATTGAATAAAAACGGTATTAAAGCCGAAGCTATTCACGGCGATAAATCACAAGGTGCTCGTGAAAGAGCACTGAAAGGTTTTAAGAATAGGGCAATACGTGTATTAGTTGCTACGGACATTGCATCACGTGGTATTGATGTAGATAAACTTACTCACGTAATAAACTTTGAAATACCTGAACAGGCTGAAACCTATGTTCATCGTATTGGCCGCACCGGAAGAGCAGGGGAATCAGGCAATGCACTATCCTTTTGCAATACCGATGAAAGGGAATACATGAAAAACATTCATAAGCTTTTAAAAAATAACATTGAAGTAGTGTCATCACACCCTTTTTGTTAAATCAATAAACAACAATCTTACATTCTAAATCAAACAAACAATTAAATCTCAACACAATGCAAAAAGGCGTAGTAAAATTCTTTAATCCCGAAAAGCGTTTCGGCTTTATAACACAAGATGGTAATGGCGAACAAATTTTTGTTCACCAATCAGGTTTGAAAAACCAAATAACAGAAAATGACAAAGTAGAATTCGATGTAGAAGAAAGCCCTAAGGGCCTTCGCGCAATTAACGTTCGCGTAGTAACTGCATAATTTATAATTACCGGAGAGGATGTCAAAATTCTCTCCGGTATTCTTTACTTCGAATTTAAGATGCCTTCATCTTAATTCAACTATTTTAATCATACTGCTATGAACAAAGAAGAAATGTTAAACCTGGTAGACGATAAGTATGCTGTTGGGTTAAACCCCACTGTAACAAGGGTAATGTGCAAAGACGATGTAACCCATTATGGTTATTTTAATTCATTTGGCGATGTTACCGAACTCAAAGCAAAAAATCAATACAGATTTATTCCAAGGAATAATTTTAAAGCATTTAAAGAAGAATTCAATCAAAAAGGCATTTACGGTGTTAAGCATAGCATAGTAATTAACGGTGATGATGTAGTCGACATTGAATTTGTCCTGCCTCTGCATATTTAAGTCTTAAGATAGCAGCCAAAAAGGTTGCTGAAGAAATAAAACACAAAAAGAATATTAGTACATGAGGCAACTTAAAATAAACAAGCTAATAACTAACCGCGACAGTACTTCTATAGACAAGTACCTTGCCGATATTAGCAAACATGGCCTTGTAACCGCTGAAGAAGAAGCCGTGTTAGCACAAAAGATAAGAGAAGGCGACGAAGTATCGCTGGAAACCCTGGTTGTTGCCAACCTAAGGTTTGTAGTTTCTGTTGCAAAGCAGTATCAAAATCAAGGCTTAAGCCTTTCCGATTTAATTAATGAAGGAAATGTAGGCCTTATTAAGGCAGCCAGAAAATTTGATGAAACCCGTGGATTTAAATTTATATCATATGCTGTCTGGTGGATCAGGCAATCTATAGTACAAGCCATTGCAGTAAATTCAAGGGTAATACGTTTACCATTGAATAAAATAGGTTCACTAAATAAAATTAAAAAGGCCGGAGGCTTACTTGAACAAAAATTCGAGAGAGAAGCAAGTCCCGCTGAAATTGCCGAAGTACTTGAAATGTCGGAATCTGAGGTAAGTGTAGCGCTAGCGGTGGCTAATAAGCACATTTCTACCGATGCATCGCTTTCAAGTTCTGAGGATATGACATTAATGGATGTGTTATCCGATCCAAACAACCCTCTTCCTGATAATTCGTTAATGGCGTCGTCATTAAGTATTGAAATAAAAAGGGCACTATCTAAACTTTCCGAAAGAGAATGTGAGATTGTTATTTTTTTCTACGGAATTGGTATGGAACACTCTTATACACTGGAAGAAATTGCAGAACGTTATGACCTTACCAAGGAACGCGTAAGACAGATAAAAGATAAAGCTATACGCAGACTAAGGGTAAGCACCACAAGTAAAATACTAAAGACCTACCTGGGTTAATATTATAATTTAAAATACCATTTTACATACCCCGTATGAACAAACCTAAGTTACTTAAAGTATATTATTGCACAGAATGTGCTGAGCTTGAGGTAAAAACAGCAACCCCGAAAATAAGGGGATGCAAAATGTCATCTTTCCATAAATGGATAATACTTGGAGAACGTGGCCCCGATAAGTATTTGTGTGACAATTGCGGTATTAAGGTTAACACCAACGATATACCTACAGAAATAGGTTGCCGTAAAGGAACTTCTCATAAATGGACAAAGATTTAAGCATAATAGAGGGGTATTTGGATATTAATGGTTATATTTGTGTATTAATAATTATTTAAATTTTTTATGATGAACATTTTTGTGTCTAATTTGAGTTTTAAAGTTGATGAAGAATCATTAAAACAATTGTTTCAAAATTACGGTGAAGTTACTTCTTGTAAAATTGTTACAGATAAGTTTACAGGCAGGTCCAGAGGATTTGGTTTTGTAGAAATGAAAAGTGAAGAAGATGGCCAGAAAGCTATTGACGGGTTGAATGAAACCGAGCACGATGGCAGAAGCATTTCTGTTTCTATTGCTAAACCAAGGACTGAAACTGGCAACAGGAACTCAGGTGGTGGCGACAGGAGAGGCGGAAACGGTGGTGGAAACGGCGGAGGCAGCGGAAACTACAACAAAAGGTGGTAAGCTCTCTCTAGCAAATTCTATATAGACTTTTTAAACATCCTGTATTTCATTATACAGGATGTTCTTGTTTAATGCAATATCAATAAAAAAGCCTCATGAGTATTCATGAGGCTTTTCCCATATGTATTAATACTTTATTGTATCTCTAGCTTTACTACTCTTAAAAAGCTATCATTTCCTATTCTTACAAAGTAAACTCCTTTCGCTATTGCTGAAACATTGAAACTTGTTTCTACAGTTCCCGAGCCAGAGTTCATTGAATTAGTAAGTATACGTTTGCCATTAATATCATATAATTCAACAGCTATCTTCTCACTACCTGGAAGTTTAATTCCCTTTACGTTTAATTGATTGCCTGATTGGAACGCGCTTAATTCAGCCTGCACATCATTTATATTTGGTATACCTACAATACATTTAGGTATTTGGAAAGAAAATATTCGGGTTGCAAGAGCACTATTAGTTATAGTGCTATTCCCATATGAATTGGTTCCCCAGAACGTAATACCATCAGTCGGATCAACTGATAAATGTGAATAATCACCCCACCTTCCGTAAGTAGTAACTACAGAATTACCCACAACAGCTTCACCTTCGGCAAGTGTCATAGTTCCTAACGTATCACAAGCTCTTCTTCCTGTAAAGTATAAACTAGGATAAGTAGCAGTAGGATCACTTGCTGAATACTCTAATCCAATACTTCCATTCTGATCCATTGCAATACCCGGGTTCCATCTGCTCACCTGATCATTAGGTGCATATGTGCCTTGTTGATATATACTCCACATTTTTGTTCCTGTATCCTGACGCAATTCGTACCACCTTACACCTGAAATAAAACTGCCAGACGTTGGGTTTGTTCCTACATTAACAGGGTTACACATTACAGCAGCATTATAGCTTGCCCATCTCATGTATGGTATCCGGTATGAAAAGAACCCATCAAGTGCATCAAGGCTAGCATTGTTACCACTAGGCTGATCAATAGAATTACGACCATTAAAAAGGGAATTAAATGCTGCAGTAGGTAAGGTTTGGTAAAGTGATAAAGCACCTGTCTTTAATGTCCAATCGATTGATACCTGAAATATCCTAATTGAATTAATAGCCCAACAACTACCCCAATTAGGATCAGTAAAATCTAACAAATAATTAGGTGTGCCATAAGGTGGCAGTGTTCCGTCCGCGTACATTGTCATAGGGCAATAAAAACCGCCAGACTGAGCACAAGTAGGATTAAAAGCAGTTTCAGGATTATAG
>Ga0210388_10002374_pt1 | contig 14641 bp, 11 predicted proteins | sample IncBWC19OmetaG_FD_155485 | JGI IMG/M metagenome (GOLD analysis project Ga0210388, IMG submission 155485) | Forest soil microbial communities from Barre Woods Harvard Forest LTER site, Petersham, Massachusetts, United States - Inc-BW-C-19-O ...
CCCGAGGGCGCGCCGATCGAGGAGCAAGGCCTGGGTTGGAAGAACACCTATGGCAATGGCCATGGCAGTTCCAACGGCCACAGCGCTCACACCATCACCAGCGGCTTGGAGGGAGCATGGACCACTACTCCGGCGAAGTGGAGCAACAACTTCCTGGAAAACCTGTTCGGCTTTGAGTGGGAGCTTACCAAGAGTCCCGCCGGCGCTCACCAGTGGACTCCCAAAAACGGAGCTGGAGCGGGCACTGTTCCGGATGCTCACGATCCATCGAAACGGCACGCCCCGTTCATGCTCACCACGGATCTCGCGCTCAAAGTAGACGCGAACTATGCGCCCATCGCGAAGCGCTTCCTCGATCATCCGCAGGAGTTCGCAGACGCGTTCGCCAAGGCGTGGTACAAGCTGACGCATCGCGATATGGGGCCGCTCTCGCGGTACCTTGGCCCACTGGTGCCGAAGGAAACGCTGCTCTGGCAGGATCCTGTTCCCGCTGTCGATCATGAACTGATCGGCGAACAGGACATTACTGCTTTGAAGGCCAAGGTTCTCGCGTCGGGACTGTCCATCTCCGACCTGGTCTCAACGGCCTGGGCCTCGGCGTCAACATTCCGCGGCGGCGACAAGCGCGGCGGCGCCAATGGCGCACGCGTTCGCCTGGAGCCGCAAAAGAATTGGGAAGTGAACCAGCCGGCTCAACTGGCGAAGGTGCTGCAGAAGTTGGAAGCCATCCAGAAGGATTTCAACGGAGCGCAGTCCAATGGAAAAGGAAAAAAAGTCTCGCTTGCCGATCTGATCGTTCTGGGCGGGTGCGCAGCTGTGGAAGCGGCGGCGAAGAAAGCCGGATTCGACGTGAAAGTACCTTTCGCGCCGGGACGCACGGATGCATCGCAGGAGCAAACCGACGCGCACTCCTTTGCGCCGCTGGAACCGGTGGCTGACGGGTTCCGCAATTATCTCCGCGGTAAGAACCCCATGGCGGAAGAGGAGCTGCTGATAGATCGGGCACAGTTGCTGAAGCTGACGGCCCCCCAGATGACCGTTCTAGTCGGCGGCCTGCGCGCCCTGAATGCCAACGCCGGGAAATCCAAACACGGCGTCTTCACCAAGCAGCCTGAGACGCTGACCAACGATTTCTTCGTGAACCTGCTGGACATGAATACCGCCTGGCAGCCCGCGAAATCCGACGGCGTGTTTGAGGGACGCGATCGTAAGACGGGCGAAATCAAATGGACCGGAACCCGTGTTGACCTGGTCTTCGGTTCGAACTCCCAGCTTCGGGCAATCGCGGAAGTCTATGCCTGTGACGACTCGAAGCAGGCGTTCGTGAAAGACTTCGTAGCGGCCTGGAACAAGGTCATGAACCTCGATCGCTACGATATAGTCCGGAGCTAGCGGGAAAGAGAGCTCGGATCGGCCGGCTGAAGTTCAACACTTTTGTCGGCCGAGCCCTTTAGGGCTTCGCGGACGTCGGCTGCCAGAGTTCAATTTTATTCCCATCCGAGTCATAGATCCAGGCAAAGCGGCCGTAGGATTCATTCATTCGTTTGGCGTCAATCTTTACTCCCTCTTGCTTTAAGCGGTCGAGCAAAGCATCCAGATCGTCCACAATGTAGTTGAGCATGAACGGTGCGGGACTGGGATCGAAATAGTGAGTGGAGGCGGGAAAAACAGTCCAAACGGTAACGTGCTCTTTTTGCGGGTCGTCGTGTTCGCGCCAGGGAAGCATCACGCCTCCGCCTTTGTCGGCGAGTCCAAGATGCTTCGCATACCATTCGCGCGTCTGATCACGATTAGCGGATTTGAAGAAGACACCGCCAATTCCCAGGATGCGCCCGCGCTGCTCCATTTTGACGGGCTGCTTCGACTGTTCAGGTTGTGGGGATTGCACTTCCTGCGCTCCTATTGAGCCGGCCGCAATGAGCAACAGCGACCCGAACGCAATTATGTTCCAGGGTATTCGTTGCATGTGTGGATTATTTTTCGAACAACTCTTTTAGCTTCTTCAGGAAACTCGTCCAACCGGATTTTGTATCGGTGAACTCGTCGTCCCAGGCTGCTTCCGGGCCGAAGCCGGACTGAACCAGGCGGAGGCGCGTGATTCCTCCGCCCAGGGATTCGATGTAATAATCGACACACATTTTTTGCACAACGCCCGTGTCCACCTTGCCTTTGTGGCTGTAGGTGAGGGACCGTTCGCTTTGAGTGCCGAAATGCTTACCGGGCTCCCAGGCGGTGATGGTGGTTCTACCTTCCATCCCCGGGCCCCAGGAGAAGAAATACTCTCCGCCGACGCGCGGATCCACTCGGGCTTCGGGGGCGAACCATTTCGCAATCTGTTCGGGGTCAGTGATGGCCCGGAAGACTTCTTCAGGGGTCGCCTTTATATCGATGACGGTCTCATGGGATCTGCTCATATTTCACTCCAGATTTGCGGATTCGCTGGCGGATTCTTCCAGCTTGACAGCGGGATAAACGGCGGAGAGTAGTCGGAAACGTCGCCCTCCTTCGGCCCGCTCGTTGTGATATTTCGCCGCGAGGCGCGCCATGGAGGCGGTCATCTCTTCGGCGAAGGCGGCGCGGGATTGAGCGCTGGCGAAGCGGATCTCGGTTTCGAGCGTAAGCGTGGCGACGCGTTTTCCGGCGCGGCGGGCGCGGATGCAGAAAGAGGCCAGCTCGCGAATCATGCGCGCAGCAGTAGAAGCCAGATAAGCGGCGGAGAAACGGTCGGCAATGACGCGATCGCCGGTCTGGGGAGCGATCACGAATTCGCGGGCCACGGCGCGCACCACGCGTTCCATGCAATTGCCTTTCCGGCGTTCCTCGATCAACTCCAGGAAGCCTTCGCGCTCCAGTTCGCGCAGATGGTAGTTCAGTTTCTGCCGAGGCACGCCCAGGCGGCGGGCCAGCCCAGCGGCGGAATCGGGCTCAGTTAATTGTTCGAGAAGACGAAGCCGGCCGGGCTGGAGCAAGACGCCGGCTTTTTCGGGGCTCTGTACGATTTGCAACGCTACCGGCATGCATCGATTTAAACACCGGAATACTATTCTGTCAAGAAAAATATTATTGTCGGCACCTCAAGACGCTATCGCCGCACGTGCTCGCGCCACATCTTCGCGAACTCAGTGAACGCCAGCGGCTTTCTTTGGCCCAACAACAGTCGCAGCAGTTCCCACGCCGCCCAAACGAAATAGCCGATCGTGATCCACCAGTGGATCTGTTGAGCCAACATGCCCCAGAACGGCGCCTCCGGCTTGATGGCTGAAAAGAAAAATTGCACGAACCACAACACGAATAGCGTGGATGCTTCCCACCAGGCTAGTTCCATGTTCACCAGGAACAGCATGCCCACCAACTGCTGACCGATGGTCATCCAGACTTCGATCCGCTGCTGTGGGTCGAGTGGAACCGAAGTAACGTGCCGGAGACTCAGCGATAACACCACCGGCAGCATCGCTACCAAAAGCGTCCACTGATTGATGTTGCTCGACACCAGGTTCATCAGCGCCATTGGGGCGCGATGGACGGTCCGGGCCCAGTAGAAAGTGGAGAGCCCTTCCGGAAATTCGGAAACGAAGGGCGCCACCCATTGGACGAAGATGAAGGTGGGAATGCCCAGCCGCGTAGAGATTGCGAACAAGCTGCCGAGAAATGGTTCGGCGCCCAGGTAGATCAGCAGGCCGCCTAGAAAGAATAGGCCGCCAATGAGCCCGATGCGGCGCGCGCGTGGTGAAAGTACGATAGCGCGTGGAATCCGCTCCAGATCCTCGATCCCCTCTTCTTCCTGGGGCGGCATTTTGCCCAGCACGGCCAGGTAAGCGGCGTAGATGACCGTCAGCACCACGGCGTCGGCAAGATGCAGCGAGCCTTTCCACGCCACAAAGCTTATGTAAATGAGCGGAGCCAGAAGGCCAATCACCTGCACGCTGTGCTCGCCCTCGAGAACAATCTTGCCAAGAGGTTTGTGTTCGCGCCTTCTGTACATCACCGCCGCCGCGCAATAGATCATGGGCCATCCCAGCCCAGTGAGAAGACGTAGCGCGCCGGTGAGGCTGGCGAAAAGAAATGGGACCTGTTGGCGCCATGCGAACACCGCTTCCATGGCGAACTCAGGCAGGGTCTGCATCCAGGCCAGGATGGCCAGCGCGAAACCCTGCGCGATAAAGAATTGCGCGGATTCGGCGGCCCAGGCGATGATCATGGCCGCGATCAGGATGGCCGGAGCGGCCCAGAGGATGGTTTGCGGGCTGGATTCGCGAAGCGTGGGCGCGGCCACGAATAAGAAGAGCCCGCCGAGGAAGAACGCTTTCGCCACGCTACTGGAACCTTACCGGGAAGAAGTGGGCGTTCGGGGTGCCGATAAACCACATGGTACAACGATTGTATGCCGTCCTACGTGGTGGAAACACCCGCGCGTTCTTATCCGATCCTGGTGGAACGCGGTGGTGTTTCGAGGCTACGCGACTACATTCCCGCGCGCGCCGGCACGCTATTTTTTGTTTCCACCGAAGACGTCTGGCAACTGCACGGGCATACTGTGGCCCAAGATCTGGCGCACCAGGCGCTGTTCTTTCCGGGCGGTGAAACCCGCAAGCGATTGGCGGAAGTGGAAGCGCTGGCCGACCAGATGGTTCAAAAAGGCGCGGACCGCTCCAGCATCGTCGTGGCAGTGGGCGGCGGAATCGTCACCGATGTCGCCGGATTTCTGGCGGCAATCTTCATGCGCGGCATTCCGCTGATCCAGATCCCAACTACGCTGCTGGGACAGGTGGATGCGGCCATCGGCGGGAAAACTGGAGTGAATCTGACGGCCGGCAAGAATCTGATCGGCAGCTTTCACCAGCCGTTGGCGGTGCTGATTGATCCCGCGCTGCTGGGCACGCTGCCGGAGCGCGAGTATCGCGCGGGTCTGTTCGAAATCATCAAGCACGGCGTGATTGCCGATCCGGATTTGTTTCGGATGATGCGCCGCGAGCCGGAGCGGGTGTTGTCGCAGGAGAAAGATGTTGTGGATCGCATGATTGCCGATTCGGTGCGGCTGAAGGCCCAGGTGGTTTCAGGCGACGAGAAGGAGGAAGATCGGCGGCGCATCCTGAACTTCGGGCATACCTTCGGGCATGCGCTCGAAGCCGAGACCGATTATTCCCGGTTCCTGCATGGCGAAGCGGTGGCCTGGGGCATGAAAGCGGCGGCATTGCTGGCCGAGAAGGAAGGGATGCTGTCATCGGGCGAGCGCCAACAGATTGTCGAGTGCGTCAATTCCTATGGACCTTTCCCATCGCTCGATGGAATTGATCCCGCATGCCTGGCCACGCGGCTGAAGAGCGATAAAAAAACAGTGCAGGGTAAAATCCATTTCGTGCTGCCGGAGCGAATTGGCGCTGTAAGAATCACCGCGGATGTCGACCAGCGGTGGGTGCTGCAGGCCATTCAGGACGCACTAACTTGCTAATTAGGAACCTGTGCTGGTGGCGCACGCACAGTGGGGCGGACCCCCTGGTCCGCGGCCGACGCCCACGTCGGCCTGCTTCTGAAATAGCGCTGCCCCGAAGAGCGGGTCCAGGGGGATCCGCGCGGACCAGGGGGTCCGCCCCACCGATGCCAGAAGTTTTCATTCCGCTGGATGGACGCTCCTGCGAAGACCGAGCTTGCGTTCACACGTGCGCTACGCTCTGATATGGGCACTACGCCAGCGGGAATCGATAACGAGCAGCAGGCCGCCACCTGGGTGCGCGGCATGTTCGGACGCATCGCGCCGCGCTACGACTTGCTGAATCACCTGCTGTCGATGAATATCGACCGCTATTGGCGGGCACGGACTGTGGCGCGCGTATCCAGCGTCTTGGCGAATCCAGAGGCCCGCGTACTGGATGTTTGCTGCGGCACGGGCGACCTGATGCTGGCTCTGGAAACCCGCGCCAGTGCGCATGTCTACGGCAGCGATTTTTGTCATCCCATGCTGGTCGCAGCGCGGCGCAAAGTGGAGCGGGGCCATTTTCGTTCCGCGCTGTTCGAGTCCGATGCGCTGCGGCTGCCGCTGGCGGACGCTTCGCTTGATCTGGTGACCATCGCCTTCGGATTTCGCAATCTCGCGAATTATCAGGCCGGCTTCGAAGAACTTCGGCGCGTGCTGAAGCCCAGCGGCCTGGCCGCCATCCTTGAATTTTCCACTCCACCCAATCGCGCGCTGGCGCGGCTCTACGGTTTTTACTCGCGGGCTATTTTGCCCACCATTGGCGGATTAATTTCCGGATCCAAGGAGGCGTATTCTTACTTGCCTGAATCGGTGCGGAAATTTCCTGGCGCCGACGATCTAGCGGACCAGATGCGCGTTGCCGGATTCACGAACGTCCGCTTTGAACGAATGACCGCGGGCATCGTCGCCCTGCACCTGGGCCAGAGGCTTTGAGTCGCGCTCCACGGCCGCGCCTCCCGACGGTTGGGACAATTGCTTTACTGTGATGGAAGCCAGTGCCAGCGTGAGCCCGATCATGATGATCACGGAGACCCAGGCGACGGCGTTATAGGCGTGCGAATTGGTCCACTCTTTCATCAAGCTTTTTTTGTTGATGAGCATCACCATGTAGATCAGGATCACCGGTAGCAACACTCCATTCAGCACCTGCGAGCCCAGAATCATCTTGATCAGCGGAAAGTTCGGCCACAGAATCACTCCGGCGCCCACCACTACCAACAATGTGAAGAGCCAGTAGAATTCGGGCGCTTCTTTAAAACGTTTGTCCACGCCGGATTCGAAGCCCAGACCTTCGCAGACGGTATAAACCGTGGAGAGCGGCAGAATGCAGGCCGCAAAAAATGATGCATTGAAAAGGCCGGCGCTGAACAACACGTAGGCATACTTGCCGAACGGCTTCAAAGCGAGAGCGGCATCCTTGGCATCGTTAATGTCCTTGGGGCCGTGCGCCCATATCGCTGCCGCGCACGACACAATGATGAAGAACGCCACCACATCGGTCAGAATACAACCCACGATCACTTCGATTCTGGATTGGATGTACTCTTTCGCGGTGATCCCTTTTTCCACGATGGCCGACTGCAGATAGAACTGCATCCAGGGCGCAATGGACGTGCCCACCATGGCAATCAGCATGGTGATGTAGCCTTCATCGAACATCAGAATCGGCTTGACGCTGTAGATGGCCGCTTCCTTCCAATCTGGCTTCAGCAAGAACGCCGAGAAGATGTAGGTCACATAGAGCGTGCACGCGACCAAGAACACTTTCTCAACGCTTCTATATGTCCCGCGCACTACCAGAAACCAGACCGCGACGGCGCAGATGGGAACCGTGATGTAGCGGCTAATGTTGAATACTTCCAGCGAACTCGCGATTCCGGCGAATTCGGCGATCACATTGGTGAAGTTGGTAAACACCAGGGCGATCATCAGGAAAAATGTGGTTCTGAGGCCGAACTCCTCGCGGATCAGGTCCGACAGTCCTTTGCCCGTTACGGCGCCCATGCGAGAGCACATTTCCTGCGTAACGATGAGCAGCAGCGTAATGGGAATCAGCGTCCAGAGAGGCAGGTAACCGTATTTCGCGCCCGCTTGCGAATAGGTCAGGATGCCGCCGGAATCGTTATCGACGTTGGCGGTGATAAGCCCCGGCCCAATGACAGAAGCAAAGATGGCGATTTGGTAGCGAAATTTCTTGATCATCGGGATCTCTGAAGCACCATCTCCCTCACGGTCGCGGTTCGGTGGCATTTCTGAGCCGCGACCGTGAGAAGCTGTGAAAAAATCGGCATGCGCACGGGGTTGGCAGACGGAAGCGTCTGCCCCACACTGACCCACAAGAATTTACGACCAGGTGGCGCAGGCGCTTTCGCCTGCGAACCGATTTTTTCACAGCTTCTGAGGGAGCCGGTGGACTGGCTCACGCTTATTTCTGCCTCAATAGGGAGATAACTTCGTCGGCCGTGATGGCGCCCGCCAGCTTACCGGCCTCGTCCACAACGGGCAAAGCCAGCAGGTTGTACTTATCGAAAATCTCGGTAATGCGGTCCTGCTTTTCCTCGACGTCCACCTGCAGCAGCGGATCGGAAGCCAGTTCCTTGAGCGGCGTGGCGCCCGCGGCGATGAACAGTTTGGCCAGCGGCACGGCAGCAGTGAGCCGTCCATCCTGATCCACCAGGAATAATGTGTTCAGCGTTTCCAGAATTTCCTCGTGGGCTTTCAGCCCCTCCATCGCTTCCGCCACGGTGGCATTTTCAGGGAGGGCCACATATTCCGTATTCATTAATCCGCCGGCTGAGTTCTCGGCGAATTCCAGAAGTTCCTCCACCTCGGTTTTTGGCTCCGGCTCCATTTCTTCCAGAATTTCTTCCGAGGTCCGCTCCTCGAGTTCTGCCAAAGCATCGGCCGCTTCATGCGGGGCCATTTCTTCCACGATGTCCGCGGCTTTTTCGGTTTCCAGCGATTCCAGAATGCTGGCCTGGATGTCCGGCTCTACTTCGCTGAGCGCTTCGGCGGCAACTTCGCTGTCGATGGTTTCGAAAATGGCCTCGCGGTCGTCCGGGCTCAAATCTTCCACGATGTCGGCCAGGTCGGCGGGGTGCATGCGCTCCAGAATTTCGTTGCTGACGTTTAATCGGAGCCGGCGCTGCGGATCGGATTCGAGGATGCTGCAATGCTCCCAGCGCAGCGAGTGCGGGGGAATCACCACTTGCATGCGCCGCACCAGACGGCGCGGGATGGCGCCTTGCGCCAGCCGCCGGAACATGCTGCGCAGGCCGATATCCACGTCGTCTATCAGCAACAGGTCGCCGTCGGGTTCGCGCTGAATCTTGAAAGTGACGTCGGTGACGCGAACCACTTTGCGTCCCTTGCCGTCGATAATCTGCTGGTCGAGAAGGTCGCGGACCATGCGCAGCATATACTCGTCGGAGTGATAAGGGGTGAGCAACTCGTCTTTGAGGTGAATGCCGTCGAGTGAGATGGAGCGAACCTGATCGTGTTTGACGGTGAGCCAGGCCCAGCCGCCGCCAAGCAGAAAGCGATCGACGCGGGCGGGATGGATTAAAGGGACAATGGCGGCGTCTTTGACGAAGCCTAATCGGCGGCCTTTGAGGTCATAGACCGTGAGACCCAATAGTTCGGTGAGGAAGAGAAGTTCGTCCGCCATCGAGAATCGCCCGAATCCATAAATTTGCAAGCAAGGCGCTCGCCACGATTCTCGCCTGAAGCGGTCCGTTTTGGAATGCGCCTACATTTTCTTGCTACTCAATCTTTACTATGACTCAAAGCCAGCAGAGCTGGCAACAAAAAAAACGCTTTCGCATCAGATTGTTCAACGGATGTTCCGGGATAGTAATGATCCAGGATTTCCCGGAACCCGATTCCCGACCGAGCCAGGTCAGCGGCGCCCTTCTGGCACAGACCCAATTGGTGCCCCACCACTACGCCGGGCGAATGGCGGCGGCAGAAGTCGCAGAGGACGGCGTAATACGGGTATCCTGAGCCCGAATCCTCGAGCGAACGGGTCTGGCCGCCGCAGGACGAAGAATACAGCGCGGCGATTGGTTTTCCGAGATAGGTGAGTACCAGGCCACTGGTCTCTCGCGTGGCTTGAAATGCGCCCTGGGAGGGCGGCGGCCGCTGCCGCAGAAACTGGCAATGCGTGCTGTCGCAGAAATCGAAAGCATCGTGACGAGACCCGGCGGCGGCATAGTACGACCGGGCCACCACGGCCTGAGCCTTGAGGGCTTCTTTAGGCGTGGATGGCGGCATCTCGGCCGCCACCACGGAGGCCACGGCAACTTCCCGGTCCATCGCCACCACGGCGATCAGTTTGTGGTCGGCCGCTTGCACTGTCAAGACGCCGTGGAATTCCCGTTCGATTTTGCCGGGGATGCTCAGGCGGAAATCCGTGTCTGAGCCATCGGGAGCTGAGACTTGCACCGGCGTCGAAATGGAGGCCAGCGAAATGGTCCGGATTTGGCGTCCTTCCAGAATGATTCGCTCGTCGCTGGTGGTCACCAACACGGAGCTAGAAACAGGCGATACACGGAGCTCGACGGGGCGGAACAGACTGAAGACGCCGATTTGTACCACTTGAGCTGCTGCGGGCAGGATGCCGAAAACGAGCAGAGCAATGAGGAGGCAATGTACTACTAGACCTGAAAATCTTCGCAGCCTGCGACGATTTGTGGGGCGGACCCCCTGGTCCGCGCGGGTCCCCGTGGACCCGCATTTCCAAACGAGCATGCCGACCAGGACGTCGGCAGCGAACCAGGGGGTCCGCCCCACACTACACATAGCGCCGCATCTTTCCGCATACCCAGGCGGCCTGCGCACCGGGCACTCCGTGCACTCGGACCAGCAAATTAAAACGCGGGGCGTCACTGGGAAAAAGTGCGATCACGTATCCGTCGTGGCCAGCCGTCCCGGTCTTCACGTAGGCTCCCGCACCCACGCCGCGGCCCGTCCCGGATTGCGCCGAGAGAGCCATACCCGCCAGAAGTTCGTGGACGCCGGGGTCAGACGATCGCGCGATCAGTTCCGAGTAGGCGCGGGCGATGGCGAATGGAGAAACACGCCAAGCTGTTCCTAGCCCGATCAAACTGGCGGGTTCAAATCCGGGATCTGGCGCGTTGAGGCCGAATCGTTGTATTACGGACTCAAGCGCCTGGGGTGTCACATCGCGGGCTAGTTCCAGAAAATACGCATTGCAGGAATGGGCGATGGCTGAGCCGATCTCCACGCGCCCGTGACCTTGGGCCAGCCAGCAGTGAGCGCCGGAACAAGTAAAAACGGGATAGCGAAATCCACAAGCTTCTCCGTAAGCGAGGGCTGTAAATGGTTTGACCAGGGACCCCAGCGGTACCGGATCGATGAAATGCGCCCAGCGCGAGCAGATCTCGCGAGTGGTGGCGCAGTCCGTCAGAAGATAAGACACGCCGGTGTCGGGAAACGCGTGGTCGAGAGCGTTGCCGGCGGATTGTTCGGGAAGCGTAGCCGCGCGTAAGGGCGCCGCTGCCGCGAGACCCAGGATAGCGCGCCGCGTCAACATCATTTCAGCTTGTAAACCACGTTCTGAGTCACGATGGACCCCGTGTCATGGACCACAATGGATTCGGATTGGATCCTGGCCAGAGCCTGACCCAGGCTTCCCATGTTGCCGGAGAAGAAGGCGGGCTCCGGCGGATCTCCGGTGGTTTGTTTGGCGAGTGGATTGTCGATCAGCCGCATCATCTTCACGAAGTTCGGCAGCTCCGCGGAGTGGCGATAGCCGGCTGCGTAGCGCGCGCCCGAAGCAGAGGGGCGATTTGCGAGGCCGGCCAGCATAGATTCCAGGAGCTGCCTACTGGTGGCTATCAGCAGCGTTCGGCCGCGTATGGCTAGCGCCAGCGCCTGCAGGCCATCGAGTTCGGAATAAGAATTCGCGCCGGTTCCGCGATCTTGCCAGTGGACGCCAATTTGGTCTTCGGTCAACATGGTTCCGAAGGCTGCGGCGACGGCGTTCCGGACTGCCGCGGCATCCCACTCCGACGCCGCGAGCAATGCCACGCCGGATTCTGTGCCGACGAATACGCCGTCCGGCTGGACCCGGGTAGATCCCACATCCAACACGGCTTCAATTCGCACGCCTTCCAGCAGTTTGCGAAGTTCAGCTCCTATATCCGGCGTTCCGGTATCCAGCGGCGGCTCATCGATCCTGATTTCGAGCTGGGTTTCGTCTCCCACAGCGCCCGAATCCAAGGTGACATTCGGAGCGGTGGTGGAGGCGATTTGAGTTTCCGGATGTGGATTGAGAATTTTGTGGCGAAGCACCTCGAAAGCCTGCGCAGCCGGTGGCGATGCCGAGGCCCGATAGACGCTCGCGCCGGCTGGGGCCAGGCGCACTACTTCGCCTACCGCTGCTTCATTCCAGGCGGGAGCGATTTCCGCGCTGCGCAGCAGGACGCGGGTTTCCTCAAACTCGCCGGACACGCGGCCGGCATCGGCAATTGCCGCGCCATATTGCTTCAGTTCGGTGATGTTTTGTTGTATCCAGTACGAGCGAAAATGCGGGCTGCGCGTCAGCTTGTTGAGATCCATCACCATGCGCAGCTCGCCCGGCGCCTTGGCTTCACGCACTGTTTTATCGAACCACTGCTCGCCGGCCACCGCGGAGCCGGGTTGCCCCGCGATCAACACGAGAGCCCCCGCCAGGGCATCCTCTCGCGTGGCGAGAAGCACGTAATCCTTAGCCACCGCGAAAGCCGCTACTCGCTTCGAGGCCGGATCGGTTTTGATGTAGTAATCGATCCCAGCCGATTGCCTGGGCTGATAATTTCCCCGCGTCTTCCACAGCGCGCCGCCGGCGAACCGGTCCGATGACAGGCGCGTGATATAGAGAAACTCCAGCTTGCCGATGTCGTAAATCGCCAGTGCGGATTGGTTGCCCGCGACATTCGCCAACAGGTCCATGTCAGCTGGAACGCCGGCCGCTGCGGCAAACTCGGTCTGGGCCTGCTGCAGTTTCAGACATAAACGCGAGCGCGAGAATACCTGGAAGTTGTCGCCCTCAAGCCACAGGCGTTTCTCATCGGAGGCTTTCCAATCCGTCAACAGGGCGCCGAAATCCTTGGCCTCAATATAGAGCAGCGGGCCGGCCGGAACCAGGCGCGCAAGCTCCGGCGGAGTCGGGGCGGGTGGTTGGGCGAACACCCAAACCAAAAGCACCAGGCTGGCAAAAACAACCGCGATGGTTACTGGCCGCTTCATTGTCCGCCTCCAAGCCGCGGGCGCACCGGGTGATCCTGCTCGAGATTTTCCGTAATCACCGGTTGGCGTTGACGATTGGCGCGCTGTTGTTCCAATTGTGTCTGGAGCGCGCTTAGCCGCGCCTTCGATTCGGCGTCCGCTGGATCCAGCTGAAGCGTAATTTGGAAGTAGAAGGCCGCATCGCGTGGTCGGTTCAAATTGGAATACGAGTCGGCTAGTTCGCGCGCGATAACGGCACGCCGCGCTGTGTCGAGAGTGGGCTGGCCTCCACGGCGTCCGAATCGAACGGCGCCCATCATGAACTGGCCGGAGTAATACGGGTTCTCGTTTTGTTCGTCAGTTGGCTCCGGCGCGATCACCAGGCCACTACGCGACATCAACGGATGTATGGCGGCAATCGCGATCTGGTAGCGTTTCGCTCGGTAAGCTTCATCAAACAGGGCCAGCTTCGGATCGTCGGCGTCGGGCGCAACGGAGGCGGCGCCCTCCAGCAGCCGGATCTTCACGGCAGGGTCGCTAGATTGCGCAACCGCGGCCAATCGCGCGTAGTAGAAATACGGCTTCTCGGCGCTGGCTGCCGGAATCGGCGAGGGACCCGAAAGCAGGTTCAACTCCGCGCTCGATGTAGCCAGAGGCCCGGCCTTCGATTCACCCAAGAACCGGGCGGCGGTGGCTCGCGTTTCATACGGCGCATCGTTCGATTCCGCGACAGCTTTGAGCATCTGGATACCTTGGTCGCGATCTTTGCCGGTGGAGAGCAGCAGTTTTCCCAGCTGCACCTTCGCCGCGAAATCCCACGGCACGGCGCGAACGCGATCTGTGAGGAAGGGCAACGCCTCCGCGGGGTGTCCGTTCTTGCTTAACAGCGCCGCGGCGTCGGCGAGATTCTCGAAAGGCTCACCCACTACCAGCGTCATCCGATGAAGTAGCGCGACGGCTGCATTTGTGTCGCCTTGCTCCAGGCGGATTTCAGCCAGCCCAAGGAAAGTCGCGGCGGAGAACTGAAACGATTCCAGCTGCCGGTTGTAGACGAATTCCATTATTTGACGAGACGATGCGCGATCACCGTGCTGCCCCACGTCCATAGCAGCATTTTGCAAACTATCGAGCGGCGTGTCCTCTGTCGAGTAACGGTCCAACAGAACTTTCAAAGTCCCGGCCTGCGCCGCTATGCGCACTTCGAGAATCGCCGGCTGTCCATTTCGCGCTTTTCGGACATCGGATGGAATATCCGCCAACGCGCGTTGGGCGGCCTGCGTCTGTTTATGATCCACCAGGTACTCCACCCATTCGAACTGGCGGTTCCGCAGTTCGCCCTCGGCCCAGCCTCGTGCCTCGCCGAAGCTTTTTTCGAGCTTCTGTTTCGCGTCTTGGATCAGGGCCGCGTAGAGCGAGGGCCGCTGGGCGTCTGGAATCCAGCTCTGCTTCACGATGTTCCCGATAAACTCGGAGGGATCCGGAGCGCTCTTCGCCAAGTCGATGATCCAGGCGACACCGCTGGCCGGATCGCCCGCGGCTTTCATAGCAGCGCGAAGTAAAACATCCACCTGGTAACTTCCATTGCGATGGACATAAGTGCGCAGGACGCGATCGGCTTCCGGGCGCACGGCGTCGAATACCTGGCACTGTCCAATATCTTCGAGCGTAGCGGCGAGCGATCTCCAGAAATCTTCTCGGACGCGTCCGTCTTCCTGGCGCGCGAATGCTTGCAGCGCTACCTTGAATTCACGCGTAGCTTCGTCGTGCTTGTCCTGCTGCCAGTAAATCAGCGCAAGGCGATCGTGCACGTCGGCGCGTTTGGAATCCAGCTGCAGGGCATTTCCGAAATCCACCAAAGCGCGAGCGGGCTTCGCGGATTCGCGATAGTATTCGGCCAGCGTGAAGTAGGCGTCGGCGTGTGCGGGCGTGGCTTCAAGC
>Ga0210388_10002375_pt1 | contig 14639 bp, 15 predicted proteins | sample IncBWC19OmetaG_FD_155485 | JGI IMG/M metagenome (GOLD analysis project Ga0210388, IMG submission 155485) | Forest soil microbial communities from Barre Woods Harvard Forest LTER site, Petersham, Massachusetts, United States - Inc-BW-C-19-O ...
GGGTGTTGTAACTGAGCATGGCCTGCTTTAATTGCGAGTCCACCTCGTCTGCGATGGTGATTACGTCTGCCAGCACCTTGCTGAAATCCACCCTATCTAGATTGTTTTGTAGAGTTTTAAAGATGCTGACCTGTAGGATTCGCGATTCCTCGACGACCATCGAGGCGGTATAGCCTTGTTGACGGCGTAGTTCTCCGTGCTGGCGTGCCGGGATGGAGCTGGCTGCTCTCTCAGTTTGGGGGAGACGCAAGCGGTGAATCAGATCAGCGATGAGATTGGGTAAATGACCGGTACGGTCCTCAAAGCTCAATGGGATGCAATTCAGCTCTTCATCGTGGTTTACGAGCGCCATCCAGTCCTGAATCGTAGCATCTAAGTCATGCTCTAGTATCGAAGCCACGCTCCGCGTAGGCAGCGGTCTGCTAGCTACCGGGTTCGCGAGCTTCTTGCGGATAGCTTCCCGAAGGGTGGCTATTTGGATTGGTTTCATCAGAACTTCGTCAGCCTGTACTCGGATGGCAGACAAAGCCTCGTCTATTGCCGGGTAGCCGCTTAGCACCAGAGTCGCAGCTTGCGGGTGGGTGTGGCGCATAGCGCTGACGACGGTAAAGCCATCACCGGCGTTCGGCATGTGTAAGTCGGAAAGTAGCGCGTCAAAGTTCTCTGTCGCGATGCTACGAAGCGCGTCGCACACGTTCGCTACGGCAACTACCTCGAAGCCATCGCGTTCCAGCGCGGCTTTTAGCATATCGCGGACAGCATCGTCGTCCTCAGCCAGTAAGATTCTGGGCATAACTGCGACTCCTTCCTCCGCCCTGAGAGGGGTCCCTGCTTTTCTTAGAATTTAATAGTAGCTAATGTTCCTCAACGCGGACTGTTCAACAGTGCACACTCCTTGTTTTTCTGTGCCCGGCACCGAAGCGAGCAATCTTGATCAGACACGATTTAGACCGTCCTCTAGCGTAATGGATGGAGGTTCACCCCCAAGAGGAGGGACTATGCTAGGGTACGGTTTGTTGGCAACGTTTCTCGTGTTCGCAATACTCTTACTGATCGTCCGCTCTCTATGAAACATCGGGGTGCGGTCCCGCACCATTTTCCCCGTCTTCGCGCAATGAGAAATAAGCCCCTGTGGTCAGGGAGAACGACTCGTGGCAAGGCAAGGCAGGTTAAACGAAGTACAACTCAAAGAACTGAGTGATGAACTCGCAACCTTGACGAAGCAACAATACGAAGCCCGTCTGTTAGAGGTGTTCATTCCAATGAGCAAAAAAGAGATTCAGGCCTTCGACCTCCGAACAGAGCGCATCTCCAAGATTCACGTTCTTCTCGCCGAGCACGACGCCAAGCAATAAGACGCGGGCCGGGCTCTAATTGTTTTAGCGAGTGGGTCGAAAATAGAAAGGTCCCGATTTCTCTCCCCCAGAGACTATCGGGACCTCAGTCTTGCCTTGCGTCGAGAACTATAATCCCGCACCGATAACTGTGCAAGGGAGGCATCCGAGGGCTTTAAACGCCAACCGGGAACGCCGGACCGGGAACCGCACTTTGCCCCCTCGCGCTCCGGCATCCCCGGATTAGCGATGGAGATTATAGCGCGGGCAGCGCGGGGCAGCCGCGGCAATCAGCGCAAATGCCTATTCCGTGTGGTGATCGTCAGGCGGCGTCCGTTCGTGGCCGCCTACGCGCTTGAAGTAGCATTCCGCGTGCATAACGTGGCCTTCTTCGTCCGCGGTTTCGTCCCTATCCAAGTCTATTGGCTTGCCGCACATCGGGCAGGTAAATTGAGTCGGGGTCATTGGAAGCCGTCCCCCTTTGAGCAAAAAGTCTAACACACCTTTGTGCGGTGGCGTACATACAGGCAGAAGCGAGTCAATCGGTGGAAGGACTTTGATCGGACTTGCTTGGGGGCTCCCGTTGGCTGCTTTGAATTTCGCCCGCGTGTAACTTCTTTTTGTTGTCATCAATCCACACTTCAATCTGTTGTCGTATCCCGCTATCGGTGCATTCCCTTCGCGCCTTTTCCAGCCGCTCAATCTCTGACTTGAGGAATGCGATGTCGCCCGGTGAGTGCATGGCTTGGAATTGTCCCTTCCTTCGCCGGAATGTGCCATACAGTGTTTCTGGTATGCGACACACTTGGATTATGCGAGCAGCTTCAGCCGCTTCGCGCAGAGCGGGCAGAACGACCACGCAAGGAGCACGAACGCAGCCGCGCTTAGATTGAATCTCTTAGTGTCCACAATTGACCAGTCTTAGTAGACGACTTCGACGCACAATTTACCCCATGAGCAAAACGCGTCAAGAGCTACGAGGCACCGTCCAGAAGATCATAGAGCCTGTCTTTCCAGGCGAAGCAGAGAAGGTGGAGATCCGCGTTAAAGGAGCTGACCCCCTTTATAGAGAGATCCGTATCGAAAATGTCGTCACCGACAGCGAAGGCAAGAATGCCGGACTAAAAGACGGGGCTGAGGTCGCTGTCATTGTTGAAACTGATTCGAGCGACACGATTAAAAACCCGATTTAACCTCGTTTCGCTCACGAGGGCCAGCGCGAATCAATCTTCCGCATGATCTCTTCCGCCCATTGTACGGATGCGGATATTAGCTTCTCCGTCCTCGGGCTTCACTGCGGCCCACCGAACAAATCATCGGCTCTTTCCATGTGCATGCTGGTAAGAATTGCCGCCATGATGCCTATTATGCGCTTGCGTCCTTCATCCACGGGTGCGAGTGTACACATTTCGCCTTGTGTTCGCCTAGCACTTTAGCAGGTCCAGTTAGCGAGTCCACTTAACGCATTCATTCCACGGCACTTATGGGTAATTGGTAACCAATTCCGAGGTTATCAACGGCATTTGAGGCGTTCTCGCCCTGAGGATAGATTGCATTCAGCTCCTGGAGGGGGCCATACGATGGCAAACGTGCAGAAACTCAAAGAAGCCGAAAAACAATTAAACCGTGGGCTAAAGAACCTGGAGCGGGCCGCCAATTTAATCGAGGATGCGGGCTTCCAGCCCCAGGCGCACGACTTGGATGGGTTGGGCGAACCGATTGAGGAGTTAAGGGACACGCTGGCGGCGCTGTGAGCGAATCGCCCTCCCCCGCCTCACTTCCCCTTGATCGAAGCGCGGCGGCGTTCGCTCACCCAATCTTTACCACGCCAAGGGTCTCCTGCAATACCTTTCGCCTGAAGCAATCGAAGTATTTCCGAGTCAGACTTTTTGGGATGTTCGCGTATCAATTCTTCCGCCTTGCGGTTCTGTTCGCGGCAGTAGTTTTGGCGGCAGCGAGGGCCACAAGTGACCGCCTGATGTCCCGTGGCTCTCTGCCTGCCCTTCTTCCTGTCACCACCAATGTAGACCCACTCGGAGCAGCCCGGCCCAGCACAGGGAATCCTGATGGAACGCCCGGTAATGGTCTGCGCGAATTGCAGCCACAGGATAGCAAGGAAGTTTTGCGGTACAAATTCCGGTCCACTCCAGTATGCGAAGGCCCCTCTCGATGAGCCTGTAAAATTCTTGCCGGATTGCGTCTAGCATCGGTTCCGGCAGCCCGCACGTAAAAGCATGGGTGCGGTGCGAACTCAGTACCGGTCTACGGAGGGCAGCTCCCCATCGTGACCGGCGATTAGGAGCGAAGGACCAGGCGGATATGAGACCGGATGCCCCATCAGATTGAGGTAGAAGTGTGGCTGTCGGAGTGATACTTAGGTGCCCCTATTGCACGGATGGAAATGACTTCAAGCCTATGGTTGGTCATCTGGACGGTCGGTACATCTGTGCTAGTTGCGGTCACCTTATTTGCCTCGATGTTGCAACGTTTGTGTGCATCTGCTCCAAGTGCCTGGAATTGAATCGCCCTCTCCACAGGATGAAACTCTCACTCGGATTGATTGGCTAAGGTTGGAGGAGTCTTATGAGCTATACGGAAGCGAGGACACACTTTGAGAAAGCGACACTCACCACCACAGATAAGACTGTGATTGAGCTGCTGCTAGGGCTCAAAGACTTATCGACCGCCATAGAGGAAGACATGCGAAAAATGGAACAGAGCATCCGCAACGTCCGCGATGTGCAAAGCGGCAAGGGAATCCCCGGCGCATTTTCTTAGTCATCTGTTCACATCGAAAATCGAAAGGCCCCGATTTCTCTCCCCCGAGAGACTATCGGGACAGGGGCCAGCGCGAATCAATCTTCCGCATGATCTCTTCCGCCCATTGTACGGATGCGGATATTAGCTTCTCCGTCCATGCATCTGTGAGAATTCGCACGTACAGCATTTTCCCGATACACAACTACCGATGATTTTGTTATCGCTGAGAACGCGAGACGCTCTGGGGGAGGCACTCGCGGAAGTCGAGGAAACTTCCTCGGCCTATCCGTTGCTCGGTCCCCCGCCAAAAACCAAACCGCTGACTGATCCCTTGCACAGGAGGGGCTATGCTGGTTGTTGGTTTGTTGGGAACGATTGTGATGTTCGGATTGCTCGTGTTGATTGTCTACGAGGCATGAGCCTTCTGCATCCGACCAAATTATCGCCTGGAGTCATGTTCGCTAAGAAGAACGTGAATCCGGGAGATGCGCTGTGTTCTGAGGTCGAAGGCTTTAATCTCTGCTTCGCTCATGCGAACGAAAACTTCGAGCAGGCGGGCATCGGATTGCTGCTTCGTGAGCGCTGCTAGTTCATCACTCAAGTCTTTGAGTTGCTGCGAATTGAGTCTGCCCGGCCGTTCCACGGCGCCCCCTGCAAAAGTTGGCATTCGGAACAGGATACGAAAAGACTCCAGTGTAGGTCCGCCCGCCAGCGCACAGAATAAAAAGGGAGCAGCACCACCATCATTTCGGTGCCCCGCCGTGCTAGACTCTCCGGCGGAGGAATCCCCCCATGAAACATCGAGACCCACTTGATCCGCGCAGTTTCGAGGAAAGATTGCAAGAGAGTCGCCGCGAAAGAGATGCCGAAGCAAGACGGGCGCAACGCCTGTCCGCAATGCTCGTGAAGAAAACGAATTCCACCAAACCCGAGGAAGTGGCCAGCCAAGTTGCTTAGGTTTGACGACTCTAATGACCAAGAAACGTCAAAAGCTACGAGGCACCGTTCACAAGATCATAGAGCCTATCGTTCCAGGCGAAGCAGAGAAGGCGGAGATCGACGTTAGAGGTGCTGACCCTCTTTATAAAGAGATTCGCATCAAAAATGTCGTGACCGACGAGGAAGGCAAGAAGGCCGCACTCAAAGAGGGAGCAGAGGTAGATGTCATCGTAGAAGCTGATTCGAGTGCGACGATTAAGAAACCAGATAGCATCTAACATCGAGAATCTGGAGTGCTATCGAGGCGGGGCCAGCGCGAATCAATCTTCCGCATAATTTCCTCCGGCCATTACTATCTCACCCGGGCGAAGGCGCTGGAATGCGCGCAAGGGCCCTAACGCCAACCGGGAACACCCCACCGGGAGCCGCACGCCGCCCTCACGCTCCGGCATCCCGGATTGACGGTGCCGTTTATAGCGCAGACCCCGTAGATCAATAAGCGTAATCGCCGGTTAACAACAGTTAACTCCCGGCTTGCCTGTCACTCGGGCTGAATTTGCAGAGCCGCAAGGAAAGGAATTAGCGGAAGAAGGAATTCTTGAATGCCTCGTATCGCTGGCGCGCTACGTCCAAAATCCGAGCGAATTCGGGCTCGCTGTGCAAATCATTCAGCAGTGGGTCTTTGTCAATGTAGGGATAGCTGAAGAAGCCGGATTCAACGCTCACTCTCAGCACTCGTAAAGCGGAGCTTTTGTCGCCCAAGATCGCGTATGCTTCGGCGATTTTGTATGTGGCCTCTGGATCTCCGACTCCTCGCTCTCTCACTGTTCGCTCCAGTCCACTCAACAGCTGCAAGCCTTCTGCTCGGTGCTGATGAATCGAGTCACTCAGAGCCTTTCCAATTCCCGTGTACAAAGTTGGGTCGAGTTCGTACGCGCGATCGAAATCTTTAGAGGCTTGGTCGAATTGTTTTTCGTGAAATTCTCCGAAGCCACGGTAAAAGAGGGTAAACGAAGAATCGTCGACCGGCAGGCTCTCCAGAAACTTCTGGTATTCCCCAAGATAGAGATAGCTGTTTAACACCGAACCGTTCCCCTTCACGAAGGGAGCGAGCTGACGCGCCCGCTCGCATTCCGCCACGGATTCGTCCAACATTCCACCGAATCGGTATGCATATCCCAGTTCCCAGTGAGCGGCGGCGTAATTGCCGTTCGTCTTTAAGGCATCTCGCAATAAGGGCACAGCCTGCTCAACTTTTCCGGTGTCAATCAGGAAATTCGCGAGAAAGATTTGTGCGTCAAGCAGGTTCGGTCGTATCGCCAAAGCCCTTTCATACGCGGCTTGAGCACGCCGATATTGTTCCCGCCCACCAAGCTCGAATGCCGCATCCGAATTATATGAAGCTCCCAAGTAAGCCCACGCTGGAGCGTAGTTGGGGTCGATCTCGTTGGTTTTTTCGAACATTTGGATCGCCAGGGGAAACTTGTGCTGCCCGTAAAGATCAAGACCCTGCAAAAAATATTCATAAGCAAGTGGACGGACTGACGCTTCCGGTTTTAGATGCTCAGTTTCGACTGGAGACAACTTAAGTTGCAGCTCCGAAATCAGTTGGCCAGTAACTTTATCCTGAACAGCAAGAAGATTGTCGTACTTAAGGTCGATCATTCCTTGGCCTAAAATTTTGTCGGTTTTGGCGTCGACCAGTTGATAGGTGATACGCAAGTTGTTGCCATCGCGAATGAAACTTCCCGTGAGCAGCGTATCGACTTTGAGATCTGCGGCAACTTTCTGAAGGTCAATGGCCGTCCCTCGATATTTCTCAATTGCCGCGGAAGGGCGGACGCTGAGAGAGCTCACGTAGGCCAATTTCGTGATCAGTACATCCGCAAGTGATAATCCAAGAAAGTCGCTCCTTGAATCTTCGCCACGATTTTGCAGCGGAAGGATCGCCAAGCTCCGGAGAGCCGTCGACTGCCCTTTCTCGGATCGAATGTGAACAAGCTTCGTCAAGGCGATTACCGCGAGCAGAATGACAAATCCGACGGAGAAAAGGAAGATTTGAGATCGCCTCGGATGCGGATGTGCCAACTTTGGGAGGTGTGCTTGCTCGGCTGCTTGAGAAGAAGCCGATGGAGTGTCACATTTCCCCCCGTTGGACTCCTTGGACAATGAATCGGTGGGTTCCAATTGGCCAACAAATCGATAACCGCGTCGTCCAACCGTCTCAATCAACTTGGGATTTTCGGCAGAGTCTCGCAGCGCATCCCGTAGCTTGCTTACGGCCACCGCCAGGCGATGGTCGAAATCGACAAAGGTATCCTCCGCCCAGAGGCGTTTGCGGAGTTCTTCACGAGTGACGACTTCGCCCGCTGATTCCAATAGCACAGTCAGAACCGAAAACGGTTGTTCCTGCAGCCGTACTTTGCTGCCTTCTCTTCGTAGCTCTCCTGCGCGAAGGTTAACCTCGAAATTCGCGAACCGTATCAGTGGTGGGAGGGTGGACCGCATCAGCGTATGTCACATTGTTCGAAGTTCGAAAGTTTAGCACGACCTCACAGGGCGTGCGGCGTCTACATTTTGTTGAGAGCAAATGACTTATCAGGGGATTGCCAGGGTATCGAAAGGGAGGTGCCGAAGAATTGACCGCCGCCGCTTTCCGAGCGATAAGTGGAGACGGCTTGACCTGGTATGGCCCCAGTACCCAGGAGAAGTAAATGTCAGCTCCTACGATGCCGACTCGCCGCGCGATGGAAGGCGAGGGCGAATCAACAAATGCTCATGTTTACCTCGATGGTGTCTTGCTCGTACTCATTTTTGGAGGTGCTCTATGCACAGAATAGCTTTACCGCTTGTCCTTGCCCTACTCACCGTCAGTGCCGGTCATTCCGGCGAGTCGGCGGCGGATTGGGCGATCAATGCAACCGCAATCGAGGCGTGTAGCTGTCCTCACTTTTGCATCTGTTATTTCAACTCGCATCCGGCAGGTCATCACGAAAACGGCAAGACGGAACACTTCTGCAAGTTCAACAATGCTTACAAAGTGAACCATGGACACTACGGCAACGTTGATCTTGCTGGAGCCAAGTTCTGGATCAACGGGGATCTGGGTGGCGACTTCTCAATGGGTCAGATGGATTGGGCGCTGGTGACCTTCGATAAAGGGACTACCGCCGAACAACGGCAGGCGCTCGGGGAGATCGTCGGGAAGGTGTTTCCGGTGAAGTGGAAATCCCTGCAGGTCGCCGAAGGCGATATCGACACCTGGACGTTCGACAAAGATCACGCACACGCCACCCTGAACGGCGGCAAGACGGCAGAGATCAAGTTGACGCGATTTCAGGGAATGACCGACGAGCCAGCCGTGCTCAAGAACGTCAAGTATTGGGGCACGCCGCGCAATGACGGTTTTGTCATGATGCCGAACGAAATCGAAACGTACAAAGAAGGACCAAAGGCATACGAGTTCAAGGGTACAAACGGGTTTATGCTCACATTTGACATGACTTCCAAGGATGTACCCGTGGCCAAGGGAGATTCAACGAGCTATTAGTCCAAAATCACTTACATACGATTCGTGCGCCGGGAATCTTCCGGCGCTTTTTTTCCACGGAAAGTTGCCCCTGTCAAAATTTGGTGAGCACTGAACTCCGCGGCTTGCAGACGTCAATTGCGGTCGTTTTAAGAGGCGTGACAATCAGCGGGAGCCTCGAAATGACCTCCTTCAACAGTGGCGTCCCACGATGGATCAACTGATGATTTTGGTATTGGAGGGGGTTGCCCAAGCAATCAGAAATTGCATCCAAGATCCTGATGCCGGTCGGGATCAAGCACGCTCTTATCGAAACCTACGAAGACGTGGCTCGGAACCATACCTTACAGATGGCAGCGGCACTCTCCTACTATTTTGTCGTGTCATTCTTCCCAGCCCTCATTCTCTCGTCGGCGATTGTGGCGTATCTACCGGTCCCCGACCTTTTCAACCGTGCTTTGAGTGTGATGGCGCGACTTTTGCCGCCGGACACCATGGGGCTGGTCCGGAGAGTTTTGTCGGATGTCGTCACTCCCAGCAGAGGAACATTCCTTTCTCTTGGAGTCTTAGGAACACTTTGGACGTCTTCGGGCGGATTCTCAGCTGCCATTGAAGCGTTGAATATAGCGTATGGGGTACAAGACGATCGGCCTTTCTGGAAAACAAGGCCCTTAGCGGTTGGCCTAGCTGTCGTGATTGGGATATTGATGCTTGTGGCGTTGTCAGTGATGATCGTCGGGCCCGGATTCGGAGAATGGGTTGGCAATCGAATCCATCTTTCTCGTTTGTTTGTTCTAATGTGGCCTACCGTCCATTGGTGCGTTGCCGTCGGGTTCAGTATTCTCGCGGTGGAGACTTTATATTTCCTCGCGCCGAATGTTAAGCAACGCCTCCGGGCCACATTGCCTGGGGCAATTCTTGCCGTTAGCTGCTGGATCGCTCTTTCTTATCTGCTTGGCCTCTACTTCCGACATTTCGCTGCCTTCAACAAGACTTACGGAACCTTGGGCGCCGCGATTGCACTGATGACGTGGCTGTACTGGATGGGTTTCGCTTTGTTGGTCGGAGCGGAGCTCAACTGTGAACTCGCCAAAATCAGCGCCCAAGGCAAGATCGAGGAAAAGCATGAACCATCGTCCACTACCAGAATCGACTTCGCAGCGTGAGGCTCGAATGGCGGGTACTCAAAATGCGGAAACGGATTGTGCGCCAAGCGCCTTCTTCCGTAGCCGCAGAACGGTGGCAGGACCTGGAGAAAATCGCATCTGTTGAAGTTACGTCCGAGAACGATGCTTCGTCAATTCAAGCTGCGCTGTCGCTAAAAGATACCAACCCAAGGTTGGGGTCCCGCCGAGCCGGGTGCGCAAACGATTCGACTGATCTTCGCAGTCGGCTTTCTTCCGATGCGGATCATGTTCGAAACAGCTCGCCAGCAATGGAACCCGCGGATCAGGTGACCTCCGCGCGAGACTAGCTCTCACGCAACACACGAAGGTAGCCGCAGTCTTCAAGGCTGTGGTCTAGCCGCAATTTGCTGTTCAACTCCATGTTGAAATCGACAAGAAGCCTGGATGAATTTTTCTATCCCGAGAGCTGAGAGATGTTACCGCCAAAGATTTGCCGACTTGGGCCAACGCGAGAGCCGGCACGCTAACCGGATTCACCACATACGGTATAGAGGGTATGGAACCGAACTGCCAAGCTTGCCAGACTGAGGAATGGTCCAAGGTGCCGCTTCGCCTAAGGAGGCACCATGGAAATCAATCACGTCGAAGAACTGAGGTCTGAACTCGGTCAACTGCTCAAGAAGCAGACGGAAGTTTTGGAGTCCCGAACCCTCGGTCGAGCAAGCGACACCGAGCTGCTCGAGTACGAAATAAGACAAGAGATCATTCACGAAATCTGCGGTCAACTCGCCAATTCAACATCCACGTAGTGAAGGCAACGCTCCGAATGTGTTTGCCGTATGGTTGTCGCACGCTTGGTTGGTAAAGGCGGCGCCACCATAAAGTCCGCGTCCGGGTTAGGCATTGAGCCTCGCTCGTGCTTTTTAGAAACTCTTACGATACTTGCCATCTACGGAGACTCCGCCTAGCTGATCCCGGGCCATGCTGACAGACCAGCGTTTGTTCAGCTGATATTCACCCTGCACAATTTCACTTCCTGGTTGAGAGACATCGGTGGAGAACGTAAAGAGCAGATTCTTGGTGACGCGTTGTTGGATCGCAACGCGGGCGGATGGGTTCTGATTGTTTCCGCCAATCGTCGGGTCAATCTCCAGACTGGAGATTCCCGCGAGTTTTTGCACACCAGTACTAAGCTGACTCACAGCTTGCGAAGCAATCATGGAATCTGTGCTCTGACTGCTAGCTGCGGATTCCTGCGTGGTCTTTCCGCGAGCAATGAGATTGATGATGTCCGCCGTCGCCAGCGGCGGATCGGAAGCGTATGAGGTCGTGAGCTTGTCCAGAGGGCCACGCATACTGAGGGTGAGATTGTATTGCTCGACCGTCGTCGTCACCGATACGTTCATCACGGGATGCGTCTCGTTTGGGTCATCGAACGTAATGACACCTTTTTGTATCTCGTAGCGAAGATTTCTATAAAACAGCTCGCCTGACGTCAGGTTTGTGCGGCCGGTGATTACAGGATTGGCGGCCGTACCACTCACTTGCACGGCCGCCGTCCCGGCGATGCTGACCTGCGAACTCGTGGCACTCAAACTCTCTTGGGATTGCACGCCAATCGCCAGCTTCACTGTATCGGCGAATCCCGGCTGAGAAGGGATTGTCGTTCCCGTGCCGAACTGATCACCAAATTTTGCCAAATCGAAATCGGGTGTAAACGATAAGCTATCGATCAAAACACGTCCGTTGAGGGTCGACGCCTCTGTAGTGCCGCTGTAGGCGAGGTTTGCATCGAGCAGGGACCGCAAACCTTCTGGATACCGCAAGCGAACAGATTTTCCCTGCAATGCGAGGTTGAATTGCAAACTGGGCTTGTAAGCGATCGACCCAGTCAGTGTGACCTGCCCGCCGCCCACCTGTCCCGCCATCTTGGAAACCTGGAGATGATCATTGTTGATGTCGAGGGTGCCGTTAAGCTTCTCAACTCCCATGGGAGCATCCGCCGTTGTCATGGCTACATCCTTGAGCTGGACCCTACCCTGAACTACGGGTTTCTCTGCCGAACCCGAGGAGCGAACATCGAGCGCGACCGTGCCAGAGCTTTGCACATCAGGTGCGATAATCTTCAGGATTCGCAGATCGATTGATCCCTGCGCAGAAAGAGTCGGTTCGGCTGTGCCACCGATGGGTAGTTGCCCTTGAATCTTGAGCGAAGTGCCTGTGCCACGGATCTCCGCAGGCTGTAGGGTAACAACAGACTTCGAATAGTCCGCGCGGATTGGGTCTGCAAGTCCAATCTCCATGGATTGATAACTGGCCTTGAGGACCGGAATGGTCAAATGCGCTTCGATCTGCGATGGTTCCTTTAGCGGGCCCTTAAGAGTGGCATGAAACTCCGTTTGGCCGGTAAAGCCCTGTGGCGCGCCTTTCGCATAAGTAGCCATCAAAACATCGAGGGCAACGGGACCACTGTCGATAGCTGCTTCCGTGTAGTAGTCGCCGGTCAGGGCTAGGTGGCCATGCGCGCGGATGGAGGCTTCGGACACCTTCGAATCGAGATTGAGGTCGGCTGCGTGATTGGCTATGTGAACTTCCGCCTTCACGCCAGCGATCGAGTTTTCTCGAACCCGCAGCTGCGGCAGTTGCACGATCGCAGTGAGCTGAGGATCGTCCAGCGTCCCTTCCCCATTCACAGATGCACTGACGGTGCCTGTGATGCCGAGATTTCTCGTCTGCACGGTCTGCAGTTTCTGCAAAATCAGCGACGGAGCATCGAGCTGCACTTTGTAGGCTTTTGTTTTCGGCGTGTAGGAAAGGTTCGCATTCAGGTTGCCGGTCGGGGCGGACACATTCAGAGTTGAGGAGATCGATCCGTTCGCAGCCTCGAATTGCAGAGCAAGATTCTCAATCGGCTCGTCATACGCGCGGGCGCCAGCGATGCGCGCCGATCCGGAACCGGTAGGATTGAGTTGCGAACCTTCCAGCGTGATCTTCGCCGACAAGTCGCCAGAGATCGGATAGTGCTGCCCTGCCAACCGCTGCAAATCTGACACTCGCAATTGCTGTACATTGAGACTTGCCTTGATTGCATTGCCTGGCTCATAGGCCCAGTCGTGCAGTGCTACAGCCGCGCTGAATGCCGCCTGCCCCTGATGTGCGTTGATCAGCGATCCGTTCAGTATGGAGAATTCCGATGGGCCTGCCTGGATTTGACACTTGACGCTTCTCCACTCGCTGCCTTCGACCTTCAGGGCCTGGGCGCTCAGTTCTGCCGCGATCGAAGGCTTCTTCATGGTGCCATGCACGACGGCGTCGAGAGTGGCAGAACCCGAGAGGGCGGGCGGCGCGGTGGGGTTGGAGCCAAAGGAAGCGGCCAAGGCGGCAAGTTGATGTAAGTCACTGGCGGCTAAGTGAACCTGCAAATCGGAACGATTGCTAACTTCTCCCTGTGCGGTGAGCGTTGCCGAGGGAATTCGCAATGATGTTTGGTTGAATGCCATGGCTTGCCGCAATCCGTCATAGCTGACGTGGATAATACCGTCAACTGGAACCTCGCTTCCCGATGAATTTGAACGACTACTGGCGTGCGCTTGAACGGTCAAGTCGGACTGCACTCTCAGATTAGCAATGTTGCCATTCCACCTCGCTTCGGCATTGCCGTTCAGTTGCCCGGAGACGGAAGCTGCATTGAGTTCCTGTCGTCGCAGAGTCTGCTGCAAAGCGCGCAGCGAGACATTCCGCAGTCCCATGTGAACTCGAGAGTCCGGCGTCCCGTCCAAGTTCTTTACGTCAACAGCCGCGGTTATGAGTCCGCCCAGGGTCTGGGTGCTCAGATTGTTCACTTCCAATCTGCCCCCTGCTAACTGGTACCGCCCTTGGAGTTTGCGCAGTTCCAGCTTGCTTCCCGAGGCGAATGCAGTCAGTGCCTCGCTCGCAAGCTCTCCGCGGACCGAAACATCTCGCAGCAAGGGCTCGCTTCCCATTCCCTGATAGTGCAACTTCCCGCGAAGAAGAACGTCGCCTCTAGGCGCAGTGCCCGGAGATAGCTGGGCGAAATCCTGGGTGTGAACCGAGATCACATAGTCCCCGTCCGCAACTGGATTTGCATAGTTTGAAATGGCGGCGTGCAGGGCTACTTTGGAAGATCCGATGCTCAAGAGGGCAGACTCCAGGCCAAACCCTTCCGGGGTGGCGCTGAATTTTATGTTCAAGCTGTGTGGAAGAGGGCTGTATTGGCCATAACGCACTTGCCCGCTCTTGTACGAAAGCGTGCCGTCGTATCGTCTGATGATTGGGACAAAATGAATGTCGGTCCCAAAATCGTACAGGTTAACCTCAAGGGGAATCTTTTTATCGTTGTAGTCGATTTCGCCGCCCGTGATCGACGCGTGCCCAATACCCAAATCGAATACGCTCGTGCGTTTGGCATTTTGGCTGGGCGGTGCCGTTGGCAGATTGTTCTTGCCGGACCGATCTACCTGCATGTGAATAATAGGGCGCTCAATCAGCAGCTCGCTGAGCGAGACCTGGCGTCTGAGCGCCGACAGTATCTTTACTCCCACCGTCAACTTATCGGCGTGCAAGAGTGGCGGCTGATTCTGGCCTTCGGTCCCACGTATTGTAATGTCGTAGAGGTGCGCCGTGAGCGTCGACAGGTTGAAATCGAGCCTTCCGATCTCTGTTTTTTTTGCTCCCGTTGCCGCAGCCGCTTCCTGTTCGATTTTGCTGATCGCCAAGCGCTGAAAACTTGTGCTCTTGAGGTAGAGATATCCTCCAACGGCAGCTATGACAATCGCGCCTACGATTCCTGCCAGCGTCCAGCTGATAATTCGTTTCCAGTGCATAGACGATCCTCTAAAAGGCCTGCCCGACCGTGATGAAGTACTGATTCGCGCCGATCCCGGGGACCGGGTTCAGATTGCGCCCGAAATCAATGCGTATCGGCCCAAT
>Ga0210388_10002376_pt1 | contig 14638 bp, 12 predicted proteins | sample IncBWC19OmetaG_FD_155485 | JGI IMG/M metagenome (GOLD analysis project Ga0210388, IMG submission 155485) | Forest soil microbial communities from Barre Woods Harvard Forest LTER site, Petersham, Massachusetts, United States - Inc-BW-C-19-O ...
GTGAACTTGGCTCGATTGATCCGGTCGGAAACCGGGAATCAGGACGCTGCTCACGGTGAATGCACGGGCCGGGTCACTGTGAATTTCCCGCGGGGGCGGGCTGCTGTGGACGACATATCACGCCGTTAGTATTTTTTGTGTGTACGTAGACTGGAGCATTGTTGGCCAACCAAAGGCCAACCTCAGTCGTCGTGTTTTGGACGGTTTCGGGCACCATCGCGGGTGAATCGTTCGGATATGTGTCTTCGTAATTGTCTACCGACCATTCGGAGGGCACGGCCTGTTCCGCGAGCAGACGGTGGACAAAATCCTGGGTGTCGCTGCTGAAAGTGTTGCCGGTGAATTCGCGGAAAGTCTCCAGCTTGCCGTCAGAATTGGAAGGCCACGGGTAAGGAGAGAGCAACACAGTGGTCCGCAGGCCATGAGCGTTTCCCCATTGGATTGCTTGCACGATAAACTTTTCGTAGCCTGGGCCGCTGCCACCGGTCAGAAAGAAATTTGGAGGAACGTCGAAGGCGATTGCTTTTCCATACAGCGCCTCGCCGCGCTCGAGCGCATAGAACGTGTTGGTGGCAAAAACATTGTCTCCGAGCTTTGGCTCGCTCGGGTCGTTGGGACCTACGACGGGAGCCACTGTCGCGATGCCCACGCTCCTGGCCGCGTCCACGTACTCCCTCCACTGATTCAGGTCGTTTTCTAATTGGCCGGGAGCAGCTGAATCAGACGGCGTGTTCACGTTGGCTTCAGTGGGGCTCAAGCCATTCTGTTCATACACACTCTGGTAGAAACCGAAGCTTGGCGGAAGCGTGAAATAGTTCGCTCCGACTTGGCCGAGTTCAGCTTGGCCTGGCCCGGTACCAATGAAGACATGCTCGATGGCCCTCATGAGGCCGGACGACTTCTCGGCTGCGATTATCGCATTCGCATGCTCGTACAGCCCTACGTGACCGGTTTTGAGAAGCTCTTTGAATTGAGCGCGATCTACGAGCGCGTTGAAGCCGGCGGTCCCACCGACAAAAATATATACGCCTAAATTTGAGCAGGCGCTGTTAATGTCCGGTTCGCCGGAGGGATCCTCTTGAGGCGCAGCATGCGCTGCGGGAGTCGCTGCCAAGATAGTGAACGACAGGGTTAGAAAAACGGTGACACTTAGGATTCGAGGAATGCGCATGGAAATCACCAGCCAGAGAAGTCTCCAGCATAACCGTCTTTCCGCGCGGCTTCAACTTCGGAGCGTCCACACGCAGGTCCTTGAATTTCGTCAGGCAGCGTGCTACGTTTTTTCGTGACCCGGCCACACGGCCCGAAGACACCCGCCCCACGAGGATCAATGCCCGAACCAAAAATGAATTCTGACGCGGCGGAAAACCTCTCTGCGCGACAGGGGGAGAGTACCGGATTCGTTTATATCGCCGCCGCTATCGCTGCTCTGGGCGGCCTGCTCTTCGGTTACGACACCGGCGTAATTTCCGGGGCGCTGATTTTCGTTCAGAAAAGTTTTGCGCTCTCAACTTTCCACCAGGAATTGGTGGTGAGTGTGGTGTTGGTGGGCGCCGCCGTCGGGTCGCTTGGCGGCGGCAATTTAGCCGACCACATCGGCCGCAAAACAAATCTTCTGATCACCTCGGTGATTTTTATTTTGGGCGCGATTATATGCGCAGCCGCCGGATCGGAAATTACGCTGATCGTGGGACGAACTATCGTCGGACTCGGCATCGGTCTGGCCAGCTCCACCGTTCCGCTCTACATTTCGGAAGTATCGCCGGCCAAAGCGCGCGGTTGGCAAGTTTCTCTTTTTCAACTGGCAATTACGATCGGCATCCTGGCCGCCTATTTGGTGGATTATGCGTTCGCGCAATCCGAGCAATGGCGGTGGATGCTGGGGCTCGCCGTAGTTCCCGGCGCGATGCTGGGACTGGGGATGTTGTACATGCCGGAAACGCCGCGCTGGCTGGTGAAAAACGGGCAAATCGAAAAAGCGGTCGGAGTATTGAAAAAAATTCGCGGCACGCAAAACGTGGAAGCGGAATTCAAAGAAATTCAGGGCACGCTCTCGCAAACGAACGAGCGCGGCCAATGGTCTGACCTGCTCAAAGCCTCGATTCGTCCCGCGCTGATCGTTGGAATTGGCCTCGCCGTATTTCAACAGGTGACCGGAATCAACACGGTGATTTACTACGCTCCGCAAATCATTCGGTCCGCGGGTATTTCGTCGGCTTCGGGAGCGATTCTCGCCACTGCCGGCATCGGCCTGGTAAACGTGATCATGACGCTCGTCTCGATGTGGCTCATCGACCGCGCTGGAAGACGTCCACTATTGCTGACCGGAATCGCAGGCATGGTGATTTCTCTCGGCGTCCTCGGTTTTATTTTCCGTGAGTCGGCTACGGCGCACGACGCTGCTTTCGGTCAACTCGCGGTGATTACACTAATGGCTTACGTCGCGTGCTTTGCCATAAGCCTCGGGCCGATTTTCTGGCTGATCATCGCTGAAATTTATCCGCTGAAAACGAGGGGATTGGCCGAAGGAACCGCAGCTTCCTCAAACTGGGCGGCAAACTTCGTTGTGTCGTTGACTTTTCTCACGCTGGTGCAAGTGTTCGGTCCTACATGGACTTTCTGGCTCTACGGCGTGCTCGCCATTGCAGCATGGATCTTCTCATATTCCCTGGTGCCGGAAACCAAAGGCCGCACGCTCGAAGAAATTGAAGCCTTCTGGCGCCACCGGCAACTCCTGAAAAAGTAGCCCGAGTGGGGCTCAACTTAGCTCAAGGATTTTACACTGACTTTCGGAAGGAGGGATTGCACGTCGCTGAGCGAGATGCGCCCTTCGAACTCGGCGAGGCAGTTGGCCGCGCCGCACGCGGTGGCGAACCTCAGAGCTTCTTCGCCGGTCAGGCCGTGCATCGCGGCGTAAGCGAAACCAGCCAGTGTCGTGTCGCCGCAACCCACGGTCGAAATTGCTTTCAGGCGTGGTGGTTGCGCGAACCGCGCCGGACCAGCTTTGCTTTCGACCCAGACCAAGCCTTCGGCCCCCATCGTAATTGCCGCGCTTAGCGCGCCCAGCGAAATTATTTCGCGGGCGGCAGTTACTACAGCTTGCATATCCGGCAAGGCTCGGCCGAGCAAATCTTCAGCTTCCTCGCGATTCGGCTTTACGAAACTTGGCCCGGCAGCGAGACCTACTTTCAGTGCGTCGCCGCTGGTGTCCAAAAAAACTGCTGAACCCGCCTTCTTTGCAATGTCGATCAAGGCTCCACAAAAGCTGGCCGGCACGCCCGGAGGCAAGCTGCCGGAAACAGCGACGAGCGCGCCTTTCCATTTCTCACTGAGATTCTGCGAATACAAACGAAGCAGCTCAGTCTGTTCGTTCGGGCTAATCTTTCCGCCGGGCTCCAACACCTCTGTAATTTTCCCCGAGTTTTCAATTACCTCGAGGTTGACGCGCGTTGAAGCTGCTGTTCGAATCGGGTTGACGTCAATAGCAAGCTTGCGCAGCTCCGCTTCGACTTGCTCACCAATAGCGCCACCGAGAAATCCGATCCAGTTGGCTTCGATCTCCAGGGATCGCGCGGCCATGGCTACATGGGCAGCTTTTCCGCCGGGCATGGCGAGCGAATTACGTCCGCGGTTTACCTCGCCAAGTATGAGCGAATCGACGTAAACGCGGCGGTCCATGGCCGGGTTCGCGCTGACGCAGACAATCTTCGCGGAAGCTATAGGCCCTTGTTCCATCGCGGTGCGCTATGCTAGCATAGCGCTCGAAATAATAACTAAAAGAAATGAATCGAAACCACGGCCATAAACGGGCAAATTAGCGTGTTAAGCGAAGAACGCAGGCGAAAAATCTCGGAATTAGTCCAGCGCGATGGCCGCGTGGTGGTCACCGATCTCGCTAGGCTTTTCTCCACTTCCCTGATCACGATTCGTAAAGACCTGGAACACTTGCACGAACAAGGCCGCTTGCATCGCGCTCACGGTGGCGCGCTACCCGTGGATGGCGCGGCTTTGAGCGATCCAACCTTGCACGAAAAAGAACGCCTGCACCACAAAGAAAAACTTCGCATCGCTGCGGCAGCAGCAAAGTTGGTAAAGCCTGGACAAGTCATCATTTTTGACTCGGGCACCACCAGCACGGCGGTTGCGCGCGCCACGAAACATGTCCGAAATCTAACTGTAATCACCAACGCAGTGAATATCGCAGCGGAGCTTGCCGGCACGGATATCGAACTCATATTGACCGGCGGGGTGCTACGGAAAAACTCTTTTTCTCTTGTAGGGCCGCTCGCGGAAGATTCGCTGCGGCATGTTACGGCCGACCTTCTATTTCTCGCGGTGGATGGATTTGACGTGCGCTATGGCCTGACCACGCCTAATATTCTGGAAGCCAGGGTAAATCGGGCGATGATGGAAAGCGCCAAGGCCACAGTGGTGGTGTGCGATTCGAGCAAGTTTGGCCGGCGCAGTCTTTCGCTCATCGCGCCGACCTCCGCCGTGCACCACACGATTACGGACAAGAAAATATCGTCTAAGCATTTGCGCGGCCTGCGCGAAGCTGGAATCAAAACCATCTTGGTTTAAAAACACACATGGAGGTTTGTTTGACCCGCTCCAGTTCAACAGCCGGCGTGCACACGATTGCCGAAATTCTGTCTGAGCCGCAAATATGGACGCAATGCCTATCGCAGCTTCAAGAAAGCGGCGAGCTGGTTTCTCTGAATCAAAAACTGGGCAAAAATGTCGAGTGGATTTTTGTCGGATGCGGTTCCAGTTTTTATCTGGCGCAGATCGCGGCAGCGAGCTGGTCTATTTTGACTGGTACTCCGGCGCGCGCCATTCCGGCGTCGGAAATTCTGCTTTTCCCCAAGCTTTTCCCGGTTCCCTGCCAACCCGTTTTTATTTCACGATCCGGGCGCACATCGGAAGCTGTGGAAGCGGCGCGGTATGCTGAGCGCGAGCTGAAAATTAAGACGTTGGCGGTTACTTGCGGGAGCGGAACTCCCATCGAAGAAGTATGCTCGCACGTGATTCGCCTTTTTCGGGCGGACGAGAAGAGCACGGTGATGACGCGCTCGTTTACCTCCATGCTGCTTGCATTGCAAGCGCTGGCAGCGGAACGGGGAGAGCGCAAAGATTTTCTCAAAGCTCTGCGCGAACTTCCCGGCCAAGTTGCGCCGCGGCTGAACGAAATGGAGGCCACCGTTCGTTCCCTGGTGGATTCGCGGGCTTATGCCGACTATGTATTCCTGGGACAAGGCCCTTTTTTCGGCGTGGCGCAAGAATCTATGCTGAAAGTGAAAGAAATGTCTTGTTCCTACGCCCAGGCATTCCACACGCTGGAATTTCGACACGGTCCCAAAGCGATTGTGAGCCCGGAAACGCTGATCACGTTTTTTCTGAGTGAAAGCGGATTCGCCGAGGAAGTCTCCGTTCTGGAAGAAATTAAGGAATTGGGCGGGGCGACGCTGGTGATTTCAAACTCTACTAACGCTGCGATCCGTGGTTCGGCGGATTACCTGATTAAATTGTCGCTGGACGTTCCGGAAGTGGCCAGGGCTGCGGCGGCGGTGGTTGCGGGCCAGTTGCTCGGTTTTTATACCGGCATGCGAAAAGGCTTCGATCCCGATCAGCCGCGCAATCTATCGCGCGTGGTGATGCTCGATGGCAGAGACGGAGGCTCCAATCGTGCCACGACCTGATGTGTGCGTCGTGGGAGAGATTAACCCCGATTTAATCCTCTACGGCCTTCCAAAAGAAATAAAACCGGAGCAGGAAACTTTAGTTGAAGGATTTCGGCTCACGCTGGGAAGCTCTTCCGCAATTTTTGCGCATAATCTTGCGGTGTTGGGCACGAACGTGGGAATCGTGTCCAAAGTTGGCAACGATCCGTTCGGAAAGATGTCCGTAGGCTGGCTGGAAGCAGGGGGAGTTGACGTAACGCATGTGTCCGTTGCAAAAACTACCGCCACCGGTCTTTCCGTAATTCTGGCGCATCCGAGCGAACGGTTCATTCTCACCTATCCCGGCACGATGTTTGAATTGAGTTACGCCGATCTCGATTTTGATTACATTTTGTCGGCTCGGCATCTGCACCTTTCTTCGTTTTTCCTGCACCGCGCGCTTCGGCCGCAAATTGCGGAGTTATTTCGCCGCGCGAAGGCCAAAGGGATAACCACTTCTCTGGACACGAATGACGATCCCGAAGATCGCTGGGCTGACGATTTGCAGCAAGTTCTGAAATCTGTGGATATATTTTTCCCAAACGAGCGCGAAGCCAAAAAAATTGCGGGAACTGAAGATCTGGCGCGAGCAATTAACAAACTCTCGGAAACCGTTCCGCTGGTAGTTGTGAAACTTGGGCCTCAAGGAGCTTTGGCACGCGAAGGGGCAAAAGAATGGCGTGCGCCGATGTTACATGTCAACGCGGTTGACGTGGTAGGCGCAGGCGATAGCTTCGACGCGGGGTTTATTCATCGTTTCATTGAGGGGGCCAGCGTGGAGGAATCCCTGAAATTCGGCAATGTCGCGGGCGCTTTTTCCACCACACGCGAAGGCGGCACGGAAGCATTCCGCAATCACAACGAAATGTCGCGCTTTTTCCAAGAAAAGCTTGGACGCGATTAAAAACCGCCGGCACGGCCGGAAGTTATTGTTTAGTCGCTTGGAGCAGCAAGTGATCGCTAAAATCAACCTTAAGCCGCGCATCGGGAGCGGTAACAACTCCGAAGTCCTTATTGTTCACATAATCCACCACGTGATATTTTCCCGGCTCCAAACCTCGCAGTTCCACCTCCCCTGACCAATTCTGCGGCACATTCTTATCGGAATCACCGCCGGAAGCAAAAAATGCGTAGTACATCGCGCCATCTTTCTCTATGGCATAAGCTTCCGGGACATCGTAGCCGTAGACATACAAATTCTTGAACGTGCCGCGCGATAGCATTTCTTTGTTGTACAGCCCGATCCATTTTTTCCAGTGCGCTTCTTTTTCAGGAGTCAAATACACGTCGCTTAGTTTCGGCCCATAGTCCGGCCATGCGAATTTGGTGCCCAGGACGCCGCCGGTACCGAGTGTGGAAGCAAAATCGGAGCCCAGATCGCGCTCGTTGCTATCGGGATTTTGAATTCGCGTTAGCTCGACGTGGTCGCCGTACACCGCCGCGCGCGGCCCCATCAACGCTTTATACATTTTTACTCGCTGACGGACCTGCACCGAGCCGACTGGATCGGCAGTTACGGCTTGGTCGATGTAGCGCAGCCAAGCGATGCTGGGAGGCGTGCCACACGGGCAACTCTGCGTAACACTTTCCGGCTTCAGCGCGCGCGTGGTTTCGAAAATGGTTTTATAGATTTCGCCCATGGCATAAACGGAATCGAGCGGAGACTTGTGATGATGCTTGGGGTTGTAACAAGCCGGCACGCTGTAAATATTGTCGAGCTTGTGGCCGTCGAAATCCCAATCGTGAATGAATCGTTCGGTTAATTGCTTGTAGTATTCGCGAACTTCGGGCACCGCGGGGCAAAGCGTGGCGAGATTGCGCGTCATTTTCGCAGGTTTGCCATCCTTGTCGAGCACGAGCCAGTCGGGATGATCTTTCACTACCTGCGATACGCCATATTTGTGCGATTCGTATCCCGGGCCGCCGTCTTCCACTGCGAGCGGCAGCCACCAAAGTTGAACTTTGACTCCCTGCGCGTGGAACTGCTGGACCATTTTCTGAATTTCGCCGTCCGGAAATGTGTCGGCGCGAGGTTGCCAGTCGCCGTAATTGTTAAACCAGCGATCGTCGAGCGTGGCCCAATGGATGCCCATCTCTTTCAGCTTCGGAATGGTGCCAAGCATCTGCTTCGGCGTAACGTCGGCGAGATAGCCCCAGCCGCACCAGCTCACGGCGTAATCTTCGTTCGTGCTGGTTGCTTTGGTTAGGCCTTCGCGATCGATCACGTCGGAATACATGCGCAGGGGTTCGTAGAAGTCGCCGGCGTAGACAGCAATAAATGTTCGCGGAGTCGCGTAAGTGTCCCCAGACTTGAGCACCGCGTTCGGAAGGAGGTGGACGGAAGCGTCGACGCGGCCATCGCTCTCAGTTTTCACCGGAATCGAAAGCACCAACGGCAGAATTTCCACGTGCCCGATTGCTTCGCCCACTTGCCTGGTCCAAAACGCGACAACCGGAATGCCGCCGCCCACGCGGCCCAAGTCGCCTTTCACTTCAACCATCGAGCCCATTTGATTCTGCTGCTGAAACGTCTTGGGCATCTCGAAGACAGTGTCTTTGCCCCATCGAATACTCGCGCCGTGGAACGACCACATCTGATTTGGCGCGGACTTGGCATCGACGAGCGACGCATTCAAACGATGACGGTCGATATCCACTTGGTCGAGCGAAATGTCATGAGCTCCCGCATTGCGAATGGTCCCCGAAATCAAAGCGACGTTAGGAAACTCATCGTGAACTTCGACGGTGAGCGACGTTTCTAAACCAGTACTCGCGCTCTTTCCGTCAACGACAATCCGCTTGCCTTGTCCACCCAGCTTCCCCTCAGGCGACGACGTTTTGGCATTCTTCAAGTCGAAGACAAAATCTTTCACTTCTTTGCCGCCGGCGATTACAAGCATTCCGGGGTTGCCGCCCGCATCGTCCAAAGAGAGTTTTTGCTGATTGCTCAAAAGTTTGGCGGCGACATAGCCATCCGGCGCGATGGTAAATTCGGCGGTGGCAGTTTCAATTGAAATGGAATCAGCGCCAGACGAAACCCGTACGGCAGAGGAAGGCACGGCCGGCGGCGGAGCAGGTTCTGCAACTGGTTTTTTGGAACAGCCGCCGATCCATGCGAGCATCACAGCAAGCGCCACAATGCAGACGACCGATAGAGACGCGATGTAACGACCATTCATTTGATCATTCATTTGATTTGGGCGGACCAGCTTCCCATTCATGAAGTTCACTCACTTTCCGCAAAGCGCGACGGAATAACTCGAATAAAGTCGAAAGCAAAAGTAACAAATCGAAACCCAGATGGCAAGGCGGGAAAGAGCGGCTCTAGGGTTTGGAGCCGCGGTTCTTAGGAAGGTTGGGGGTCAGCTTCGGTATCAGGAATTCTTGAATCAGGTTAGACGCGGCGGCTCCGCCGATCCCGTAAAGCTCGTTTTCAAATACTAACGCAGCACCGCGATCTTTCGGCGGGTAGTAAAGATTCGAGATACCGCCGGAGGCCAAACCTCCCATGATGCCGGAGTAATATAGCTGCCAGTGGCCATTGTCACCCTTGCAGATGACGGACATGGCGATCGCATAAAGAATCCTCGACCGAACAGTCCCGGTCCCTTTGTAGAAGTAGCGCGGATCCTGCTTGAAGAGGGACGGCAGTAGCGCATCCCCGAGAAACGTGCCGGTAACAGCGTCAGCGAAGTTGGCGCCATAGCGTTTCCCGTAACCTTGTGCGCCTTGTCCGTAACCACTAAAATTGTTTTGCGCCTGCTGAATTCCAGCGGTAGCCCCGACTATTACGAATGTGACTGGATCAATGGTGGTCTTCCAAGCTAGCTCGAACTTCTGCTTGGGAGTAAGCGGAGCTGCGTTGGGCACGTAACTCACGTAAAAATTCGGAATGACGCCGAGCACGCGCTGCTTTTCTTGATCCTTGATTTGTTCTTCCGCCAGTTCGACGGTTGGCAGTCCAACACGCACCTCGGTAACTTCAGTGGCAACCGACAGCGCGATGGGCGGAATAATGTAGTAATCACCTGGAGTGAGCGTTCCAGAGAATTTTTTCGTAGCGAAGCCCGCCAGTGAAACGTTTAGCTGAAAAGTGCCCGATGCTACGTTGGCAAAAGAGAATTGACCGTCGCTGCCGGATAGCACTTCGCGGTCGGGTGATTGGCCGGCGATCACGAGTGTCACGCGAGCCCCGGCTACCACGGCGCCGGTTTGATCGAGGATCGTTCCGGTGACGTCACCCGGCGCCGGCTGACCGGACTGTTCTACTGTCGTGGACACGTTGGCTTGTCTTTCCGCGATTCCCAAATCAGGAACGGTCTGTTGAGGCTTGGCTACTGCGGAACTAGCACATAACAGGACAGTTAGGCCTAGAAAAAGCAATCTTCCGTGCCCGGAAATCGATCTCCGGCCGCATTGGCTCGACGAGCTATTAAGGGACTGTATCTTCATGGGATTCACAACGATTAGTCTATACCTTTCCTCTCGAAGCGAGGCTGCGTCGGATCTTTGCCGGAACGAAACTAACAACTCGCCCGCCAGCGTAGGTTTCTTCGTCCAGGACTAAGCAATAGTTCCCGATACTTGGATTACCAGGCGAACGCAGGGGATGCTTCGGCAGGGTCGCGAAGATAGGACGACGATCCGCGTTCAGCCTCACGCGTCAGATCTAAATGGCCAACCAGTCTGCTCCGAGAACGGTCCACGAGATTTACAGTCAAGATTCTCGGACAGATTTTCATATACTCGAAAAACAAATTAATGTTGCTGCGCAAGCATGTCGTTAAATTGGTTTACGAATGCGGCTTCGCCGGGCCCCGGATTATTTCGAAGCATTTTCGCGCGTTCCACCACTATTTCTTCCGCATCCGTTCCCACTATCTTCATAGCTTCGTCGATGAACTCCGCGAGCGGCATGGCCAGCGGAGCGTCATTGCTGTTCATCAAGTCGGTGCGCACCCAGGGAGGAGCCAGCTCCACAACCTTTACCGAGCTGCCTTTCAACCTGTAGCGCATGGACTGGGTGTAGGAATGCAGCGCGGCCTTAGTGGAACAGTATATCGCGGTCATGGCCAGAGGCACGAATGCGAGTCCGGAGGATACGTTGATGACAGCAGCCGCTTTCTGTTTCTTCAAGTGTTCGATGAGCGCCGAAGTCATTCGGATTGGCCCCATCAGATTCGTCGTAATTGTGGACACCAATACGGCTTCATCAATCTCGCCCGCCGCATTGTCGGGCTGCATGATGCCGGCATTATTGATGAGCACGTTCAACTGCGGATACTCCGCAATCAGTTTCTTGGCCACCGCCGCGATGCTTGCAGGATCCTGGATATTAAGTTCAATCGAATGCATTCCGGAATTGGCCTTGGTGGTCTCCGATAAATGACCTTTACGCCGGCCGGAAATAATCACCTGATTTCCGAGTTTGTGAAACGCCTCGGCCAGCCCGCGCCCAATACCCGATCCGCCGCCGGTAATGAAAATAGTGTTTCCGCTTAGTTTCATCGCTTTTCCTTCCTTTCGAGAATCGCGTTCGAGGTCGCACGCGTACGGTTAGTATGGTAACTCAATGCAGTAGCAGCAACCCCTCGTAGATAACCCATACATATAAAGGCTGCCTGCACGATCTGAATGGCCATTTCCCTTCAGGTGAATGACTGGAATAAAACGAGCGAGAGGACAGTCAGTAATAGCGAGGAGAAACAAGTTAATCAACTTAATCGGCAGTGAAGTTTGGGTTCCGCCGGAGAAACGATAACGATGAATACACAGAGACAATCCGAGTTAATAGAGTTGAATGATGCAGATGTCGTGCGACTGGCTCAACAGGGCGATGCCGGCGCGTTCGAACGAATCTATCGGTTGCACAGCCGAAAGGTCTACAGCCTATGCTTTCGTATGACGGGCGACCGAACGGAAGCTGAAGACTTGACGCAAGATGTATTTCTGCAATTGCTCCGGAAGATCGACACGTTCCGTGGCGAATCGGCCTTTTCCACCTGGCTGCATCGCATGTCTATCAATATCGTGCTCATGCGTTTTCGCAAACGGCCGATCGCGCAAGCGTCTTTGGACACCATCTCGAACCCTGAGGAAGAATCCAGCACGGCGCCCAAGGAACTCGGCGGCCCCGACCTGCGTTTAAATGGTGTCATCGACCGCGTCACGCTTCAAGCCGCCATCAACGAGTTGCCGCCCGGATACAAAGTGATGTTTATTCTTCACGACATCGAAGGATACAACCACGACGAGATTGCCGAGATGTTCGGATGCTCGGCCGGGAATTCAAAGTCGCAGGTGCACAAGGCTCGAATGCGACTACGCGAGCTCTTGCAAAATGCAATTGGACGCAGCTCGCATCGCCACCGTAGGTCAAGGCCGAACTCCCTCGCACTGAACCGGCTGAAATATATCTCCCAATATGCTAACGCATGATCAGCAGCGCTCCGAGAATCCGATAGACGGGCACTATTTCGGATAAAGATGGAATAAATTCCGCCGAACAGCAGTCGGTTTAATGAAGCGCAAACCGATATATAGATCCGACGAAAGGTGCCTATGCGATTACGACTCTTTGAGATTCATGAACAGCCATGGTTCCCGCAATTTCTTCGGGATCAATTCGTCGACGGGCTGCAGATGATCCTGGAAGTTACCAATACCTATCACCCGATCGCGCAGCTGCTGCGAAAACACCTGGAGGATTGTGGTTCTAAGCGCGTGTTGGACTTATGCTCGGGGGCCGGCGGACCCTGGCTATCTCTCGTGCGCCATTTCAAATCGCGGGGAGCGGAGCCACCTGAAGTTCTTCTGACTGACAAATATCCGTGTACAAGAAAACTTCATGATTGGGAGTTTCCGGCCGCGAATCGCATTCACTTCCTCCGGTACTCAATCGACGCAACGCGGATCCCCGGACACCTTCAGGGGTTCAGGACGCTTTTTTCCTCCTTCCATCATTTGAACCCGGACGAAGCGCGGGGCCTACTGCAGGATAGCGTGAACAAGCGACAGGCCATCGGTATCTTTGAGGTGTCCACCCGTCACGCTTTTACATTGCTGTCTATGTTTTTCCTCCCCATCGCTGCGTGGCTATTCGTACCCTTCCGGCGTCCCTTCCGTTGGTCGCGGCTCCTTTGGACGTATTTGATTCCGGTGATTCCCTTCGTTCTTTTCTTCGACGGATTGATTTCCTGCTTGCGAGCATACTCGATCCCGGAACTTCAAGAGATGACAAAGGGACTTGCGACCAGCGGATACGGATGGGCGATTGGGGAGCAGGCCGGAGGATTGTTGCCCCTCCGAATCACCTATTTATTTGGCTGGCCGCAGAGTATATCCGCCGAATCGGGCGATTGAACACTGCGATTAAGAATGCGTAGGCAAGGCAATAAAACGCAGCGCGCGAAATGATTGAGAACAATATCGAGCATACGTCCTACAACGAGAAGAGAAAACGCTATGTCTCTACATTTGAGCGAAGCGGGAATATCCACGATCGTTGAGGCCGGAGGTGGGAGATATGTTGGCGTCTTAAAGGAAATTCCGGAAAGAATGGAATCGATCGTGCTGTTCATTTCGCCAGAAACAAAAACGACACTCGGTGTTCCGATTTCGCGATTGACCGTGGAAGCGATACGTGAGCAACTTGCTGAATCCGACGCGGCCTTCGCCGAAGCAGGTTCGAATGACAAATGAAATCGGCGTCCGGCGTGACATGCATTTCGCGTTCTTTCTACTTCACTATCCGTATCAACGGGATTGTTTAATGGGGAGGCCGATGCGGCGCAGGAGATCTTGGAAGCGCGGATCTGAGCGGAGGGGATCGAAACCCGGGCGCGACAAGACACCCGGATTAAATCGCTCCTCGAATCCTTTTTCTAGCCAATTCATTGCCTGATCCCTATCCCCGAGAGCCGCATAGATCACAGCAATCTCCGAAGCGTCCGAATAACTACGATTTGAGCTGTTCTTCAGATCGCTCAGTAGCTTCACAGCGTCGCTAGTCTTGCCGGACGCCGCACAGGCGCGAGCTAAATTAGCTATGCATGTCGGGCTGCCTTTAGAGAGCTCGACCGCCTTTTGCAGCTCGGCGATCGCTTGGTCATACATATGTTTTTGGATGTACGCCTGAGCGAGTTGATTATGAGCGAGAGCGAAATTTGGGTCCATTTCGATCGTCTTGCGGCTCTGACTCATCGATTCGTCATAGAAATGCGCAATGACCAGAAGCTCTGCCAAATCGGAGTTAATGATGAGAGATAGCGGATCCAGGTTTTTCGCTTTTCTCATTTCCGCGATAGCTTCGTCGTACTGACCCATTAGACTTAAATGCCAGGCATACCAATGGTGGGCGGTTGCGTAGCCAGGATTCAACTCAATTGCCCGCCGGAATTCCTTTCCGGCAGATTCAAAATCCCAATCGAAGGCATCGAAGCAGAATGCAAGGGAGTTGTGGGCTTCGCCGAGCGAGTCGTCGAGTTCCAGCGCTTTGATCGCCGCCGCCTTAGCCTGTGGGAACGCCTCCTTGGGGGTCAACACCGCATACTGCCAATCTCCTAACAAGGCATATGTGTCGGCGAGTCCTGTATAAGCTTGGGCGTAATTCGGGTCCTCGTCGATTGCGCGTCCGAAATAGGTTTGGGCAGCCTTTAGACCATCCGCGGTTCGTTTATTCCAGAAGAAGCGGCCTTTGAGATAGTCTTCATACGCTTCCGGATTAACAACCTTAACGGATTTCAACGCAGCCCGTTCCTGCGGATTCAAATTGATCTGAATCTGATCTGCGATGGCTCTAGCGACCTTGCCCTGGAGCGCCAAAGTGTCCTTCAATTCACCCTCATAACTTTGGGACCATAAGTGCTTGTCCGCAGAGGCGTCGATCAACTGCGCGGTGATGCGCACCTGGTCGCCGG
>Ga0210388_10002377_pt1 | contig 14637 bp, 12 predicted proteins | sample IncBWC19OmetaG_FD_155485 | JGI IMG/M metagenome (GOLD analysis project Ga0210388, IMG submission 155485) | Forest soil microbial communities from Barre Woods Harvard Forest LTER site, Petersham, Massachusetts, United States - Inc-BW-C-19-O ...
CCCGGCCATTGCGAAGGCCAGCAGGAACGCCGGAATCAAAATTTTGCCCACATGCAATATGCGCATTAGTTTCTCCTCTTCACCCAGTTACAAAACGTTCAAGACTGCTGGCAGCGGCCAAGCGATGCATAAAACTCCGGGTTCACTGGCTGTTTAAGAAAACTCCAATCTATAAGTGGCCCAGAGATACCCGTTCCTGATTTTGGCGTCTGTACTATTTTGGAACAGTATCGACGTCTCTCAGATGGTGGACTGTCCTCTTTTGCGCAGTCCCCGGAGAATTCTGCCCCGGGAGGTGGAGCAGCAAACCCGTGCGATGTTCGATGCCGCCCTGGCTGAGTTTCTTTTCTTCGCGTATTTCGCGGAGGCGGTCGGCAATAATCGTTGGGAGGTTATTTCACCGAGCTGACTTGGAAGGCAAGTCGCCGCCGCTTCACTTCCCGAGCTACTGCCGAGTTACTTGCTTCCGGCCTGATGGTGTCAATCGAAGCGATGTCACATGCCTGGTAAACGCGCTTGTGTTTACCGATTGAATTCCACTTGCCTGGTAAGTCGTGCCAGCTCAACCGGTCGACGCAACACTTTCTATTAGCCTGATCCATGTACCATCAGTCCATTAGGCGTGAGTCCAGTCTGAACGGGCAGAGGAGTCACGCTATCTTGAAATATTTTTCTTTCGACCATACTTCCTCCATTTCGTTACGATGTTTCACTTAGCGGGATTGCCGCACAGGAAGGATTGCGGGATTAGGACACATTCCGGTCGCCACCGCTAGAGGCGTGAGGTACCAATTTGGATTCCATTAGTGCACCGGCTCTAGGTACTGTCGCGGTCAGCTGTAGGAACCCAAGCGCAACGGCCATGCTGAGTGGACGCATGACAGGCTAACTCTTGTAAAGTTGAGAGACCGAACAGGTGGGTTTGGATCAATTTCATGCGTCCGGTTACGGCCGCAATTTCGACGCGACACTTTGTTGAAGTTTCCTGCCGGGAGTTTGAAGTCCTAAAGTTTCTTGGACGCGGAAAACGGCTGCCGCAAACAAGCGCTAGTTCCGGTGGAAGTTATCCGTCATAACCCCGAGTTCTTCAAGAACGTTCAAGACTGCATTGAAACTAAACGAGTGTGGGAGTTTTTTTCGCAATCGCTTCAGCCGCATCAAGCTTACGTTCGATGTGGGGTTCGGACCGCAGATCACCACAATGTAAAATACATTCATGCCCAACATCCACTCCGCAAGTACGACATGCGACGGCGAGTAGTAGTTCCGGTGTCAGGTCTGCGACTCTCATTCCTAAAGCATACCCCGACCGGCGCTCTAAAACAGCCCCATTTAGCACATAGATTCATGTTCATGAGTGTTCACCAGTGTTTGTTCAAGGCGAGTCGTTAGCGTATTTCCCGCCCTCGTAGCTCTTCTTAATGACGTCCAGAATCCACTCAATGGCATGCCGGCTAACGGTGTCTTTTCCAATTTTGAATTGGCTGGCTAAACCATGTAGGAATTCTATGCACACGGTACCCCTCCGTCAAAACCGTTTCCGATTCACCATCCTCGCAATCAGAGATAGGTCGCGCCGCATAAGCGAAAGACTTACTCTGATTCTGAGGACTTCGCTAGGCATGTTTTCCCGAACAGCGTCGCTCACTCTTATATCTGTTTGCTGCATTCCCAAAGTCAGTTCGAGCCTTGTCTAGAAAGGTGGGATGCAGTCTTTGGCCGGTTGAAGCAATTCTGCGACATTTCTCCTCCCGTAATTCGTTCGGGCTCAGCGCGTCGGCGCAACGCTTGCGTGAAGTTTACTCGCAGTAGTTTCGAAGCCCAAGTTTTTCGCGGGCGCTGCAATCAAGCTTGGCCGATGACGGCCTCGCGCTTGCTGTCGGCGGATTCGCTAAACACCTGCGCGTAATCGCCTCCGAAACGAACGATCTCCTGCTCCAGACGGGTACGGACTATAACCATTAATTCCTCATAGCGTTGACTCCACAACTCGTCTCGCTGAGGTGGTCTACCAGACACACGCCCGCTCGTGGCCTCCACTACATGCTCTCCCCTCATTTGCACATCGAGCGGAGGCGACTCGCGGTGCCGGTAGACGATCTTGCTGCCGCCGCCCAAACAGGACAAGCTGCTTAGACTCATTCTCCCTTTCAATGTCTTGAGTGTTGCGATCGGTGAATCAGATATGGCCTGTTGAGCTTTCTCTTTGCCTCCTCGCGTGAAAATCCGAGACCCATAAGAAACTCACGTCCCTTGAGCTGAGGCGCTGCTCTCACTTGGTATAGAAACCACTGAAGCACTCGATGCCGGGCACGCCACCCGATGGCCGATACCTCGCGTATGACTAGGTAGAGCTCGATGACAATATCTGGCTCCTGGAGAACTTCTAATAGCGCCGCTGGCATTTGGCCCTGCGGCTGCCGGCTGAAAAGGAAATTCTTCCCGTTTGGAAACTCAATTCGCCGGCTGCGTCTGGGCCAGCATTTTCAGCGCCCCTTCGCGCACTCGGCGAATCTGTGCGCTCCCCGGCCCATTCGGTTGCAATTTCAATAAGGCATCAAGGTCCCGGATCTCTGCGCGATAGTCACCTTTTTTTTCGGCTACGACCGATAACGCTAGGTACGCACCCCCGAATTTTGGATTGCGAAGGAGCGCCTCATGCGCGCTCTTTTCCGCTTCGTCCAGCCGGTTGAGCCTCACCAGCACTTCGCTCAAGATCACGTAACCGTCGGGTTCGGAATCCTCCGTTTCCAATCCCCTACGGATGATTTTCTCCGCCTCACCCGGCTTTCCTTCCAGGCACAGAAGATAGCCATATCCGAACTCTGCCCGGGCGTATCGCCCGCCGCTGAGATCGATGGATGTCTGGAAGGCTCTCATCGCCTCGTCAAAGTGCCCCAGCGCCGTTTGCGCCGAGCCGATATTGTTGTAAGCCTCGAAATATCCAGGAAACGCCTGCGTGGCGTTTGTAAAGTGGCTCAGACTGCCGGCGGGATCATTCTTTGCCATGCGCTCCAAACCCTTTTGTAGCTCACTCCGTGCCTTATCGGGGATTTTTAACTCCCGTACGGAAACGGTGTAACCGTTCGTGGGAATGGCTCCCGGTCTGGACTTGAGGTACAGCACTAGCTTCGAGGAATGCCCATCGAGGTGCGCGCTGGTTTGTGCAGATTCGTAGCCTTCTTCATCGACGGCTATTTCGTACGTGCCGCGTGGAAGATTTTGCACTTTGAAATGACCTTCTAAGTCTGTGAGAACACTACAGAATATCCCACCAACGCTCGATCTAAGACTGACAGCCACCTCTCTTGCGGGCCGCTTATCGGCATCCACGAGCACCGTCCCCGAGATCTCTCCATCCGCGTTCTCAAGGCTGTACACTTGCGCGTTTGCATTTGGGGCCCAAGCAGTCAGACCGACATCCAGGAAAACGTCTAGAATGAGGATTGCGAGGAATCTCCTCCGCAGACACGACTTCTCGACTGTTGACACTGGTAGATGCATCTCGACCTACTGCGCACTCTTGAGGGGTTCTCGGGAGATTTGGCGGTTGTGGGAGTTAATCCGGGCGGTCGCTACTAGCTACTTCCATCACTCAATCCCAGGCTGCGTTCGTGGTTTCGCCAGCGCCGCCCGGTAAACCTTCACTCCTCGGTGCCAACCGTCGCGTGCTGAACAATGCTAGGCTGGTTGAAAATCCCTTGTAAGTCGCATTTTGAACACAACGGTCGCATGTCAACCCGGCGATTTCCATAGCATCAAAGGCAACTAATCTTCACAGACCTTTTCCCTCTCCTCGGTCTCAAACCTACAGTCCTGGGAATTGCTCGCAATCTGTTTGCTCGCAGACCAACGTTCTCCGATTTTTGCTCGGGTACATAGTAGAAATAGGCAGTGTGTTCGCTCGAGGCGAACACATGTCTGCAAAGCCTAGCGTAAATACGTTTTTCGAATCGGCGGAACCGTCACACAGGATGGAGTTGAGGCATTCGCTCAAAGGGAAAGCCAACTGCTGATTAACCCCGTTACCGTCCATGTGAAATCTGCCGAATTCTCTATGTCCGGTTAGGGCGTAATCGAGAGTTAAGATTTCATATGGGCGGACCGCCTGCGGGAGGGCAGGTGGGGCGGAGTGTGTGCGGCTCCGCCCTAACATCCTAGGCGCGGGCCGGGGTAGCCTTGCCGTGATCTTCGATATGCGCCTTGGCCGCTTCCGCAGCATGGTGCATAGTGTGTTCGTGGTGACCGCGAGCTAGATGCGCGTGATGCGCTGCTGTCTCGTGTCTTCCCGCTTCGTGGTGCTTAGCGGCTTCCTTGTGGTGTCGTGCCGCATGTTCGTGATGCTCTGCTGCCTTGTGATGATGCTCTGCTGCCTTCTTTGACATTAGTTTCCTCCCATCGGCTGCCATGAAAGCAACCGAACGAAAGCCGACGACTACTGTTGGGCTGCTGAAGCAGGGTCTATTCCACTTCGCCCGTCGAAAAGAAGCAATTGGAGGGCCATTGCGGACCTGATGAGACGGAGCGTACAGTCGAACAGGCCGCCCGCTAAACGATTAACTCCAAAGCGAAAGGCCAATCTTTATTGACCGACCTACGAAGCTACGGTCGCTTGGAGGATCGAACTCGTGCCAATCTGGAACGGAATATCCTCATTCGGGAATGCGCGCCCGACGTCGAAGCTAATTACAATTCCAGGCCTCGATGTGTTGACGGAAACAAACCGTAACTGCCTTCACCTCTCGAACAGTTCACCGCGTTGCTGCTTCACAATGGGAGAGGTCGAAAATGGGCCTTTTCAGGTGCTGCGCTAGTACTTGCAGTGCAGTAAAGGACAGCGGCAAGCAAACTTCCCAGATACGCTTACTCGGCGTTGAACAAGGGAAGCATGGCCAAGAACCGAAACTCTCAGTTGTTGAAAATACGAAATTGGCGGGCCAATGTGATCGCATTCGACGACACGGAATTAAATGAATGGTTGATGGAGGTCATCGAAGAAAGCTCGGGGCAATTTCTGCCCGCGCTCGCGGAAGCCGCCGTAGTAGCTTGTGCCGAAGACTATTTTCTCGTGAGGCCGGTGCTGATCGGCTTGAAGCGTAAGTACGCTTCTGTTCATCCATCGAGACGAGGGACCAAGCAGAAAATGGGAGGTGGAGACGTCGGCGGGCGCTAGCTAGCGACTCGGTTAGGAAACAGTGCTGCGCGCGGCACCAGAAAGAATAGCTTCTCGTGGAGGCCCCAGATGATCAGCCGACTTACTCATATCGCTGCCGCGCTTGTCGGATTGATTGCGATACAGCGGGACTCGAACAATCCAAGAAATCTCCAGTGTCGGGTTGAAGCACCCCGACCGAAGGGGAACTATGCAAATTATATTGCCCAGCCTGCCATGAGGTGAACCGGGAAGGAGTTGGCCCCGTCCCTGCTCCGTACAGAGTGCCGCCGGACCTGGCCACTTTAGCCCAGCATCACGACGGCAAGTTCCCGGACGCCCATATTGCTGACTTCCCGCGGAAATGCCCATATGGAGAGTGGCTTTTAGAGACATGGACGGATTAAATGCGATTCAAGTCAAAATTGCGGATTGCCATTCTGACAAACGACATCAAGTCGCGCCAGCTAGAATAGGGTGGGCGACTGAGTATAAGTAGGAAGTTAGTTTCGCGAAGCCGGTGAGTAATAACATGACAAAAAAGAAGCGCATAAGAGCAGAAAGCCGCAAGCCCAAGCATGCACACGAGGGTACCCACAGTATTAGGCCGATAAGTGGTCATACGGAAAATGAACTGCACCAGCCGGATTATCTTCTTGAAGACCACCCCGAACTTGATATCCCGTCAATAGGGCAAAACGGTGGAAGTCCGAAGCAAGAGCACCGGGCGAAGAAGTGAGTACGACCACTCGGACGATTGTCTCCACCCATCCAATCTCTGAGTCTCCCCCAGAGGTGCCGCTCCACGGCCTCGTTGCAGGCTTTTTCGACCCTGAAGCCCGGCATTCTGATCGCCTCCCTCAGTGAGTTTTACAAATCATGGATTGGGTGTGTCCCTAGTCGGTGGTTGACCTCGTCTAGTCATTCTATGGCGCCAGCACGCAATCGAATCGCTTTAAGGACCGTCTTCTGTTGAGTAATATTTCCTTGTATCGTGGTTCCAAGTGCAGCATCGCTTTCTATCGCTTCCATAAGCTCTATATATTGCCGCTTGCACTGCCCAGCAAGCGCGACTGGAGCATTTATTAGTATTGGTTCTTCAGTAGTCATTGGGAGAACTCTCCAGTGGAAGGAACTTCATATTATCTCAATAAGCCTAGCCAACAACGGATTTTCGAAGGTTCGATCACCAAGATGGGTGACCGTAGCCAATTACACAAACTCGCGGGTGATTCGATTTGCATTCGAAGGGTTTTCCGATAGACTGATGTTACCCCTTCCATAAGGCTTCATTTATTCAGCTTCTCTTGTTTCCGTTGGCCATTGGCTGGATTCGGGCCTTCCAAACGGTAACAGCTGCGTGAGGACTGCGGCATATTGTCATCATTTCCTAATCGTGGCCCTACTCTTTTCTTTTCCAGGCGGATAACGAGCCTGAGTCGCTTTGTCAGGAATCCAATAGTGAACAAACCGGGGATGGTCGGCGAACTATTAATACGGGAAGGAGTCATTGACTCCTCTGGGTTCAACCGTGCCCAAGAGCTTCAGTCGAAGGGTGGCATTTCTCTAGGAAAGGCCCTTGCCGATCTTGGGTTAGCCAGTGAAGAGGCCGTGTCCGCGACTATCGCGAAGGGCTTGCAGCTCGAGTGCTTAAGCACAGAACTCCCAACAATCCAAACGGAGATCGGCACCCTTCTTCCCGAAGAATTTTGCAACGAGCACATGCTTGTACCTCTAAGCCTGGATGGGAATTCGCTTCGACTTGCCATGGCTGACCCGCTGGATTACTCCTCAATCAAAGATGTCATGTTTAGAACGAGCAAAGAGGTGGTCCCCGTGGTGGCCAGCCAGAGTTCGATCGACTTGTTACTTAAACGGCTATCCTCCAAGGACCTCGAAGGTGAAGAGACTTACGAGAATCTGACAGGTGCCATTCCCGAAGGAGAGATACTACCGGCAGAAGAAAACGAAGTATTTGTGGATGCAGCCAAGCTCGCGCAAGATACCAATCTTGCTCCGATTATCCGACTGGTTAATCTGATGCTAAGCAGCGCCGCAAAAGCGGGTGCCAGCGACATCCACGTTGAGCCTAAAGAAAAATACTTATTAGTTCGGCAGCGCGTGGACGGCCTCCTCCACGATGTCTTCAAGATTCCCAAGCGTCTTCAAGATGCCACAATCTCTCGTCTAAAGATTATTTCTGGGATGGACATTTCTGATCGTCGACGCCCTCAGGATGGCAGAAGCCAACTGCGATTCGAAGGCAAACGAATTGATCTTCGCGTGTCAACACTTCCCACTCAGTTTGGCGAGAAGGTCGTGATTCGCCTCCTAGATCAAACAAGAGCGGTGATGCCGATGGACAAGATCGATCTCACCCCCGAAAATCTCCGGATCCTTCAACTATTGCTGAGGCGACCACAGGGGATGATTCTAGTCACGGGCCCTACAGGCAGCGGAAAGAGTTCCACACTCTATACGGCTCTGAATTGGGTCAAGTCACCCACAACAAACATTATCACTGTCGAGGACCCCATCGAATACCAGCTCGATGGTGTGAACCAAGTGCAGATTAACCCGAAGGCGGGCGTAACCTTTGCGAAGGGATTGCGATCGATTCTTCGCCAGGACCCCAACATTATCCTGGTGGGAGAGATCCGGGACGAGGAAACGGCCGGCATAGCACTGGAAGCGGCCCAAACCGGCCATCTCTTGCTGAGCACAGTGCACACAAATGATGCCCCGGCGACTGTGAGCCGTCTATTCGACCTAGGAGTCGAACCTTTCCTTGTCGCCTCTGCCCTGATAGGGATTTTGGCGCAGCGGTTGGTACAAAGGAACTGTCCTTTTTGTGCCGTCCGGCAAGATCCAAGCGCAGCGGCAGTGAAAAAGATCGGCGGCTCGGAGATGCTGCCACCCGACGCCAAATGGCTCGCTGGGCCAGGCTGTGAGAAGTGCATGGAGAGAGGTTTCAAGGGGCGCCTGGCCGTCCATGAGCTGCTGCAAGTAAACGACGAACTGCGCGCGCTCATAACCGCCCGGGCTCCGGAACACGAACTTCGGAGAGCAGCTCGGGCCGCCGGCATGCGCACTCTCATCGAAGATGCGATAGCGAAAGCTGCTCGAGGTTTAACGACGCTGGAAGCAATTCTACAGGTGGTGTCCCCGGATGATGCATCAACTCAAGCGACCGGCGCAACACCGGCAAGCGATCACGCTCCTTCTCGAGAGAGGGGTCCGGCAAAGGAGACAACCACAACTGTGGGGAGCACGAAGAGTGTGATTATAAAACGGGACCAAGAAAAAGAACGTGTACTCGTTGTAGAAGACGACCGCACGATCACTTCCGTGGTGAAGTATTTCTTGGAACAGGAAGGGTTTGAAGTGATGGTCGCCACCGACGGGCTCGTTGGTTTAGAGGCAGCAAAGCGCGAACTGCCACGGATCATCGTGACCGACTGCGACATGCCGGGCATGGATGGGGTGGCTCTCGTGAGGGCACTCCGTGCCGATGCACGGACCCAGGATATCTGCATCCTGATGCTCACTTCCGGAGACAGTGCTGATGGCGAGACTCGCGCATTGGAAGCCGGTGCCGATGACTACATTCTCAAGCCGGTGGAGCCCCGACGGCTTGTGGCTCGCGTCAGAGCACTGCTAGCCCGTTCAAGAGGAAGACAACTCACGGGGTCGAAATGAGCACACCATGACCCAGGCTCAGGCCGTAATCGATAGGAAAGCCCTCTTGGATAGCATGGAAAATGATGCCGAGTTTCTCATCAAAGTCATTGGGATCTTTTTGGCCGACTTCCCTGCGATGATGTGGGCCATTCGCACGGGCGTGGCCGCCCGCGATTCTATTCGTATCATGACCGCATCACATGCCTTAAGAGGTTCCGTCAGCCAATTCGGAGCGAAGAGTGCGGTTGAGGCCGCCAGAATCCTTGAGTCTATGGGGAGACAAGCGAAACTGGAAGACATAGATAAAGCGTTCCGCGTTCTCGAACGCGAGATGGCGCTCGTCCTGTTGTCTCTAAAGGATATAGAAAAGGAAATTACGTAGCGGACGTTCCGATCCAACCGGGTAGTATTTTGCTGGTAGTCAAACCGCGGGGTTGGCCGGTTCGGGGCGTTTTTCATTTTCTTGCTGGAATCGAAAGCACTTCGTCGATGGTCGACAGAAGGTCTTTGCTTCGGAGCGGCTTCGAGACGTACCCATCCATTCCTGCTGCAAGGAACCGTTCTTTGTCTCCCTGCATTGCGTGAGCCGTCATCACAATAATTGGGATGTGTTGCCCACTTTTCAATTCGCCTTCCCGAATTGCGGCAGTCGTCTGTAGACCATCCATTTCGGGCATCTGGACGTCCATCAAAACGAGATCGGGAGTTTGCGTCCTCAGTGCTTCGAGGGCCGCCTTCCCGTTTCCTGCCACCACCACCTCGTGTCCTCTCTTTTCTAACAGGCGGCTCGCTATGACCTGGTTGACGCGATTATCCTCGACCAGGAGAATCTTCAGTCTTCGGTGATCCTCAGACAACGAATGGATTGTAATATTCGAAGGATTGTCTTCGGTTATTGGCTGCGATCCGAGTGCTCGCTCGATGGATTTGAGAAGATCCGACCGCTTGATCGGTTTGCTCAAATAGGCTTTGATGCCCAATTCCCGGCATCGAGCTGCGTCTCCCCACATCCCTTCCGAGGTCAGCATGATGATTGCTGATTTGGCGAACTGAGAATTCTTCAACACATTTTTCGCAACGCTGTAGCCGTCCATGCCTGGCATTTGCGCGTCCAATAGAATCAAGGCAAATGGAGCACCTCGCGTGTTGGCCTGCTCAAACAGCGCCAGCGCATCGGGCCCGTCTTTAGCTAGCGTCGGCTTTAACTGCCAAGCCAGGACCATCTCTTGCAGGATGCGCCGGTTGGTAGCGTTATCGTCCACAATCAATACCGGAAGATTTCTCAGCCTTTCTGCCCCTATAGGTTCATATTTTCTAGACGACATCTTCTGCATTCGGAATCGCGCCGTGAAGTGAAAAGTGCTGCCACGGCCGACCTCACTGTCCACCCAGATCCTTCCGCCCATCATTTTGACGAGTCGCGAGGAAATCGCCAAGCCCAAGCCTGTGCCGCCATATTTCCGTGCGATCGAACTGTCTGCTTGAGTAAACGCTTCGAAGATGGTCTGCTGTTTTTCCATCGGGATGCCAGCCCCCGTATCCTGGACAGCAAAGTGCAATAACACTTCGTCCGCTGCCTCTTCTTGAACCTCCACTTGGACTACGACTTCACCCGACGTTGTAAACTTGATGGCGTTCCCAACGAGATTTATCAGAATCTGGCGAATGCGAGTGGGGTCGCCTTGTAGACCGTCGGGCACTTCTGGCAGTATGCGGCATGCAAGCTCGAGTCCCTTTTGTTGCGCACGCAAGCCGAGGGTTCTGACGGTGTCGTCCAGAGTGTCGCGGAGTGGAAAATCAATCATTTCAAAATCCAGTTTTCCCGCTTCGATCTTTGAGAAGTCCAAAATGTCATTAACCAACGAAAGCAACGAATCGGCCGAGACTTTCACCATCCCGAGAAATTCTCGCTGCTCTTGCGTTAGCTCCGTTTCGAGGGTCAGGTCGGTCATCCCGATTATCCCGTTCATGGGTGTACGAATTTCATGGCTCATATTCGCAAGAAAATCGCTCTTGGATTGGTTGGCCGATTCGGCCGAATCTTTGGCCTGTTGGAGAGCCGATTCCGCTTTTTTTCGTTCGGTGTTTTCTATTCCAAGCTCTTCGTTCGCAAGTGAGAGTTCTTCCGTTCGTTTGAGGACCCGCGCTTCCAAGGTTTCACGTTGCTCGCGAACCTCACTAGCCATCCTGTTGAAAGTTCGAGTGAGCTCCCCGATTTCGTCATTCGAACCGATCGGCAGAGGTTGGAACGGTCTGCTGGTATCATCTGTGAGCATCTGAGCCCCGCGCGTCAGGGCCCGCACCGGCGCGACGATGCGCCCCATCGCCATGACGAAGATCAATGTCACCGCCAGCATGACAAAGGCAATGCTCGATAGAATTACCTTTTCCAGCCTATGAATTGACGAAATCAAATTTGCCTTATTGAATCCGACGCTCACCGTACCCACGATGCCCGTCAGCACCGGTTTCCGGATAATCATGATGGACTTGTCGTCGTTGGAAAGTGCTATGACGGATGGTTCTTTCAGGCCGTGCATCTGTTCTTTCAGCGTTTCAGGGAACTTCGGGACGAACGTGTCCGCCAGCACGCTGCCATCGGGTCCTGCCACAAAGGCCCATTCGACAGTCGGAATGCTCAACACCTCGTCAAGACTGGATTGTGCAGAGGTGAGGTCCCTTTCGACCAGAGCCGGCTCAACCGACTTTGCGAGCGCTTCCGTAACGATTTCTCCGCGAATTTGAAAATTGCTCGTCATACGCACCGATAGTTGACGGTCCATCAGTCCATAAAGCACCGCCACAACCAGGATGGAGCAGAAGAGCTGTAGAGCGGTGAATTTTGCTGAAATGCTTCTCATTTTATTTCTTGAGAGAACTCCTCAGGAACCCAACGGCCGTGCTCGGTACGGGTGAGCCAGACCTTATGCATGCCCTGATGGTTTGATGGAGAAAACTCCAGCTTAAGGCCCAAGCCAGGATCCCAGCTGTGCAACGATTCCATCGCACGGATAAAATCCTCTCGTGAGGCAGTGGGGCCCGCGCGGCGAAGAGCCTCGGTAACGACCACAGCGTTCAGCCAGCCCTCAAGATGAACGAATCCGTATTTCTCGGGTTGGACGTGAGCGCGAAAGTTGACAACCAGCGGATAACGCACGTCGTCTGGCGCAGGCACCACCTGGCTATTGATGAGATGGCTGGTCAAGTCTTTGCCAAGCAGCGTGGAAGTTTCACTCAGCTTAGCCAGCATGGCCGTCGCGCCAACGAAGCTGACGTTCGCAATGGGTACATCCCACCCCGCCATGCGAGCGTCACGAATGAAGGCTCCACAGGGACCGTAAACTCCAAAGGCAATCACTACGTCGACGCGAGAGCCTCGTAGAGTCTTTACCTGTACGGACATGTCAGCTTCAAAGGATTGGTTCCGCCTGTAGGTCACACGCTCCGCGAGCTCAAGGCCAAATTCAGCCAGCGATTCGCTTACGCCGACTTCACCGCTCTTGCCGTAAGCATCGGCTTGGCCCAGGTATCCGATCCGACGGTAACCCTTGTCGTGAAGATAGCGGACTAAAGCACGCGCCTCCTCGCGATAAGAACTGCGTATATTGAACACAAACTTGTCGTAAGGGGGACTGCGCTGCGGGTCCGCTCCGGTAAACGGCGCCACATTAACAATTTTTTCCTTTTCATAATATTTCAATAAGGGAAGAACGCGCGTGAGCGTGGGTGTCCCTACGTAGTCGAAGAGGAAAAACACCTTGTCCTTCTCAACTAGATCGCGACTGTTCTGGACGGCGGGAATTGGCTCATATTTGTCATCTATCAGTATGATTGAGATTTTCCTGCCGTTAATTCCGCCGCTCTCGTTCACCAGATTGAAGTAGGCCATCGACCCCTCCACGAGCCTTTGGCCTAGGAATTCTGAGGGGCCGGATTGAACATTGGAGACACCAATCACGATGGGCGGTAAGATCTCCAACAGCTTCGATTTCTCTTCGGAACCACCAACATGCACCGGGCGCAACAATACCAAGCTGCTGATCCCGAACACCAACCCAAACGCCGCGAGTCTCCTCTTCGATGGCTCCATGGCTCTCCATTGACACACACGAGCTCCTCAAAGCCATCCGCAAGCTGGGGGCCGAACCGCTGCAAAGGCCGGGTACTAATCCTGGCCAGACGCATTAAGTTCCGGTCAATTGGACATAACCTGCCATTTATCCGTCCCCGTAGCATGCAAACATCGGAATTCCTGTTTCAAAATGGAGCTTCGGCTTCTCGCACCGCGCGAACGCGACTGTCACTGGAATCGCTAGAGCAGCGGCTGGAAACCAAGTGATGTAATAACCTATGTAGAAAATCGGAAGACGCTGACGATTTACTCCTGATTGGCGCTGCGAAGTTGAATGGAACCGATTCCGAATCCGGAAGCTAATCTCCGCGAAGCGATGTGCTCACCCGCACCGCCGACCATTCCATCACTCGTATCGTCGATTTCTTACTTTTCAACCTCGCCTTCGAATATTCTTAGAATCAATTCTCCGACATCTAACCGACTCCTGCCCTTGTCAGCGCGGACAGGTCCGGACGCCTACAAGCGATTCCCATTTCCGCGAGTTCAAAGGATTCCGTTCCAATTTGGTGCGATTCCTGTTCACGTTGAGAGATCACCTTCTGGCGCAGCGGCTTCCGGAGCGCAACGATTCTGATTATCAGAGACAGGGAGCCCTTGGTTGGTGGTGAATGGAATTTGGCCTGGATGTGCTTGCTGACGAGTCTCCCCACTACCGGTTCTTGTAATTTCCTGGCTCGATGCCTTCGGAGTTCTCATCACTTGTACTTGTGAGCGGTTGGCTCCGCTCGTTGCACAGGGCGATCTCTCCGATATGAGCCGCGAGTCATGCCGGGAGCCACGTTTTCAATGACCGAGAAGAGCTCTTCCAACTTGATCGGTTTCGTTACGTAGCCATCCATTCCGCAAGCCAGGCATCGCTCTTCGTCTCCTTTCATGGCGTGCGCGGTCAATGCAATTATTGCCAAATGAGCACCGCTCGCTTTCTCTTTTTCGCGTATCAGTCGAGTCGCTTCAAAACCATCCATCTCCGGCATCTGTACATCCATCAGGAGAATATCGAAATCCTCTTTCTCCAATGCTTCCAGTGTCTCTCGTCCATTCTGCGCCAACCGTACGCTGTTCCCCCGCTTCTCCAGAAGCCTGGTAATGAGCGTCTGGTTTACAGCATTGTCTTCCGCCACAAGAAAAGAGAGAGGTTGCCGTTGTTCCCGAAGGGTGTTTCGAGTCACCAATGGCCTGTTTACCTCTCTACCTGCGTTGGCCGCCAGAACCCGAAGCAAGACCTCACGCAATTCCGATCTGTCGAATGGTTTGCTCAGGTATGCAGCGATTCCAAGGGTCTGGCACCGGGCCGCGTCCCCCCGCTTGCCTCCCGATGTGAGAATCACAATCCTAACGTTGGAAAATGACGGGTTCTGGCGAATTGCTTCGACAAGCCCGTATCCGTCGACCTCGGGCATGTTGGCGTCGGTCAAGACAAGAGGAAGTTGGGCTCCTGACTCTTGCGCCTGCTGAAGAGCCTTCATCGCTGCCGCGGCGCTCTCGACAGCCGTCGGCACCATTTTCCAATGAATGAGCGACTCCGCGAGAATGCGGCGGTTCGTTGCATTGTCGTCTACCACCAAGACCGGTACGCCAGCGAGGTGGCGCACACCAAGCGGTTCCGACGGCAGTTCGGTTTGTCCTTGACCAACTTGAACTGTAAAATAAAAAGTCGATCCTTTTCCGG
>Ga0210388_10002378_pt1 | contig 14636 bp, 15 predicted proteins | sample IncBWC19OmetaG_FD_155485 | JGI IMG/M metagenome (GOLD analysis project Ga0210388, IMG submission 155485) | Forest soil microbial communities from Barre Woods Harvard Forest LTER site, Petersham, Massachusetts, United States - Inc-BW-C-19-O ...
GGCGCGTTCGCGAACGAGAAGCGGAGGTGTTTGTAAGGTCACAGCATCTGCGGCGAAATGCTACGGGCCCAGAGACGGAGTTCCGCCGAATGCCCCAACATTGACCGGTGACAACTCCGGATATCTTTGGCTCGGAAGCGAGACCGCACTTATTCGATGGAAACCAGGATCATCTACTTCTTACGTGGTGCCCGGACTCAAGTCCCACCAAGCACTTGCTGGTATGCCCGCTCTTATTGCTGCTCCCGATGGATCTGTCTGGGCCGGGATCGGGGATTCCGGCCACGGACTCGGCCTGCAACACTGGGTAAACGGCACATGGAGAACCCTGGTCACAACGACATTCGACAGCAGCACCGTGAGTGTCTACGCATTGTGGTTGGATCGGCACAACGCATTGTGGATTGGAACGGAAGGGAACGGCATCTACCGAGCCCACGACGGCAAGGTAGATCATTTTCGAAGCGCAGATGGTCTATCAAGCGATACCATCGAGGCTTTTCTTGAGGACCGAGAGGGGAATTTGTGGGTGATTACAGCCGACGGCGTGGACTGTTTCCGCGACACTCCAGTTGTCAACTTCTCTGTGCGCGAAGGGATTACTGGGGACGCGGCCGATTCCATACTTGCGGCTCGAGATGGAACTGTCTGGATGGGGAATCTGGCAGGTTTGGATTATGTGCGTGGGAACGTCGTTTCCTCTATCGGTCCAAAGAATGGATTGCCGGGCAGTCGTGTGACCTCTTTGTTTGAAGATCATGCTGGACGGCTTTGGGTCGGGGTGGACAATGGGTTGTTTGTTTACGAGCATGGCAGGTTTAGTCCGATCCGGCGCCGCGACGGGGGTACCATAGGGATCGTTGGAGAAATAATCGAGGATGTGAATAACTGCATTTGGGCTAGGGTCTTCCACCCCGGCACTGGAAATGTAGAAATTCTAATCCAAATTCCAGATGGCAGATTTGCCGCCGACATCGTAGTCGAGCGAATAGATCCGACTTCGCTCGCGGCTGATCCCGAAGGTGGCCTCTGGTTGGGGATACGGAAAGACCACGCGACCCGCCTGGCACGATATCGGAAGGGTCAACTTCAGACCTTCGCCTTCAAAAATCCGAATCTTCAAATTGAGCAAATCTTGGCAGAGTCGGATGGCTCTGTGCTGGTAGCAACCACCGATGGTCTTGTCGAACAGCGTGGTGAAATCCAGTACACACTCGACCATCACAATGGTCTGCCCTGTGACCGGACCTTCGCGATCATTACAGATAAAGACTCAAATCTTTGGACGTATGCCGAGTGCGGTCTGATCTCGATCAAATTGAAAGACCTGCAGCAGTGGCGAAGAAATCCTGACCAAAAGGTAAGGTTCGATTTGTTTGATTCATACGACGGCGCTCAGCCTTATCTCGGTACCTTTACTCCCCGGGCAACACGATCAATCGACGGGCGCTTATGGTTTACGAATGCAACTGTGGCGCAGATGATTGATCCCGGACGGTTGGATAGAAATTCCATTAAGCCGCCGGTACATATCGAAGATGTGATTGCTGATAGAAAGAGTTATACCGTTCGAAGCGATCTCCACCTCCCAGCTCTGACCCGCGACCTCGAGATCGACTACACCGCTCTGAGTTTTGTTGTTCCTCAGAAAGTGCAGTTCCGATACAAACTGGAAAATTATGATCGAGAGTGGCAGGATCCCGAAACCAGACGCCAGGCGTTCTACAGTAATCTGCGCCCTGGCAAGTACCGGTTTCGCGTTATCGCATCCAACAACTCTGGCATCTGGAATGAATCAGGCGCTGAACTAGATTTCGACATCCCTCCCGCCTTCTATCAAACTTACTGGTTCCAATTTTTGTGCATCGCCGCAATTATTGGGCTGCTTTGGGCCGTCCATCGAATGCGTGTTCACCAATTGCGCGAGCAGGAGAAGAAATTTCGCGAGGCAATAGAGACGATGCCGGCCCTGGCTTTCGCTGCTGACCCCAAGGGCAATCGCACTTTTATGAACAGGGGTTGGCTCGAATACACGGGGTTGAGCCTGGAAGAAGCGTCGGCCTCGGGATGGGAGAATACGATTCATCTTGAGGATCTCAGCCGCATAACCCAGAAATGGCGGGCGTCCCAGGCGACCGGCCAACCGCTGGATCATGAAGCCCGGTTGCGCCGTGGATCGGACGGAGTCTACCGCTGGTTCCTGATACGCGCAGTGCCTGTCCGGGACAAGCGCGGGAGGATTCTGAAGTGGTGTGGTGCGGCAACGGACATTGAGGACCGCAAACGCGCCGAACAGCTTCAAGCAAACCTCGCTCATATCAGCCGGGTCAATACGATGGGAGAACTGGTCGCATCCATCTCGCACGAACTTGCGCAGCCAATTATGGCCTCAACCGTTAATGCCAAGGCATCTTTGAGATGGCTTCAACACGACCCGCCCGATTTTGGGAGGGTTCGCGAAGGAACGGAACGAATAGTCGAAGCGGGCACTCTTGCATCGGAGATCATCGACCGGCTGCGATCACTTTACAAAAAATCACCTCCCAAACGAGAATTGATCGCGATAAATGAGGTTATCGGAGAGATTATTGTGCTGCTACGGCGCGAAGCCAACGAGTGTGGCGTTTCGATTCGGGCGGACCTCGCCGCCGATCTTCCCATGATCAAAGCGGACCGTGTTCAACTGCAGCAGGTGCTGATGAACCTGATGCTCAATGGAATCGAAGCGATGAAGGAGACCGGCGGTGTGCTTACGGTGAAGTCACAATTGATTGACGCGGGCCAGATCCAAGCTTCAATTCAAGACTCGGGGCCCGGACTGCCCTTAGGCAAGGTCGACCAGATATTCGACGCGTTCTTTACGACTAAACCGCAAGGCAGTGGCATGGGACTGGCGATCTGTCGTTCGATTGTGGATTCGCACGGTGGCCATTTGTGGGCTACAACCAACGAAGGGAGGGGCGCGGCATTCCATTTTGCCTTGCCGGCGGCTTCGAGAGAGACAAATCTTCCTACGGATGCGACGTGATTCAGCATTTAGAAGAGCGCGAAATGGAGTACAGGCTGGTCTGGCAATCGCAGCTGTTGTTCGGCTTACGCGCCATCCAGTTCGAGCGTGGAACGCCGGAATGATAGAGGCAGCTGAAACCTCCGCATGAGTCACTGTCGCAGACGGTTTCGGCTGAAATTGTCCGACTGCTGCTCCAGAAAAGCTAGGATAAAGCAGGCGTAGAGCCCCGATTCCGAGGATTGCCCCCACTTTTTAAGGAAATCGGAGACGCAAGCGTGCGATCGGCTTTTCTTAAAGGACGATTTCGGAGGGAGACCGGTTCGCGTATCCGGATACATGGGGCGTGCCTTCTCCTCGCGGTTGCATGCTCAAGTTCCACCGCGCACGCCCAAGTCTTAGAGGGCTACCATCACACTTCGTGGACCAATGAGAAGGGTCTTAGCGCGGTGTGGGCTGTACAGCAGGCGCCAAACGGATTCCTTTGGCTGACAACGGCAACGGGCGTCTTTCGATTTGACGGCATTCGTTTTGAATCGATTGATGAAGTCACCAATCGAGCGGTACACAATGCGAACATCATCTCTGTGTTTCCGTCCTCTTCAGGCGGCATTTGGCTTACGACGCGAAGTCAGGGACTGGTGCTTTGGAAAGACTGTCGGGTGACAAATTATCCTTACAGCCGCTGCACACCCGCTGCGGAGAACAACATCGTCGAGGATCGCGATGGAGCTCTTTGGATTGCGGCGTCCTCCGGCCTTTTCCGCCTCAAGAACGGGAATTGCGAGCTGGTTCACAATGACCCCGCATTTCCAACCGGTTTTCCCTTGGCGGTTCTAATGGATGGGGCCGGGACACATTGGGTTAAGTGGCCGACTGGCGCTTTCTACTTCCTGAAACGCGGAGAGCGTAATTTCAAAAGGTGCCCCTCAGGAGAAGGTGTGGGCGGCGAATACGCATTCCTCAAGCAGGCCCCAGACGGATCAATCTGGCTTTCCGACTTTGGTGGGTTGCGGCGAGTTACTGGGTATCCTGACCCAACGAAGCCGATCGCCGGTCCTGTGAGAATCCGTAAGCCGCACACCTGGTTCGGAAATTTCACATTTGCTCCCAACGGCGCCCTCTGGGCGGCGTCTGGCCCGGGCGTCTTCCGATTTAAGGATGTTGAGCGATACAAGGTGGATGAGCCGCTCAACACCGCGGATGGGGAAGCGTTCACAGAGGTCGTGGGTTCGTTAAGGGTGCGATAAGGGTTCCCATGGGTTCCTCAGGGCGCTACAGGTGTCGTCCGTTGCCCCTGGTTTCTGTTAGTTACAGGTTTCCCGCGCACTGTCACGGTAGAGGTTGCGGGTCGGAATCCGGAGTAGTCGCTTCAAAATCGCGGTGTTTTTATGGTGGTGGTGGACTGTGCCCATTTTTGTGCCCACGCTACTTCAAAATAGGGCATAATCTGGGGAGTGTAGGTAGCAATTTGCTGGAAGGAGGGACTGGGCAAAGTGCACAAAAAATAGGAGCTTATAGCAACCGATAGCAGCAGGAGGGTCGGCAAATTTGACGGCTCTTAACCGACAGGTTGTAGGTTCGATTCCTACCGCGTCCACCATAGAATCAAGCACTTACAGCCTCCCTCTCTTCCCCGCTTGGTCCAAGTTGGGTCAATTGCTTCACGACCCTGAGTGATCTCCGCTTTGGAATCCCAGGATCCAAAGGCGTCACATCTGTCCCAGAAAGAATGGTGGGTTCCCAGTCCGTGAGGATCTGCACGGTCCTGGAGTTCATCGCGTCGAGGACGCTCTTCTCGATAGCCTGCATATAGACATCACCCGTGGTCTGGATGCTCGCGTGACGTAATGCCCCTTGCGCATCCTTGAGCGTTCCGTGGTGCTGCAAATTCGTCCCCAGTGTCCGCCGCATCACCTGAAAGGTGATCAGCCGGTCCGGAATCTTGAGCTTGCGGGCAATCGGTCGGACCCTCCATGTGAGGAAGTTATTTCCCCAACGCGGCACCGCCTGCCCCTTGCGCTCTCCACGTCCGAAGGTTGGGAACATCAGAGCCTCGGGCGAGGGATCAGGACAAACCCGTTTCCAGGCCTCGATGATCGGACGAACCTGCTCAGGTACACCGATGGGCGCCTGGCTTGAACGCGTCTTAAAGCGGCCAGGATAAAACTGCCCCTCGAAAGCCGTCCCGTAGGGAACCAAGGTTGTTCCCGTCCAGGACTTCCATTGCAGGCCCAGAACCTCGCTGGCGCGAGGACCACAGAAGATTCCGACGTACATCAGGCACAGATCATGGAGGTCTTGAATACCGCCAATCAGCGCAAGAATCTGCTCCTGCGTCATTAACGGCTTCGCGACGGGCTTGGTCTGCGGCATGGTGACGTCCTTTCCGGGATCTGTGCTCAGGAAGTTCAGCTTCTTGGCCATGTGTGTGACGGACCGAATGTTCACGTAGCAGTGACGAACCACCGACTGCGAATACTGCGTGGCCAGATTGTTCAGCCAGACCTGGATCTCGAACGTTCCAAGGTTGGCCATCGGAATGCGCCCAAAGTGACCCACAAGGTAGTGCTTGATCTCGTAGGTATTGATCTTCCGGTACGCCGGACTCCAGCCACCTTGCCGCATTGGAATGTACCGTTCCTCAACGAACCAGCGGAACGTTGCCGAGTCGTCAGGGATTCCAGGGGTAATTTTGGCAGGGGCCCCCGTCTCGTTCAGAATGATCGCGTGCAGCTTCTGCTCAGCCTTCCACTTTGGTGTCCCGGCTTTCGGGCAAAGCGGAATGTTGCGCCGCTTTCCGACCTCCTTTCCTTCCTCATTGCGCAAGTACACGGTGTACCTGCCGTACCACATCTTCACCTTCCGCCCTCGTGGGTAGACGGTGCCCTTCTGATACTTCATTGCCATGGCTGTTCTCCTATAGCCCGGCTTCGATCCCTGATCGTGGAGAACACTTCTTTCATACACCAAATCGGGGATGGCGGGAAGTCCGGAACGTATCGAGGCTTTCCATGAAGGCTTCTACATCGGCCCAGCGATATCGGATGAGGGTGCCTAGTTTAACCGCTCGAATCCTCGGAGACCGTCGAGTGGTGTGGTCTCGTACCCAACGCTCTGAGACGCCCAGTTTTTCGGCAACCTGACGTGCATTCAAGAGTCGATCGTGCCCGGGCGATTGCGGAGCCAGACGATGCTCCAGAATCTGGCGATCGGCGACGAGATCGGGTGCCGCCGAACGACGCGCGAATTCTCGTTGAGCCGCAGTGCGAAGACCTGGGGTTGAATCCTGGAAAGTATGGAGATGGCTGTGGGCCTCAAATTCCGGAATGTCCTCCAGAGTCTCCCTACCAGAGGGAAGTGAGGAAAGCGCCTGATCTCCAGCGATGTCATGTAGTTTGATCGCCGCATTGGGCATAAATCACCTCGAGTGTCTGTTTTGGACTTGACGGTAACGGCCGTCGATCTCCACGGCCAACATCGCACTGCTTTCGACTTCGCGTGGAAATCGCGAGAGATATGTGTAAAACAGGTCATGAATTCGGTCAAATGACCTCGCAGTACTCCGCAAAGGTCGCGCGTTTAGAAAAATCGCAAAAAGAACATTCTGACTAGCCGGGGCCCCTGGCTGCAGGGAGGACATCACATATGGATTTGACCGAGTTGCCAACCTGAACGATGCTCTCGCTGGTGGATTGGGGGCGGCATGTTCGAGTCATTCGACGACCTGATGAACCGACTGAAGGCAACCGGGTACTTCATCGATCCGGTGATGTCCCGGATTGTCTTCCTGGCAGCCAAGTTGCAAAAACCGTTGCTGCTCGAAGGCCCAGCGGGAAGTGGCAAGACGCAATTAGCCGTATCAGTCGCACAAGCTGCGGGTACGCATATTGAGCGGCTGCAATGCTATCGCGGCGTCACCGAGGACAAGGCCATCGGACGCTTCGATGAAAGCCTTCAGCGGCTTTATATGGAGTTCTCGAAGGGGCAGAACACAAATGGGGAGTTGGCGCGAGTTACAGGCTAACCTCAAGGGCCGCGACTTCTTTCGGCCCGGCCCCCTGATGCGAGCTCTTGAATGCGAGAAGCCCTGTGTGCTGCTGATTGACGAGCTCGATAAAGTAGATGAGGGGTTTGAGGCGCTTTTGTTAGAAATCCTGTCTGCGTGGCAACTTTCGATTCCCGAATTTGGAACGGTCGAAGCCAGGAGCATTCCGTTCGTGGTTCTTACGAGCAACGAAGAGAGACGATTGGGGGACCCGATCCGCAGGCGCAGCCTGTATGTTCGAGTCGAACATCCTACGCCGGCGCGGGAAGCTGAGATCATCGCCAGTCGTACGCCAAAGGCCGATGAGAAGTTTCACCGGGAGATGGCGGGGATCGCACTCTCGTTCCGCAATTACTCCCTCGAAAAACCACCGTCGGTCTCAGAGATGATCGACTTCGCCAACGCGTTGCAGTTGCTCGGAACGGACCATGTGACCGAGGAACATCGTGATGTCTTACTGCCTTTCTTGGCCAAGACGGAGAAGGACAGGCGTCACCTCCTGCTCCGCGAGGGATTCAAGAGCTTGCTAGACGACGGCGCACGATTCGCGCAGAGCTTGGCGCCTCCTGGAAGGCCATCTTCATGAAGCGATGCATACTCTCTCTTCTGCTTTTGCTTCCGCGATTCGAACTGGCCCAAGCAGACTCCGCTTCGGCGGAACAGTTTGTGCGGCAATATGCGGGGCACTACCGTGTCTCACCAGAGTTGGTGGCCGCACTGATCGACGTTGAATCGCGTTGGAATCCGCGGGCGGTCTCGGACAAGGGAGCGATGGGGTTGATGCAGCTCATGCCGGCGACGGCACGCCGCTTCGGCGCCTTCAAACCCTTCGACGTGGAGCAGAACATTGCCGCGGGAACGCGTTACGTGACGGCATTGATGTGGGAGTTCCACGGGGATCTGCGCCTGGTAGTTGCTGCCTACTACGCGGGCGAACGTGGTATAGCCAGGGAGCAATTGAACTATCACAACCCGGACGTTACGGCCTACGTGCTGGCGGTGCGGCGGCAATTCATGATTCGTAAATATGTAGCCATGAGGCCGCAGAGGAGGTCAACGCCATGAAGCTTCGCTGGTTTATACCCATCGCACTCCTAATTCCACTGCGCCTCAGCGCATCGGCCGCAACGGTTGGAGCGCGCGTCGTCACCATCACGATCAACTCGAGAGAAATCACCATCCTGCATCTACGGCCAGAGTTTGAGTCTACGATCCGGATGCCGGAAGAGGTGACGTCCGTAATTCTCGGCAGTCCGAGTGAATTCAAGGCCGAGCATAACGACGGAGAGCCCGAGTACGTCTATGTCAAGCCCATCACCAAACAGGCTGCTCAGTCGAACCTCCTGATCGCAACGAAATCCGGTCAGCATGTGACGCTCGAGTTGGTCAGCGAAGGCACTGGCATTCCGAATCAATCGCGGCCGGTGGATTTCGTGATCGAGTACCGATCGGCACGGCGCTTTCTGATCTCATCGGACTCCGGAACCCCAACGATGCCAACCGCGCCTGGCAAGATCCCAGCGCGTGAGATCGGTAGCGGGGACACCGGCTCGGGCTCAGCGCCACTTTCCAGTCTCGACGAGGAATTCAGGCAGCAACAGAAAGTGAATGCTCCCAAATGGATGAAATGGGAGGACAAGCAGATCGAGACATCGATCGGCGATATGCGGCAATTGAGCAACGAGACCGTTATCTCTTACTCCATCCTGAACAGCTCGGATCAGCCTGTAGAGATCGTTCCGCCGCAGATCCAGATCACGGGACGCAACGCCACAAAGAAGAAAAAGAAAGAAGGCAAGGGCATCATCTCCGATCAGCTGGAAATTCGCGACTACCGGTTGAGCGCGACCCGGCTTGAGCCAGGAGGGCGGGCCGACGGCTTGGTTGTCTTCGACCGGCCCAACTTCAAGGAGTCGACGGAAAAACTGTTTCTGCAGATCGCCCAGGCCGACCAGGTGGATCGTCCCATCTTGATTCGTCTGCCGTTCACCCCACCGATCTCCGGCGACAGCAAATAGAAAGGAGCACAGAAGCCATGAGCGTCAATGACACCAGCAAGAACGGAAGCATGCCCACCACAGTCGAGGAATCCACTGAGCCGGTATCTTCGCAGGAGCCGATCCAGGCGCGTGAATCAACCGTCCTGAATGGTAAGCCTGAACCTGCTACAACCTTCGCGACACGAGCTGACGTGAAGCGGGTGGAAGGGATCAGCAAAGGCAAACTCGTCCTTCTCGGCGGCGGACTGGCCATTGCGGTTCTGTTCTTTGTGTTCACGGCCGTGGTCGGAAGATCTCCGAAGAAGCCAGCGTCAGTGAGGCAATCGTCTGAGCAGCCAAAACAGGAGGTGACGAAGTCGCCTAAGGGAAGCGTGACGCCTCTGATGGACACTGTGCGCACTCCGGCGCCAGACAACAGCAGTGGGCAGCTGGGGCCGGGCGATATCCGGCGAACTCGATCTCTGAGCGACCAGACTCATCTCAAACCAGTAGCGCCGAAGCCTGCCACTGTCGCGTCGCTCGGAAGCGTTCCCTCCTTCGCGGATACACAGCAGAAATGGGAAGATCCAGCGCCATACGGGGGACCTTCTGCGATGGAGACCTCGCAGTCGCAGCAAAATGACCTCAAGGAGCCGTCCATCATCTTCGTGCGGAGTCTGGCACAGAACCCGGCCAGCCCAGCCTTGAAGGTCAATTCTGAGGACAATGGCGTGGCAAGATTGGAGCTGACGCCGGGGACCCGCATTCAAGCCAAGCTCGAGACGCAGGTATCGAGCGCTGTGCAGGCCCCCGTGGTAGCAGTCGTCGAGTACACCTACGCTATCGGCGACAGGGTCATCGTTCCCGCCGGCGCGCGTGTGTACGGCCAACTCCAGCAGGCCGATCGGAGCGGACTCGTCAGCGTGAAATTCGACGAGATAGAACTGCTCGATGGCGCGAGGGAGAAGATCGATGCGATTGGCACCGGGCTCGATCTGGGGCCGATCAAAGGGAACGTCTTCGGGAAGAACTCAGGGAAAAACTTTCTGGTGCGCGCCGCTTCGGGGATTGGTTCGATTCTTGCCGATGTGGCCGGCAACAATTCGAGCGCTGCCTTTTCCGAAGACGACATGCTGCGGGAGCGGCTGGCCGAGAACATCGGCACGGCGGGCGATTCCGAAGTCATGAACCTCAATGCCAACAGTCGCGTGGTCGTTTCCGTGCCCGCCGACACAAAGATCTACGTCGTGTTCACCAAGCATGAACAAAGCCCTGCCGAACTTCACAAAGTAGTTGCCACCCCCCAGTAGTTTGCCCACGAAACATACTTTCTCTCTCCGCCCTGGCCCCAGTGCCAGGGCTTTATGTGTGCCGTGAACGGATTCCGCTCGCTGGTCGCCGATCGAAAACTCAAGCCAGCAAGGACCATCGTGTCCGCTTCTCCTGCGTCTGCTGGATTTCCCCTCACTCCGCGTACCACTTCGTTGTCTATTCAAAGTCGTCTCTGGTTACATAGGCCGCTTGGGGAAAGATCGGTCCAATTGACCCAATGTGCGATTGAGACAAACTCGCTCCCAATGCTCAATCTGCAATTGAGTCGGGGGCGTTCCGGATGCCTCAGAATGCGGTCGAGCAAACTCACTCACCGTTGACTCTATTCACTATTGAGGAAAAATCCGTCCGCATGCCTCAGGGTGTGCTCGAGACATTCTCGATCCCTATTGCTCAACTTCGAACTGAGCAAAGATCGACTCCGATGCCTCAGTGTGCGTTTGAGGCAGATCGTGAGATCTGCCTTAGAAACTGAGCCTTCACACCGGTCAAATATGTGCCGAATAATCTCGCCGTGAGCGACAAGGGCCTGCAGCGCCTAGGAGGAGATTGAGCGGAGCTTCCCGCAACGCCTGCAGATATAGGTATGCTCCCATTTCCAACGAAGGCGCGGATAGATCTCCCGGTTATAACGGGCAATCTTGCGAATACTGAACAACAAGCCTGCCAGGCAGGCGATGCCCAGAAGGGCAAGAAATCCAATTGGGCTCTCCAGGGTTCTGTGAGAATCGGGGTGGCGGATAGCTGCGCTCAAACCGGCCCAACCCCAGAAGCAAGCAAAAAGAATCCCGAATCCCCAAAGTATGAGAGGTCGCCCGTATCCGCGAGGACTAGGCGGTGCAGCGGCTTGAGCAGAGTAGGACTGGCTCGTCCCTGAATTAAACATCCCCGAATAGGCGTGAGTTCCCTGTTGATAGAGGACGGGGGCAGCCACGATGTTCGAGGATCCGCACTGGTCGCATTGGTAAGGATTCAACTGCGGTACAGTTGCCATTCCGTTCTCCCCGACCTGGCGACAGCTTGGGACATGTACCCGGCCGATTGAGATTTTAGCCCGATTCGTTTAATTCGAGCCACTTTCCCGGTTGGATGGGAAAGGGGCCCGGTCTCAATCTGGCTGCGAAAGTCGCACAAACGGATAGAGATACAGAGGAGTTCCAATTTGAACCTCAGTCGGCGAATTGACCGAGTTTTGGTTCCAGCCGATTCTCCGCCTCGACACGGAGGCCTTGAGCCGCCGCGTCCAGGAGAGACTCATGAAAATCGCATTGGCCTTCTGGAAAGGCTCGACTGTACCCGCATCATCACAATCAACCCAACTGCGCCGACTCTTCAAGAGGTCCTGCCTGATCAGCGCAGCAGTTCTTTGCCTTTCCGCCTTTCAGCATAAGGCGCAAGCGCAGACTGTTATCTCGCAATGCACCAACCCTGTTTGCGCACCGGGCAAAGCCTGCGCGCTATACCGGTGTGTTGAACCTCGGCCATGCCTGGACTGCGCCCCGCCGCCTTCCAGCAGTTCGAACTGTGAAGTTGGATACGCCCTTGGCAATGACGCAGACTTTGCAGGCGGAAACATCCCGGACGTGCTCATTGAATCCACGGATTACTGGACAATCGACGACTCCGGCGACCTGTGGTTCGACGGGTCATCGACTACAGGTCCGGTACAAGTCACGGCAATCACTCTGCCTCCTAGTTGCATTCAAACGAGCGGGTCGTTCGCGCTTCAAACCCCAATCGCCGAATATGAGGGCTCGATCAACGTAGGGACGTTCACCTACCAAGGTCTCGAAACACAGTATTATGCGTGGCCGCAAGTGTTTTACGACGATGGTGACCGGTCGTTTATCAACGTCGTCGATCCCGATGGCAACATCGACTTCTACCAATACCCGTGGCTTTCTCTAGGCGCGTATATTGTCACCGGCATCAATGCGTCAAACGGAGATTTGTTCGAAGGAGGCGGAACGGTCGAGCTTCTCATCGAGGCCGATGTGTCTGCCTAAGTCAGCCGTGGTCCACCCAGATGGTATCCAAAGTCTTACCAATTTGAAGCACTACAACCCATTGACAAGGAGAAGAATATGCATGTGATGAAACGGTTCACACTCACTTTAGCTGCGATGACCGGCTTGGGTATCGCACCGTTGTTCGGTCAAACCCCGACGCTTCAAACGGTTCCGCTAAGCGCCGACATTGATGTCGTTAACGTGCGCACACTTTCTGACGGCAACACACTGCGCCAGGAGAGAAAGATGAAATTCTATCGGCGCGCGGATGGCAGCACACGCCTGGAGGAAGCCAACCGTGTGGTCATCGTGGACAACGGTGCACAAACGGTCACTGTGCTTGACCCAATCTCCATGACTGCGCAGGTCCAGGCCACTCCAATGGCTTCGACGAACGGTAGGAAGCCAGTCGCGGCTCAACCTGAACTTCAAGTTGCCGGGAGCGGCCTGGGCGGGTCGAATATCTCTGCGAGGACTGATCTCGGAGTTAAGGTAATTGCCGGCTATAGTGTTCACGGCATTCAGCAGTCGACAACCGTACCGGCCAATTCAGCACTCGGAAACACTGCTTCCATGACCAAAACGATCCAGGTGTGGAGATCTTCCGAACTCCAGCTCGCGCTGCTCACAGTCATCAGTGATCCGCTCGGCGGCACCACAACTTCGCGGTACCAGAACGTTTCAACATCAACCCCACCGGACAGTAGCCTCTTTACTGTCCCGGCCGGATACAAGGCTATACCGGCTCCGCAATCGCGCGTTATCGCGTCGCAAACGAACTGAGGAGCTGCTCGTCCAAGCAGTTAGTTGGAGTCAAAAGGTATGAGGGTATCCGAAATACAACTCTCCCTGCCCATCCTGGCCGCCGCATTGATGCTTTTACCGCATCCATGCGGCGCTCAGTCAAGCAATGGCTGTCCCGTGCAGATTCGTCACACCAATTGGAAGGCAGCAAGTTCCGGATTTTCTCCCTACAAAGTTAAAGGTGTGGCCCTATATCTCCAGTACATGAATGTCACCGGCGAAGAGATCAAGGAAGTGGTCTTCGATGCCGCCACCTCTTATAGAGAACACGGCGCGATGGGACAAAGCATGGTGGACAACTCGAATAAATCTCCGATTGCATCGGTAGCGCTGCCGGGCAAATGGAAGAAGGCTGAAATCGATGTTGGGTTGAGTGAGCCGGGACGAACAAGACTGAGGGTCACAGAGGTGACTTTCTCTAGCGGACACCACTGGGTGAATTCAACTCCCGACGAGTGTGAGTGGTCGATCGCGCCATAACAATTGCTGGCGCTTTAGGACAGCCAATTTGATACTGTCCCCGACCGTACTTCCCGCACGGCCATTCTGGCACTACCTCTTCAGCTGTCCCCTCCCTTAATTGTCTAGCATCCTACCTGAATCCCCCCTTACCGAGTCGATGTCTGCCCCGATGCCGTAAACAGAATTCCGACAACGCTTGAGCGAAGTCGGATTGCATGGCGCGCCGAAGCTCCCTATCAGCCACGCTGGGATAGCTTTGCACCTGCGATGTTCCTCACCCGCGACCTCCATGCGGACGGTCGTATCGAAACGTCGGCCAGCGGCAGTCCGGAAATTTGACCGAATTCCGATTCTCCTTCAAGTTTTCTCCTGACACGGATGCCCCGAGCAACCGGGTCCAGGAGAGCAACCATATGAGAAACGCATTGACCGACTGGGGGCGCTCCCAAGCGTCCGCTCCAACACCCACGCTCGTCATCCACCGTCCCGACCAAATCAACTGGGTCCGCATCGCCCTGCAGTTCGCGTTGGGTCTCATCTTGATGAGCAATCTCCTTGCGCCGTTTGCGGCGAGAGCCCAGAACCTCGGAACGTCCCCACAGTTCGGCCAGGCCGTCCAGGGACAGCAGGCGACCACGGTCGAGGGCACCGTTCTTAACATCGTGAACTGGAGTTGCAACGTCATCGCTCCCGTGATTGCGGTTGCCTGCCTGGGCGTTGCGGGTTGGCACTTCAAGAGCGGCCGTGGCTATCTGGGCTGGGGCGTCACTGGCGTCTCCCTCATGGTCATCTCCGGTCTTGGACGCATGGCCGAGGGCTTCATCACGCAAGCGCAAGGCATTCAGTAAAGGGAGCCCTGAGCGATGCAACCGCCACAGTTCCTTCTCGACCTTCTGCAACTGCTGCTCGATCTCGCGGTGCCGGCGGCATTCTGCACGCTGGCCGCCGCGGGTGTCAGCCTGCGGCATGAAGGAGGGGTCAACTTCCACGTGAAC
>Ga0210388_10002379_pt1 | contig 14633 bp, 18 predicted proteins | sample IncBWC19OmetaG_FD_155485 | JGI IMG/M metagenome (GOLD analysis project Ga0210388, IMG submission 155485) | Forest soil microbial communities from Barre Woods Harvard Forest LTER site, Petersham, Massachusetts, United States - Inc-BW-C-19-O ...
CAGGGATCGAGAAGGCGAACGACTGCACTGTGACGCGTGATCAGGTTGAAATTAAGCGTGTGAAGTGTGGAATCAGAAATTTCCGTAGTTCACGGGTGGAATTTATTAAAGGTGGAATTAGGGGCGGAAATTTCATCTGTATTTTTGTGCATCTGAGAGGTAGATTCGAAGTGACGAAAAAAGCAACAGCTTTGGATCACAATTCAACCTTTTCAAGAAGTTATTTTAGAACCACTACAGTATATATATGGACAGTTTGTAGATATCAAATATCCCTTGTACCAATCATGTAAATAGTTATGCGGAGGTGGTGCTCTCTGAGCTAGAAGTGGCTTGACTCAAGTTTCCCCTGCGTGAGCAGTCTATGATCGATAACGCGCGCAACAAGTCTCGAGGATCCGTTCCAGTTTTCCCTGCCCGAGCAATTTCTCTCGCAGCTCTTCTCTGCTCTACCAAGTCTCGAGAATCCATTCCAGTTTCCTCCCGAGCAACTTCTCTGGCTGCTCTATCTACCAACGATAGCGCGCGTAACAAGTCTCGGGGATCCATTCCTGAAGTGAGCGCTGGTGGCGGCGGCAGAACCCGACTCGCAGACGATGACGATGGCATATCGTCCACCTCTTCGTACCCGGAGATGACGAACCCGGCTGGTGGTAACCGCCGGGGAACGTACTTGGCGAGAAAACCGCCCAAGCTCGATGGATCAGATAGATTTGACGAGGCGAGTGCTGAACCCGCGCACGACGTTGACGACGACGCGGAAGGGGTGCCTAGCTGTATGTTGACCCGCGATGCTAGATTGTGGTCTAGCATCTCAAACCACCGGTTGAGCGATTCTTCGGCAGTTTTGACGGTAGTACTTGCTGCGTGCGCGCATGATAGGAGATAGTCAAGTTTAAATTCGACGTGGTACATCCTTCTCTCGACCTCCTCGTCTAATGCTTGTCCAATCAAGTCGAGCTCGCCGTCGGGAAGGGTTGGCATAGGAAGGGTGTTGCTGTCCCTCTTCTGACGTTTTTGTGGTGGTGATTTACCCGAGGTTGATGGAGGCTTCGGTTGTACGGATGCTATGAGGGCTTTGGCGATTGCGATGCCGCGCTCCATGTCTGGTGGCAAGTCGTGCACGTTGATGGCTTTCCATGGGTCATCCATGCTCGTATCGCGTTGCTTGCTTTTGACTTTGGCAGATGACGTCGTTGGTTGGGAATCATCGGGGGCGGAAGTCGATGACGGTGTCATACGGGCTATCCGTTTTGCAAGGCATTCTTTTTGACTTTTTATGTATGCGTCGTAGTGGTAGTTGACACGCTTCCATGCTTCTTCCTCTTCCTGTGCCCTGGCGGAGTGGTAAGGACGAATCCAATAATGAAAGGTATTCAACGCACCGTTTAATGTGGTCCGCATACCGTATCTCCAACGCCCGATTAGTCACGTTCTGTTCGTTCAGCTTCAGCTGTTTCTGCCCCAGATCCGGTGATAGATCAATCTTCCGCTCCGCTAGCATGCGGATCACATCCTCCTGTATGTTCTTCAACACTTCCTGCGCGCGCGCTGAAAGTGGAGGCAGTTCAGGTTCTGGAGGAAGGTTATCCTTGTCGCCCGAACTCTCTTTGCCATTGTCGGATGTAGTTGAATTTGGCTTTGACGGAGACGTAGATTTGGCAGCGGCTCGCGATGCACACCATATTAGGAGTATCCGGAGGCGTTCTGAGTCCGGCAAGTTGGCGTCGATGTGCTTATAGAAGCTGGCGGATGATACTGAATGGTGTGGTTGCGCTACGATAAAAAGTTAGTATTGTATGTAAAAACTCGCGAGGACATGTAAGAATGACACGCACATATGACACAAACCTCAAAGGAGGGGCTTATTCGCTTTCCTCGGCCACTTATTGAACTCATCTGATGGTAGTCGTTGACCATATTTGATTCGCATTTGCGTTCTCGACCACTATGGCTTGTCTCCGCTTGAGCGTCTTCGCTGTTTGTGGTCACTATTGCGTTCATGGCACGTCGCTTATTGCGTTCGATGTGAGATGACTCGTCAAAAGGCATAGCCTGGACGGAGTCCTTAGTGATACGGCTTCTACTTTTCGACCTTGCCCTTTGTCCCAGATTGAATGTGGCGCTGGTGGACGTACTTGACGACGAATCGGGGAAGTCAACTCGAGAACTCCATCGGAGAGGATCCGCTTCTGCGTCCATGGCGCGTATGTCGTCCTCTGTCCGCCCATCCTCTTCGGTAATAGGTTTGAGACCAGTTCTATGCCACATTGTCAGGCGACGATTTGCTGGTGGCAAGGGGCCAGAGCGGGGCGTGTTGCGGATGACTTGGATTTGACGGACGAACTGGAGGGCATGGTGACTGTGACTCGGCACAGGCTGTTCTTATAAGTGAAATCGGAAGGATTTGTTCAGACCTGCGACAGGCGCGGCACCCTCTTCCACCCTGCGCGCCCTCTGCTCGATTTCGAATCTAACAGAAGCGAAGGATGGAAGGATAACAAATTCCATGGCAAACCTGAGAAGGCGAGTAAATGTCAAGGACATAAATAGAGAGGGGAGTGTATCGTAAGGGACCGTTGCAGTACAGTATTAGGACTGAAGAGTGTGGAAGCGCCTATTTGATAACAGAGGAAGGGAAGGTCATAAAATGGGCACAACATGGAAATTGCGATACGTGTGTATGAATGGTGAAAGGAGAATTGGAATGAAGCAACCATGCAATAGTTTCCTTGGAAGAGGAAACTGGCATGGCTTAGAAAGAAAATAAGTATCCGTATCAGGAGGAAAAAAGGAAGCCAACTGCAAGCCAATATGTTATGTGAGCCGTGGCATAGATGCATCGCCTCCTATCTTCAGAATCGCAGCCTCGCATGCTCGACGAACCCTTGTGCAACATAGGTTGTACGGGTGGGACTTGCCAAAAGGAGAACAGTACTTCAACCGAATGCGCAATCTTCGTCGACAGTTTTGAACCGGACACGCCCATCGACTTTATCACAAACCGTCCACATCCCAGCATATGCCGAAATCCAATGACCAAGCCATACTCCATAACCAATCATAACTGCCTCTTCTCGACCAACCATGGTACGCTGCTACCACACGTTGCTGTGGTAGTCTTTGACCCTGATGGGTTGTTCGGGTCATCCTGCGCAGTGCGTTGCACACTCCAATCGAACATGTAGTCGTTGAATAATCGGGTTTGTCATCGAAACGGAGAGCGCGAGTATAGTTTAAGAATATACCAAACTCAGACGGAAAGCCAAGGCAAAGTAGATCGGTGGGAGTTGTCATCTTCTTTTCCATGATCCTGTCGTACTTCCGCTTCTTGGTAGCAGCTTTCGGGCCTTGCCACGGGAGCACGTCACGAAGGAAGTATATCAAGACATAGGCCAGCGATTCGAGATCATCTCGACGGGCTTACTCTACGCCCAAGAGGGTGTTGATAGACGTATATCGGGCAGTGCCCGTAAGATTCTTGTTCTCCCTGTGGGATGTGGAGGTGGGTCTTGGGATCACGGAATGTCTTTGCGAGGCCGAAATCGATAACGTTAACTTGGTTGCCGCGCTTACCGATGCCCATCAAGAAGTTGTTCGGTTTGATGTAGCGGTGAATAAACTTTCGAGAGTGGATATATTCAATGCGAGAAATCTAATAGCAGTTGGGATGAGGAGAAAGGAGAAATAAAGAGTCTACGAACCAGCTGATTGGCGAGTAGTAAGACGGTCTTGAGGCTGAATTTGCCGTTGCAAAAGTTGAAAAGGTCCAGAACCATAGCGTTATATTCGAGCTGGAATGTGTTTCGAAATGTAATATTGTTTATTCGTATACTTCATTTTCTATATTGGGACGACAACGTGTTTGGCGTTCAGTGCTTCTCAATCAAGACTTTTGACTTACATCCAGTGCTCAACGTCCTCGACTCTACATCTAGGTGGGACTTTATTCATAGACTCCTGATCTTGTTGTGAATTCCCGGGAGCTCCGTTGAAGTACCGTGCCCTCTCCTTGTTGCATTGGCTGATAACCATCGATATACTTCACAGTCCTGTTGCATTGGCTGATAACCATCGATATACTTCATAGCCACTTAACGAAGCTAGTGGTCGACAGGTGAGACATTTCCGATCGCGCGATCATGATTGATCAGGCAGTAGGTTTTGAAGAAATGACCTTTCCTTTCAACGCGCAAGCATTGGTGGAACAGAGTAGGCCAGATGGTGAGCTTGGATTATATAGATGATTCTTTATGCTTACGGACTTAAGCTCCCTTGGGTCCATTTGATGGCAAGGCGGGCGCAGTACTAGGCGATTGGCTTATCACGACGCCTAATCAGGACATCATATGGTTACCTCCTTGGTCACAGCGTCGTGTTCGTCTGCGCGCAGATGTCAGATATGGCTTTGATGATCCGACATTATGGCCTCAATCATATGTTATTGAGTATCCACACCTTGGTGCCATCCCGCGAAAACCAGACGACCCCAATGATTTGCTCTCTATCATGTGGTGGAATCCATCAGAATTCGACTTCGTTCCATTGCCAAACAATCTTGTCAACGGCCTTGGCCAGCTTGCGCAAGACAAATGCAAGAAGTTTGACATCTGCAGGAGGGACTTGTTACGGAAGATAGATGAATATAAAGCAAAGACAAACTCACCAAATTATTATCTTCTCTCGATTAGCAAAGCCATGAATCATGCCGGAATTCGTTTGGGATGTTTGCCCTCCTCGTTCCAAGAAATGAAGTTTGGTGTAACGGAATTCCAGCGTTATTATTTGGAAACGCTTGGCCTTCATGATTATTTGGCGGTTTACAAGCCGCGTATAGATGGGTCAGCGGCTCGATCTAGTCTTGATGCGGACCACTGCGTTGGCGTCTTTACGGGTAGTGCCAGAGTTGCACAGGAGTTTTATGAAGCTGGCCTGCCAGTCTGGTTCATCAGAGAGACAAGGAAGATCGCAGAAAACCCGGACAACGCACCAAATGTTCTGAAGCTCGTGGAGGCTAGGCAACCGGAGCAATATCTAACCTTAGCTGACTGTAATCCACCGTTCCCCGATGTTTACAAGGGCTTTACGAATAAACCACAGAAATATGCAGCTATCCATGCGTTCTCGAGGACTTGGATGGTTTATCGAGATCCATTTAGCGAGGAACGACCCCAAACCGCGGAAAACCCTGAAGACCCATTTTATTCGCACAAAAGACCTGCAGCATACTCTGTGACCATTCCCATGTCTGAGCTGACGAGAGAGCGCTTACCTAGGACTTGTAAGTCATCTTAAGGTCCACTCATTCTTCGCACTAAAAAATGTTAGCCACTCAACTGCCCTCAGAGGGACGCCGTGTTCAAACCACTCGACCATACTCAGAGGGACGCCACGCTGAGCAAATACCAGCTGCTCAATTGCCCTCAGCAGGACGGGACAAGTTTGTAGATCCCGACAGTCCTCTCCTCCCACCCGCAGCAACCGTGTGGGCAAATGCATTGAAAAACGTGGACAAGTCCTCAGAGCGCATCAAAAAAGATGCGCCTAAGAACTTATATGCCCTTCCCGAGCCAGCGCTCTTCGTAACCCCTTCTAATGATCAAAAAAAGATTAGCTATCTGATGACGTGGCTGAAATCTCGACCTGCCTGGTTGTGGCATTTAGAGTCGCAGTCCAACACAGCGGTTTCGGCTCAAATGTGGCGGGACCTTCTTGGAATGAATTTCAATCAAGGCGCGAATAACCAGACGCTCGCTGGCAAGAGACGTGAGCAAATTCAAAAGATGATCGGGACGGGACTAGACAAACCTGGGCTATCACATTCTTCAGCATCTGGTGGCGAACCTATACTCTGGCATGGAGTACAGCTCACTGGTGATGTGATGCCTCCGTTGCCAATTGTACATGCAATCCTTTGGGAGATTTACGAGCTAAACTTCCGCTGTGAATTGCTCGCACTGGATCGGCGGTTATCACGAGACCATGATCAACAGAGAATAGCTGCCTGTTTTTCCGAGTCCAGCGGTGGCCTAACCTTCGTCATGCCATCAGCAGAAGACGAGGGACTAGTTTCTAGTGATTGGCGTACTCGCCTTCATTACTTCCGTGCTCTCGTTCGAGTCATGCGTAATTGGAACGTTGAAGCGCTTCCCTCAGTCTTCGCGTTGGTAGAATCTAGATCAGAATCTATCACGAGGGAGCAAGCGTTCGAAATGGAATGTGCCGCTGCGAGTTTCTATGCACAACAATTCTTTGATCACTTCGGACGCGCGCCCGCCGTTCCTCACCGTCTCCTCGATTGATTTAGGTATCTCAGTAGCATGAATTTTGAACACATAAATCAATATATTTACTTTGATTTGTACTGTAGACAGAGCTCAAACGTCAGATGGTGGGGCTCTGTCGACTATAGCCCAACGTCCGCGGTCCTTAATTCTTCCAACGACGCATTCAACAGCATTGAGGTCTACAACATACTTGGGTCCCATGTCTTTGTAATATGTTATGTTGCAGGAGGGAGGTGAATCCTCGACGACAATACTCTGAATGGTAGCCAGTAGTACGGTCTCGGTGACCTCAAGTGACTTTTGCACCTTGATAACGAGAATAGAGAGGAGTTGACCATAAAACGTGCGATTCTCAAGCTGGATGGCCATTCTCTTGTGCCGTGCATTCTTGTCAAGATATTGATAATACTGAAGTTCCTTGTCAGACGGCAAATGGAGATGCAACGTGGACATACCCGAACGAATGAGGCATCCCTATATTGTTTACCACACTTGACAAGTTCATGAGCGTGCATAGTGTCACCTCCACCAATGCGTGTCACTTTTCCGAATTGAAGGACGTCGGAGTTACCGGAAAACCACTTCTTTACGACCGCAGTTGTGACTCCGTAGCGCGTTGCTAGTGTAGCCACAACCTTCTTGTACACGTCAGGTGAAAGTCGAGACGTCTTGCTCGGCGCCTTCATAACAAAATGATCATCTTTTCCAATGTTACATGGGGGCTTTACGAAAGATTGCTAATTACTTACATCCACCAAATCTATGTTCAGATTGACCCGATTCCGAATCGAATGTCAATTCGTTTTCCAGATTATAGAGAAGTTTGACTTGCGCCAAGTGAGCTGAAGCAGTCACATAATTGTTGATGTTGATGTATGGATAGCGGCGATTCTTGATATGTCGTACGACATCACCGCAATAGCGTTCCAGGGGAAATGCCCAATATGTCCAAACTGGGCCGTTGGCTCTGATACTGGACCCGATATGCAGGAGCGCATGTATTGTCAATGGACAAGTTGACAATCGTGAAACGTTAAATTGATAATAAAGGCTGCGTACGCAGTGGTAATTAGCCCATCACCTTTATTCATTAATTTGATAACTCACCGCTCGTAATCCTTCACCCATTTAATAAAACCTTGCTCAATCTTCGCTACTTGTTCCATAGGTAACTCGTACTCGAGGCACATATTAAGAAGGCGAACCAAATCAAGAAAATGTCGGTAGTATCTTTCTTCTATAAATCGCCCGCGGAGCACAACTGGTGCGATGAACAATGTCCACATCGCTCGGCTCTCGGAGGTGAGTTGCCAGCGCTGAGTTGACATGTCGGGAACACGACAGCCGAACGCAGAGGGAATTGTATTTCCAGCCAGCGCAGAAGTAGAACAAATCTCCTTCCAAACTTTGGTCTCTAAGAGATAACCTTTCCCCGAGTGAGACACGTCCTTAAATTCTCCTGTCCAGAATAAGATGAGATTTGGGATAAGGTTTTCCCATATGAGATGCATGAAGTCGTAAGGGAATGAAGCGGGAAATGATAAAGAGCTAAGAGAACTGAGAAGTGGAATGCCTTTGATACCGAATTTCTTTGCAAGATTCTCTTCAATAGTCGTATTCATGGCAAACTGTACTTCGTTGGCTTCTTTAATAAAGCCCTCTCGCGTCCGCATTGGCAGATTCGAGGGATCGTAGGGAGCCGATGATTGCCGATTAAGGGGAACATAATGGGTCGTGGACGTAGGCACTCGAACACCAGTTATCTTACACATGCGGCAGGGCGAAAAAGCATTGTGTCCCTTCATGCGCATCAAAAGCGCGACAGCCGGGATGTCTCCAAGGACAACAATGAGGTAGGCATGGAGAGTGAACAACGTTTCTGTGAGCGCGTCAAAAGCCTTAACGCCAATTTCCAACTGAAGGAGCTCTTGAACCAGAGGATATAGGAAAGAATCCATATCCAATGGCTTCTTGGGCCCGGGAATGACACCAACGGGGATAAGATTATTTTTGTGGAACCGGATGTCAGGAGGTAAATTGTAATTGAACAACACAATGGGCCAAGAAGTTTTGGAACGTTTCTTAAAGACGGCGATACCATCTGTGGAAAGCCCAAGGGCTATATCTCGAGAATCCGAAAAGTAACAGAACGGGAGCTGTTCGCCAGCCACTGAGACAGATGAATTGAGGAGAGATTGATACAGCCTGCCATCAAATATGTCCTGCATTTGGCCTTGGTAACGGGTCCCCTCAAATTTGGTTCGGTAACGCATCGTCTCCGCAAGCTGTGGATTAGCTGCCAATGCGCGGAGTCGAGGGATGATAGGAAGGTATTCAAAGTAACATTGTGGTTCAGTGCTGTTGGGGTTGAATCGCGCCGTTTTACATTCGGGACAACTATCTTTCTTCTCGTGAGGCCCAGTATAGCATATGCAGGAGTTGGGGCAACAGTCGTATCTAACAGGTCGAAAACCCGATAGAAACTGCACATGGCTGGAAGTGACCTTCCAACTGCTGACTTTGTCGTGGGGGAATACGTAGGGAAGGGCATTAAACGCTTTCTCTGTCAAGTTATTTTCCACTTTGTATGCAAAGTGCCTCAAAGGTGCTAATTCGTGCTCTAGAAGGGTTCTTGCACCTAATTGATGCGTCAGCTGAGAGTCTCTTTCCTTGTGAAAAGATAACCTGCCTATTGACATTGCCTCTCGAATAAAGTGCTCGCCCATCGAATCCCAAAGCGAAATGCCTTCTTCGCCAGATGGGGCACTCTCCATAAGGTCCCACACGTCCTCTTCCCCCTCGTCACAACCGTATTCAAGTAGATCGTCATCCGCTGTAGGGCCTTCACCTTCCTCCTCCTCCTCTTCTTCGTCTTCATCTTCTCCTTCATCTTCTTCGCCTTCAAAATCTTCCATGATGGGTTCAAGACTGCGATTCCATCGTTCTTGTAATGTTTTTTCTCTCCAGGCAGCCACCCTCGCCGAGCAGTGAATAGCCGAAAGCGCGCTCAACGGTGGATCATCCTCGGCCGGCACTTCGCTGTCGATCTCGTCTGCAAAAGGAGGAGCAGGGGCATACTGAGCAGTCGGAAGCGCGCCGAACGATAGATCATCCTCGGCCTGCACTGCGCTGTTGATCTCGTCTGCCAAAGGGGGGACAGGGGCATACTGAGCAGTCGGAAGCGCGCCGAATGATAGATCATCCTCGGCCTGCATTTCACTGTTGAATTCATCTGCCAACGGGGGAGCAGGGGTGGCAATCCCAGAAAGAGGCCCGTGGATGGCATACGCGCTAGGGATGTTCGTTCTGGTTCTGGGATTTTTGAGGCGGCGGTTCTGCTCGAGAATATAACACGCTAGTCCCATGGGTCCGCGACCGTTGAGATGTCTGTGTTCCGTGCCCCGAGATACGCGCTTGGAGCAGCCGCATCCACATAAAACTTTCTCTCGCGAAGTTTGAGATCGAGTTGGGGGCATTTAGACGTGGAGGGGATTAGGGCAGTAAAAGTTATGTATATATGATATCAGGACAAGGTTCGTACACCAGTCCGACCTTCGTGGACCCTATTCGCTACAGCGCCAGCCTAAGACCCGTCCCTGAATACCAATATAGTTGCTGCCACATCAACATCCGAGAAAGATACTGGAGAAATCTCATAAGCACCAGTTTAATTCAAATGTAAACTGCAGTACTTACCGGAATTCCATTGAAAGCTTGAAGGCGTCAGCAAACGCCGTCGACGACCCAAAGTCTTTCGACGATGCTGGATGAACCGACCCATAGTCTTGTCCATAAGCAACCTATAACCGACCCAAAGTCTTGTTATAGGGCGATGCAACCGTCAGCGCCGCGTTGACGGCAGACGCTAGATATGTTAAAGTCCGTGCGACTGGTTATGGTAAACGGAGTCACGTGGTATTGACAACAACCCCAAGCAATGCACCGCTGGCGATTCGTATACGACGGCGACATGCGCGCAAGGGCCAGAAAGACTTTGGGTCGTCTGGCTCGCCTAAGGACGAGACTTTGGGTCGGTCCAAGGCAGGGCAAGACTATGGGTCGGCCCTGTGCTGAAATGCACGTCACAGCTGCTGAGGGTGCTAGCCAGGTCAGTTCCTCGCAACTTCTCTCTTCCAAATGCTGACCCAGTCATGAACGATAATTGGCAGTACCAATGATACTCAAAACTTTATTGAAAAGCAGGAAGAGAGCATATCTATTAACTAGGAGTTGAGAACTAGGCTAAAAATTCTTGAATGATTTTTTGTCGCTTTGCTGCCTCGACACTACTACCATCCAAAAAAATATTAATAACTGTACGATATCCGTGTTGCGCAACATGCAAGTGGACCTGAAGGTACATTAGCCTAATTATGTGTATGGCTCGTGTTGATACATACGTTTGTCAAGGAAATATCCTCACTGGCATCACCACTACGCTTCCTCTTCAATTTTCCATTGGACGAATTGGCAATGAGACCAATAGGCGATCCTATCACTGCGGCCGCACTTTGTGCAGAAGTGTCTATGTTGGCTTCCTCGTGAGTCATGTTTTTACCACCGTCAGCTTGATTATTACTTACTTCCTTGCCCAGCCTGCAGATTTAATACTTGTTCACCTTGCTGATTGAACGGTTGTTCACCTTGCTGATTGACTGGTCCTTCTGCCCAATTTCTGTCTTCAAGCCAAGGGGGTGGCATCGGCACCGGTGGTTCTGGTGTGGCATAACGATTTGAGAGGGGAACTTCAGCTCGTGAGTTATTCAATCTTTCTTGGCAAGTTAATGACTTACTAATGTATCCTTCAGGCATCCCCAGCTGGTTGTCGGTGACTTCGACGCCATCAGACAAAATCAGCGGAGTGCGCGGAATGTGACCCGCAAGGGAATGCTCTTCGTCCTCCTGCGCAAGCCTCCCGAACCCGGGGGATGAAGGGATCACCATGACATCAGACTCAGTCACGCTGGACGGCGCAGTCGCGCTTGAGTCATTTGGGCTGTTTCTCGTGCCCCTACCCCTTGTGCGACGGCGAGGAAGAACGCGTGTATGTGACATCGAGTTTGCGGTAGAGCAAGGAATGTGGTGCTGGAAGATGTGATACTGGACGTACGTTTATATATCTGTTCCATGAGTGCTATACTAACTTGGGATGAACACGACAGCGCCGCCGACGAGTCTATTGAAGTCTGTGCACCAATAGAATAAGGAAAAGTTCGCCGAAGCGATAAGAAAAAAATAGTGTTTATGGCATGGTGCTAATTAAGCGCCCCCGAGCAATTCGGCTCCGTGTAAGCGTACTGACCACGAACCATGACCCTTTACTAGTCTCAATTTGGAAATATTGCCAAGTCTGGCGATCAACGCCGATCTCAACGATGTAACATCGCTCAAGAGTACAGGGATCCAGAGGATGATTCTGAAGAAGGTTAATAGCCCCTAACCACTGTTGTAACAACATGGCCTTACATATTGATAGATCTGCCTATTGCAAATGCCTAATTGTCAACTGTACATGGTCAGTAGAGAAAGCGGGCATTCGCGCAGACTGGCCACCAACCTTAAAGGTAAATTTAGCCCTTTTTCACTACACCAACAAACAAATAAATCGATCTAGGGACATTTGAATGGGACGGAAGCAAAACGCCGCGCTCTTGTTTTGAAAATGCCCAATTGCCAATCGTACATGGTCAATACAGAAAGTGGGCGCTCGCGCTAATTGGCCACCAACCCTAAAGGCAAATTTTTGCTTCCCTGAACGGATCGTGTTTAGCCCATTTTTCAGTACACCAACAAACATTGATCTAGGGACATTTGAATGAGACGGAAGCGAAAAGCTGCGCTCTTGTTCTCCAAACGCCCAATCATCAATCGTACATGGTCAGTAAACAGCGGGTGCTCGCGCTAACTGGCTACCAACCCTAACGGTAAGTTTTTCCTTTCCCTGAAGGGAGCCTGGCCATGTTTCACTAGTGGCACCAACAAACAGATCGATCTTGGGACATTTGATGTCGGGACAATAACGAAGTGCTGCGGGCTGGCGAGACAGCAAGATATAAGTCAAGAGATCTCCATGCTTGCCTTCTATCCCCTCCCCTCCCCCAATGGGTCGTGCTCCGCGTAATAAACGAGGACCGCGAACTTCGAAGCAAAAGCCCACACAAGATTCAGGAGATGTTCGTACCCTTGTCCCTCATGCTGCTCTACGCTGACTTCACACATGCCCCCTGCAGAATACTGATACCGGCGCTCGCGCTGGAGACCCGAGCGAGCCGCCTCTTCAGCAACAAGGTCCTTTGGTGCAGCATCGAACCTCGCAGCGTCAAACCTCGCGACATCAACCGCAGCATCAAACCGAGGTTCGTACCCTTGAGCCTTGTATTGCTTTTATACTGACTTAATACATGCTCTCTGCAGAACACTGATGCCAATACCGGCGCCGGAGACCCGAGCGAGCCGCCAGTTCAGCAACAGGGCCCTTTGGTGCAGCATCAAACCTCACAGCGTCGGTCTTCGCGGCGTCAAACCTCGCAGCATCAAACTGAAGTTCGGATCCTTGATTCTTGCGTCGCTTCTCTGCTGACTTCATCCATGCTCTCTGCAGAACACTGATGCCCGCGCTCGCACTGTAGACCCGAGCGGGCCCCCGGTTCAGCAACAGGGTCCTTTGGTGCGGCGTGAAGAAGAGGTCGCGCGTGTGGTACTGCGTCAAACTTCGCCCTGGGTTTCACCGGCGACTCCAGCTGAGGTTTGCGTTATTCCCCCGTTACATGTTTATTACTGACTTTATATATATCATCTTCAGAATAATGACATTGGCAACCGTGCTGGAGATCAGAGTGAGCCGCCGCTTCAGCAACAGGGTCCTTTGGTGCAGCGCGAAGAGGTTACGCGTGTGATACAGGGTCCAGTCTCATCTCAGCAGCGTCAAACTTCGCGCCGGTCTCCGACGGGTACCACCTCATCAGTTGGCTCACGCAGTACATCTGAGTCAAGTCACGGGTCTACTATGGTGGTATCTGCCGAAGAATGGAGGAGAGTTCAAAGTAAGCATCCCCCCACTTAACACAGTAATAAAACTAAGTATTTGACAGTGCAGCTTGATCGGCTTAGCATTGCTGTAACCACACCTCGCAACCCACGCCGTGATGCAAACTTAATTCCTCGACCTCAAAAACGAACAAACCTTCGCAATGCAATGAGGCTCGCGAACAATGGTGCGCTCTATAGAGCTATTCGTGTAAGCTCGGAGATAAGTCTTGGAGTAAACACACGTAATTCACATACACTCAGCAAACCGTTCGGCGCCTTTTGATCACGTCCAACGTTGATTTCAGTAAAGCTTGGTACCAACAAGACAAGGAGACTATTGGTATGGTAATGCGAGTTGTAAGTTATTGCCTCTTAATCATTTGCCTAATACTGAATAATTCCGCGCAGGCTCGTGAACGACACGTATATCTCCAGGATTTCGTGCACAACTGGGCAATTGAAGACATGATCAAGGCAATGCTCAAGAATAGGAGATCATACATGCGTCGCCAAGGCTTCTTCGAGCTCGAAGATAGCCGTATTAGTGGTGGTGATGGCGATTTGATGGATATTGATAACTCAGGCATGGATGTGGATGGGAACGGCAATGGATATGAAGGTGACGGAGGTGATGAGGAAAATTCCAATGACGGTGAGGCAATGGAAGGTATACACGTTTAATACAATAATATTATTCCTTTTAGTATTTACACTTCCTATAATTGATAGCGGAAATTGAATGAGATATAGTTGGTATTTTCCCCTCGAGAAAGAGTTGAAAAAATGGCCTTTACCTGTATGAGAATAGACGACATGGACTAGGAATTTTCGACTGGGAAGATAAGAAAAGAGTTGAAAAAAAATGGCCTTTACCGTGTATGAGAATAGATGACATGGACTAGGAATTTTCGACTGGAAGATAAGAAAAATCCTGACATCATATAATAAAGATACTTGGTATTAAAGACTGTAAGTTAGCACGCGAAAAGGAGTCCTTTACAATGTTATGAGTAAGAGAAAATTGCCGATTAAGTGCGAAAACTAGGGGTTGAGGTGTCTCAAAATTCGAAGGAATTTGATCCCCAGATTCAGCCTCTTGTTTCATGAATTTCCGCACCTCAAAGTTACAGGAATACTAACGTATGTCAAATTATTTAATACTCTCACTTGTGTGTTTTGCACCGAATTTGTATGCTAAGTTTCATGCAAAATACACTGGTATTTTGCGCCTTCTATATATGATTATTATAGGTATGAAATTCCCCCTTCGCACGGTGCTCAGTGGTTATCCCATCGTATCCTCCAGATAAAAATAAG
>Ga0210388_10002380_pt1 | contig 14624 bp, 12 predicted proteins | sample IncBWC19OmetaG_FD_155485 | JGI IMG/M metagenome (GOLD analysis project Ga0210388, IMG submission 155485) | Forest soil microbial communities from Barre Woods Harvard Forest LTER site, Petersham, Massachusetts, United States - Inc-BW-C-19-O ...
AACAGCAAATGCTCTATCGGAAGGTGTACAAGGGCCTTATCGTTTAACTGGTCCCAATAATGAGACATTTATAACCATCCTTGCCAATTCTGAAAAAATATACCAGGATGGAAACCTTCTGACCAGAGGTTTTGATTACGATTATACCATCAATTATAATACCGCTGAAATAACCTTTACGCCTAAAGTTCTTATTACACAGTATACGAGGGTACGTGTTGATTTTGAATATACAGATCAGAATTATTCTCGGACCAATACTGCAGTTTCTCAAAACTTTTTAACAAAAAAAGGGACATTTGGTTTTTCCTATTACGGAGAAAAAGACAACCCCAGAAATCCTCTGACACTAAGTCTAAATCAGTCTGATCAAAATTATCTTTCCTCCATTGGAAATAATACAGCGTTGGCATTTTTGCCAGGTGTTGATTCCGTAGGATATTCCCAATCTGCAACCCTGTATAAAAAAATATATATTGGAACAACTCCTGTTTACCAATTTTCAGCGAATCCCGACAGCGCATTTTATCAGGTAACATTCAGTCAAGTGCCTGCTGGAACAGGAAGTTATGTTGTTGCCAATTCAACTATCAATGCTCAGGTATTTACCTATGTAGGTGCCAATCAGGGTAATTATGAGCCTGTTCAGTTTGTTCCGCTTCCACAGCAGAAGCAGATGGCACAATTCTCCATGACACAGAATATAAGTAGGCACGAACAGATTTTCAGTGATGTAGCCTTCTCCAATTATAATCAAAACCTATATTCTACATTAGATAAATCGACTGATAATGGTATTTCTGCTAGGGGAGGTATAAAATCTACCGGAAGAGATATCGGGCTGATAAAAAAATATTACTTATCATCTGCGGCAACCTATGAATTTAATTCTAAGAATTTTACAGCCATTGATCGTTTCAGAGGACCTGATTTTGAACGTAACTGGAACGAAAATATAAATATCATAGGTAATAATAATATGCTTACCGGTAATATAACGTATGCAAAAAATAAAAATGATCTTTTTAGCTATACAGTGAATTACCGTGATAAACAAAATGACTTACAAGGATTGATTCACCAAGTACAATTATACCATAACTTCGGAAATTTATTTTTTAAAGGAGATGGTTTTTACAGTAAAACAAAGAACAACCTTGGAGAAGCAGGGTGGCAGAAGTATAACGTTCAGTTATATTACAAAACCAAATTATTTACTCCCGGTTTTCAGTATAATACGGAGAAAAATAGAGTAGATTCCTCGGGATATACCATACAATCATTAATGTATTATGAAGAATACAAAGGATATATTCAATCCAATGATACAACTAAAGTACATTTCAGGCTGGATCAGAGTTTCCGTAATGATTGGCAGGTATTTGGTATTCAATTGTCGCCCAGCACAAAGGCACAAACCACAAACTTCACATCTGGTATCCGTTTCAGCTCTACGAATCAGCTGAATATACTTACGACATATCGCTACCTTGATAATATAAGTTCTACTGCAACTCCTAACGATGAAACTATTATGTCCAGAATATCATGGAATGCGGCTGCCTTTAAAAGACTGGTACGTTCCGAACTCACCATTACTACTGGTACAGGTAGGCAGGCTAAACTTCAATTCGTTTTTCAGCCGGTTGCAACCGGTACTGGAAATTATATATGGATCGATAGTAACCATGATGGTATACAGGAGATTAATGAATTTGTACCAAAAGTATATAATGATTCAGCTGAATATGTAAAAGTATATCTACCTACCAATCAATATTATAAGGCTTATACAAACGTAATTAATTACAGACTGGATCTGAGTACACCACATGCATGGAAGAGTAGTAAAGTAATTTTTCTGAAAGTGTTATCCAGACTTTCCAATACTTCGTCGTTTACGTTAAACAACAAAACCTCAGATGTGGATTTAATAAAAAGATTTAATCCGTTTGCTTCAATCAACAGTGATACGAATTTACTGGCCTTTCAGAGAATCATTAAATCGGCTTTTTTTTACAACCGCTCTAACTCCATATTTGGAATGGATCTTACCGTAACCTCCAATCAGTCCAGGCAGTTTCTTACGCAGGGTTTTGAAAATCAATTACTCAATGATCTGACCCAGAGTACACGGATGACATTTAAACGTTTATATGCAGTGAAAATAACGCTGTCAACAGGAATTACAAGTCTTACATCTGATTTTAGTCCGGCTAATAATTATTATATACCGTATAAAAAGATAGATAATCAGTTTTCTTTTCAGCCAAGATCAAATTTACGCCTATCCTTATTGAGTGGCGGGGCTTATAAAGTAAATATTATTTCGACCGGAAATGGTGAATATTCGGTTATGTATAATATCGGATATGAAATAAAGTTGAATAAATTATCAAAAAGGACCTTTACGACTACGCTAAAGTACATACATATCCATTCTGTTCTAAATGGAACAGCCGAGAGTACTCCGGTTGCTTACCAGTTGCTGGATGCATTAATGCCTGGGAACAATGTAACATGGAACGTAACTTGGCAGGAAAGACTTACCAATGGTCTTCAATTATCATTTACGTATGATGGCCGGAAGTCGGAAGGAGGGAAAGCAATTCATACCGGAAGAATGCAGCTAAGTGCTTTGTTCTGAAAATATTGTTAAAGTTATTAGCATCCAGTTGCTAGAAGGTATATCAGAACCCGGTACCTGAAAACTAGTAACTCAGTTTTTTCCCTGCGGAACTCTACAGATAGTGTGTTAATGCTTCATCTCTCGGATAAGCTTGCTGGCAAAAATAAAATTCTGAAGGTCTTTTACATCTGTCTGTAAAATATTATCCTTTGTACCTTCCCATATTTTTTCACCTTTAAACATGAAGATAATATTTTCACCGATCTCAAGCATGGAATTCATATCGTGCGTAACGACTACCGTAGTGATGTTATATTCATGTGTTATTTCCTGAATAAGATTATCAATGAGGATTGAAGTCTGAGGATCTAAACCTGAATTGGGCTCGTCACAAAAAAGATATTTCGAGTTCATAACAATGGCTCTGGCAATACCAACCCGTTTGGCCATACCACCACTTATTTCAGAAGGCATTAAATGCTTGGCGTGTCCCAATCCCACGCGTTGAAGACAAAAATCAACACGGTCCGCTTTTTCAGATTTTGACATATTACTTAACATGTCAAGAGGGAACATCACATTACCTTCTACTGTTTTGGAATCAAATAATGCACCTCCCTGAAATAGCATACCGATTTCTCTTCGTATGGACTGCCTTTCTTCGTTGTTAGAATTTGTAAAATCTCTACCGTTATATAAAATAGATCCTTCATCTGGAACAACAAGCCCAACCAGTGTTTTTAACAGAACACTTTTACCTGTTCCGCTGGCACCGATTATAAGATTGGTTTTTCCCTGTTCAAAAACGGCATTAACATCTTTTAGAATTTGTTTTCCATTAAATGACTTACTGATATTCTTACATTCTATCATGGTCTGAAATCTCGATCTTTAAATCAGGTATTTGTTTTAATTTAAAAGGAGTTGAGCCAGTAATAAATCGGCAACGAGCACACCAATACAACTATTAACTACAGCCATGGTTGAAGATTGGCCCACTTCCAATGCTCCTCCTTTGGTATAATATCCCTGAAATGCTGAAATAGATGATATTAAGAAGGCGAAAACAAAAGCTTTGATTAACGCAAAGGTTACGTTAAACTCATTGAAATCAGATTGAATACCATATATATAATCTCTGGTTGAAATAAGGTTTCCCAATCGACCGGCAATAAAACCACCCAATATGGATAAAAAGCCTGCAATTGTAACCAACATCGGTATGGTAATCAGGCTGGCTATGATTTTAGGAAGTATAAGATAGGATGCTGAATTGATTCCCATTACTTCAAGAGCATCAACTTGTTCGGTTATTTTCATCGTACCGATTTGTCCAGCTATACTGGATCCGATTTTCCCTGCTAAGACGACACATGTGAACGTAGGGGCAAGTTCAAGAATAGACATTTCCCTTGTTACGGAAGCAATTACATAAATAGGAATCAGAGGGTTTAGCAAATTAGCTGCTGTTTGAATACAGGTTACTGCACCAATAAAGGAAGAAACGATAGCAACAATGAAGATGGAATTCAAGCCAATCAGGATACATTCATCTATTGTCAACTTCCAGTATACACTGAATTTTTCCCGCCTGATGAACAGGCTACCCATTAATATCATGTATTTCCCTATACTATTCATTCCGGTTCTGTAACTGTTTTATGATTTAAACGGATTAAATTCTTTACTAAAATAGGGTATATTTAAGTGGCAAACAATTTATAAAAAATGAAAAAACTGGTTGTAATAACGGGCGGAACAAAAGGAATTGGTAAAGCATTGGTACATAAATTTGCGGAGAATGATTTTGATATTGTGACCTGTTCCCGTAGTGCTTCCGAATTGGAAGCACTGGAAGAAAATATTACGAATTTTTTTCCGGAAGCTAAAGTACATATCTGTATGGCAGATCTTGCTCATAAAGAGGGTAGAGATAAAATGGTTGGGTATATTCAGCGATTAAAAAGGCCAGTAGATGTCCTGGTAAATAATGCCGGATTTTTTGTTCAAGGACAGATTCATAATGAACCGGAAGGTGTTCTTGATCTTCAAATCCAGACGAATTTGTTTAGTGCCTATGATATTTCCCGAGGAATAATAGGGGGGATGATGGATCGGAAAAAAGGATATATTTTCAATATTTGTTCAACAGCAAGTATCATTCCCTATGTCAATGGAGGGTCGTATTGTATATCAAAACATGCCTTGTTGGGCATGACAAAAGTGCTGAGAGAAGAAATGAAACCGTATAATATTAAGGTGACAGCTGTACTTCCTGGAGCTACTTTAACGTCCTCTTGGGCAGATACAGATCTTTCCTCGGAACGGTTTATGAAGCCGGAAGATGTAGCAGATTCTATTATGGCTATTTATTATTTATCAGATCAGACGGTTGTTGAAGAACTGCTTTTAAGACCTCAACTGGGAGATATTTAAGAATTCAAATCTTGTAAAATTTATATAAAAAAGAAGGGATGCCCAGTGAAGGTATCCATTCTTTTTTTATCTGTTTTATCTTTTTTTACTTTAATAATAGTACTTTTTATTATTCATGTATTAGTTTACTTTACTTATACTAAGTATACTGATTTTTATATTTATAAATATACTATTTTAGATTACCCTAAATTTTATAAAGATCTTAAATATCAAAATTCATATCTTTTAATAGGAATGAAATGAACAAAAAAGCTATATTACCTATTATATAAATAAAACAAGAGATGCCTTCTTCTGATTTATCTTTAATAAACACAAAATACTGCAATAGTCTGACCGAATATTCAAGGCGTAAAAGCAGTGTTGTACGGATAGGGAATCTTCCGATGGGAGGTAATAACCCGATCCGATTACAATCGATGACAACGGTTGATACGATGGATACAATTGGCAGCGTGGAACAAATTATACGGATGGTGGAGGCAGGTTGCGAGTATGTCAGAATTACAGCCCCGAGTGTAAAAGAAGCACAGAATCTGGAGAACATAAAAAAGGAATTATACAAAAGAGGGTACTTCGTTCCACTTATAGCGGACATACATTTTACCCCGAATGCGGCAGAACTTGCTGCTCGGATTGTTGAAAAAGTTCGAATTAATCCGGGAAATTATGCGGACAAAAAGAAATTCGAAGTACTGGATTATACAGATGCGTCTTATGCAGCAGAACTCGACAGAATCCGTGAAAAGTTTATTCCGCTGGTAAATATCTGTAAGGAATATGGTACGGCCATGCGCATCGGAACCAATCATGGCTCTCTTTCAGATCGAATTCTTTCCAGATATGGAGATACTCCATTGGGTATGGTGGAATCGGCTCTTGAATTCCTAAGAATCTGTGAAGAACTGAATTACTATGATATTGTCATTTCAATGAAAGCGAGCAATACTCAGGTTATGATTCAGGCCTATCGATTGCTGGTGCAGAAACTAGAAGAAGAAGGGTTAAGACCCTATCCGTTACATTTGGGTGTAACAGAAGCAGGCGAAGCAGAGGATGGCCGGATCAAATCAGCTGTTGGGATAGGTGCCCTCTTGGAAGATGGATTAGGTGATACGGTTCGGGTTTCATTAACGGAGGCACCTGAATTTGAAATACCAGTTGCTAAAAAACTGGTTGACAGATATAATAACAGAAAGGACCATCAGCTAATTTTACCAATTGACGTAAATCCGGTTAATCCATTTACTTATAAAAGAAGAGAGACGCTCGAAGTAACGAATATTGGTGGTACAAATGTTCCAAGGGTAATTGCTGATTATAGCCATATTGATCATCTGAAGTATGAAGATCTGAAACCTGTAGGGCATTATTATCTTCCGGCTACGGATAAATGGGGCATGAATGATCTGGGTACAGACTATATATATACAGGTCACCGGAAAGCGGATTTTATGCTTCCGAATGGATTGAAAGAAATTGTCGATGCCGATACCTGGAAGGTTCTCCGTGATCAGGCGCAAGTTTTTCCGATGTTTGCAGCCAGATGGTACAAAACTGATGTAATCAAACATCCTGTATTAAATTTTGTCACAGCAGCGATAACAGATATTGATGAAATGTTTATACGCTTATTGGCTTCTGATAAAACAGCGGTATTGATTCTGGAAACGCATAATGAACATGCTATGGGTGAGTTGAGACGTTCGTTTTTCACACTGATCGGTAAAGAGATTAAAATACCTGTTATTATAAAAAGGAGTTATTTAGTAGCAGATGAAGAATCGTTGGTTCTTTTTGCGGCAACGGATGTTGGGAGTCTGCTGGCTGACGGACTAGGAGATGGTATTTTGTTATCGACTGAAAAAGTAGCAGACAAATCCAGACCGGAATTGTTAAGCTATATTAAAACATTGAATAACATAGCCTTTGGAATTTTACAGGCTGCCAGAACCCGTATGACCAAGACGGAATATATTTCCTGTCCGTCCTGTGGAAGAACATTGTTTGATTTACAGGAAACAACGGCCATGATCCGTAAACGTACCGACCATTTGAAAGGGGTTAAGATTGGTATCATGGGATGTATCGTAAATGGTCCGGGAGAAATGGCCGATGCTGATTATGGATATGTAGGAGTAGGAAAAGATAAAATAGCTTTGTACCGGGGGCAAAATGTAGTGAATAAAGCAGTGCCGTCTGATCAGGCAGTTGATGAATTAATCCATTTGATCAAGGAAGATGGAAAATGGCTGGAACCAGTTGTTAATGAGTATGTTTAGATTAACTGACTATGAATATTAAAGAATATTTTAAAGTAGGGGAAGTATTCACCTATTTTTTTAGAAAAAAAGATCGGGAGAGTAAGCCCAATATTAATTTGAGAATGATGTACTGGAGCAATAAAATTGCTATCGTTATGTTTTTCATTGCTCTACTTGTAATGCTTTACAGGTTCTTTCTCAGATAATTTCAGATCACTAAAGTGCTAAATTGGTTCATTATTGTTATTTTGGCTGTTCAATTAGCATATTAATGAAATTTAAAAGACAAGTTTTCCTGATACTAAGTTTAGCAGTATCCGTTTTTTGTTTTTCTCAGACTCCTGTACCATATAAGTGGGGTGAAAAATATGGGTATATCGATCCCTCAAGCGCGAAAGTATTGATAAATCCAGTTTATGATAAGGTATATCCGTTTTCTGAAGACAGGGCACTGGTTTATAAATCAGGGAAAGGATATTTTATAGATCCTGCCGGTATAATTAAAATTGTTTTAAAGTACGATTCAGCTTTATCGTTTACGGAAGACTTTTCAGCTGTAAAATCAGGTGCAGGCTGGGGATATATAGATAAACTGGGTACTCTGAAAATACCTGTTAAGTTTGAACAGGCATTTCCGTTTTCTGAAGGAATAGCTGTTATTAAGAAGAGCGGAAAGTTTGGTTATGTAGACAAATCAGGCAAAGAAATAATCGTTCCGCAATTTGATTTTGCTCTTGAATTTTCCAATGGATTGGCAGCTATTAAAAAGAACGGTAAGTTCGGATATATTGATATTTCCGGGAAGGTAGTTATTCCGGCCGTTTATGATAAAGCGGCTAACTTTTCTAATGGAGCAGCCGTTGTTTCACAAAATGGGAAATACGGTATTATTGATAAAACAGGTCAAATATTATTGCCAATAGAACAGGATTGGGTATCCGTTTTTAATGAAGAACTCGTACGAGTGAAGAAAGGCGATTTATGGGGTTTTGCCAATAATTCCGGAGTTATGCTGGTACCGCTTATGTACGATTGGGCGGCTGATTTTCATTCAGGTTTTACTAAAGTTAAAAAGAATAATAAATACGGATATATTAATAAATCAGGTACGGTTGTTATACCACTTGAGTATCAATGGTTGGAAGATATGGATGGTGATGGAGATGTCATGGCCGTAAAATCAGGAAACTGGGGATGTATCAATAATAAGAATGAAATTATTTCTCCTTTTAAATATAAGGTAATCAGGCCATTTTCAGAAGATCTCGCCGTTGTGACACTAGGAGGTAAATATGGTTATTTGGATAAAAAATGTAAATTGGCAATACCGTTCCTGTATGATTATGCATATGATCTAGTCAATGGCTGGGCAGAGGTTGTAAAATCGGATCAGACCTTGTATATAGATAAGCATGGTATTTGCGTTAAAAATTGCGAGTAATATTAAAATTGGTTTAACCATACATTAAAAATGAATAAATGTAAAAAGAAGCTTTTAGGTGTATTTATGATACTGGCTTCCATTTCAGTATATGCACAACAACCGGCATTGCAGCATGCAAGTTCACAGGCGCATGAAACACTCCGGGCAGAAAAATTAAATGTTGTCCTTGTAAAAGATATTGCAGAGATAACCGATACAACAAATGCAGCTCATCCGCATGATCCACATAAATCAAGCTTCAAAATAGTTCACGTTAATTTTAACCTTGTTTCCTCAGACCCTTCTACTAAAGGAAATAAAACAGTAATTATGCGGTTGATTGATCCTCATGGTGTGGATATATACGATCCTGTTTCAGGAGGGGGGCTATTTATGCTAAATGGAAAAGAAACCCCGTATACCTATAAATACAGTGGTTTATTTAATGGAAAGGATCTGGCAATCGATTTTCTATATAAACATCCAAAGCATTTTAAACATGGCCTACATATTATAGAATTGTATGTGGACGGATATAAAATAGGAGAAGAGCATTTCGTGATTAAGTAAAAAAGATTATTTAAAATCAATAAAAAAGACCTGATTATCAGGTCTTTTTTATTGATTTAGCGGGTTGTTTTACTTTATCCGGGTTATCTCTGATAAATGTACTCCAGTTTCCTTTACCTTTTTTAGTGTCTCCCTTCTGAAAATAATGACATACTGCAACACCCAGTGCATCAGTAGCATCCAGTAGTTTTGGGATATCTTGAAAAAGCAATAATGTAGATAACATGGATGCAACCTGTTCTTTGGATGCGTTACCATTACCCGTTACAGATTGCTTGATTTTTTTGGGAGCGTATTCGAAAATGGGCACCTGTCTGGAAATAGCGGCAGCAATGGCAACGCCTTGAGCCCGACCAAGCTTTAACATGGATTGAATGTTTTTTCCAAAGAAAGGCGCTTCAATTGCCATTTCATCGGGCTTATACTCTTCTATTAACAGCGTAACCCTCTCGAATATTTTACTTAACTTTATTGCATGGTCCGTATATTTGTTCAGATGGATCACTCCAAACTGAATTAAAGTGAGTTGGTTTCCTTTAATAGAAATCAAACCATAGCCCATAATGTTTGTACCCGGATCAATGCCCAGTATAATACGTTCTTGTAGAGCAGGAGTCTTTTTACCAACCATAGTATTCATGCAATTTAGTTAACCTTTTGTGAAAAAAATCAAGGATCTACCTTTCTTTTCCCTGTTTGTTAAAGGATTTATTTTTATTATTTCTTTATATGTATTATTGGTTCTTTTGCACGCCAAAAGAGAATGGATAGAAAAATTCTATCAAGCGTTTTCAACAACCAACGGTCTTTTTGTTTTTGTTTTTCTTTTGATTCTTATGTTGATAAACGTAAGCTTAGAAGCCGTGAAATGGAAAAAATTGGTTGAATCTGTTGAATCCATTTCTTTTCAACAATCGTTAATGGCTGTCTTCAGTGGCATCTGTGCCGGATTAATTACACCTCACTCAATAGGAGATTATATAGGGCGAATTTTTTTCATAAAAAGTAATAAACGTTTGGAGAGTATTGGCTCCGTTATGTTTAGCCGATTGGCACAGATGTTTATTACCTGTTTGGCAGGTATTGTTGCAGCCTGTTATTTTATCTGGAACATTGAAATGGATAACCGTATTCTATACTTAATTCTTATATCTCTTATAAGTACGTTGATTATATATGGAGGCTGGATCTATCGAATGATACTGCTGGATAAGATGAAAAGAATTCCATATTTAGATAAAGTAGAAGTTTGGTTTGAAACGATACGGAATTACAGTCGTATATTGTTTTATAAAATTCTACTACTTTCCGGATTGAGATATGTAGTATTTCTGACACAGTTTGTTTGTTTACTGATCTTTTTCGATGTTCAATTGCCGCTGGCATTATTAATAACCGGATGTATATTCACGTTTGTTCTTAAATCAATAGTGCCTACGTTCCTGGATCTAGGGGTAAGAGAGTTAGCTGCCGTTTTTTTCTTTTCACATCTAGGAGTAAATCAACAATCAGTTATTCTTGCCAGTTTAAGCCTATGGTTTTTCAATCTTATCATACCATCTTTTATCGGATTATTCTGTATGTTTAAGATTGATCGTTGATTCGACTATGTGGCTACTGGTATTCATTCTGTTATTTATATTAAGCTATATTCTTTTCGGTTTTTTTTTACAGACCGGCTGGAACAAAATACCTGAAACTATTATACCCGACTCTTTTGTACCTCGGACAAACGTGTGTGTGATTATTCCCATACGCAATGAAATAAATAATCTGAATCTATTGCTTCAACAGCTCTGTGATCAGAAATATCCGACAGATCTGATGATGATTTATCTGGCGGATGACCATTCAACGGATGGCAGCACGGAATGTATGAAAGAATGGGCTCTACTTCATTCAGATATATTCCGATATATAGAAGTAAGTGAACATTTTAAAATTATGAAAGGAAAGAAGAAAGTCATAGCTTCTTCCATAGCACTTACGGATGCGGATCTCATTATTACAACAGATGCAGATTGCAGTGTACCAAGAAACTGGATTCGAAATTTTGTGTATGTATATGAAACATCTAATCCGGTATTTATTTCAGGACCTGTTAAAATGGTCGGTCAGCAGTCTTTTTGGGGCAAATTCCAAGAACTTGAATTTGCCAGTTTGGTCGGAAGTGGTGCAAGCGCTATAGGTATTGGTAAACCAATGATGTGCAACGGTGCTAATCTTGCATATAGCAGAGAGGCTTATAATCGGGTGAATGGTTTTGAAGGGAATGAACAAATTGCCAGTGGAGATGATGAATTCCTGATGCATAAAATGGCATCTGTTTTTCCAGGAAAGATATCTTTTTTAAAAAAATCAGATTCAATCGTTTTAACTAAAGCTTCCAGTATGCTGAATGATTTTGTCCAGCAACGAAAAAGATGGGCAGGTAAATGGTCTCATTATACCGTATTGTATGTCAGATTACTAGCTCTCTGGATTTTTTGTTTTCATTTTATGCTTATTGCAGGGCTTTTTTTATGTTTGCTGAATCAAATTGAATGGTATTGGATAGCTCTCCTATGGGCCACTAAAGCTGTTTTTGATTATTTCTACTTAAAGTCTGTTACAAAGTTTTTGTCAATCGGATTTAAAAGTTCTATTTTTATTAACAGTCTTATAATATATCCCTGGTATGTGGTAACATTTGGACTGTTATCCCGTTTCGGTAACTATGATTGGAAAGAACGAACAGAGTCCCTTTCATGACAGACATTGAATTTGAATTATTAGACCAGTTATATTTTGTACAGACTATTGATAGTTTGTGTAATGATTTGAATATGAGTAATTCAGAAATAGTTATTGAATTAAAACGATTATTTGACAAAGAGTGGATTAAAATTTTGGATTCTGATTCGGAGACTGAAATAACCGATCCTGCTTTGTGGGGAAAAGATTTAACGAATTTCTATTATCTGATAACAAAAAAAGGCTTATTTGCGCATAATACCTTATAATTTCTAATATAAAACGTGGAAAAAAGGGACGTACATTCACCATCCTATTATATCCGGAAGCGATTGCTTAATAATAAGCCTGCCATGTTTGGCCTGATCGTTATTGTATTGGCGCACGTGATTGCATTTTTAGGTTACGCGATCATGCCTGATAATACGCCCAGTGCAGATGATGGAGCTAACAGTATTAAAAAAATGCAACCAGGATTTAAGGTGACAATTCTGAAAAAACATAAAAACAGTGAAGTTGAAGAAGTAGGTTTTCTACACATGATGTTCAGCGGACGCGAAAATCCTTATACAATCGAACCCATTGATACATTTTATTTAGCAGGAGATTCCGTTTATTATCTTCCCTTCGGTGAAGACTATTGGGAAAAAGGGTTGATACTGGATTACATTGATATTTTTTATTCGGGTACTACTTTTAAATTACACCCTGATAGTTCTATAAACTATCGTCTTACAAAAGATTCTTCTTATTATGTAGATGTTCGTGAAGACGTATATGCCTTTTCTAAAACCCAATTGAATGCTTTCTTTCTTAAGAATAATATTGAAAAACGCACTTATTTGCTTGGTACTGATAAGCGAGGTCGTGATATGCTGAGTCGTTTATTATTCGGAACACGTATTTCTCTTTCAATCGGATTTATATCTGTAATCATTTCTTTATTCGTAGGTATAACATTAGGAGCTATAGGTGGATTTTTTGGAGGTGCCATAGACAGATCTTTGATGTGGTTATTAACCGTTACATGGTCTATTCCTGGAATTATGCTGGTAATTGCAATCAGTCTGGCCTTGCAGAGTAAAGGAATCTGGGTAGCCTTTGTTGCCGTTGGATTAACGATGTGGGTAGAGGTTGCCAGGGTTGTGCGCGGTCAGATTTTAGGTATTAAAGAGAAATTATTTGTAGAAGCTGCAAGAGCTTTAGGTATCGGAAATATGAGGATTATTTTTGTTCACATATTACCGAATATTGTCGGGCCAATGATTGTGATTGCTACGTCTAATTTTGCATCGGCTATTTTAATTGAGTCGGGGTTGAGTTTTCTTGGATTAGGCGTTCAACCTCCTATGCCTTCCTGGGGTATGATGGTAAACGAAGGATATCAATCGAACTGGGCTGATGGAGGATGGTATCTAGTCTTTTTCCCAAGTATAAGTATAAGTATTCTGGTTCTGGCATTTAACTTATTTGGTAATGGATTAAGGGATGCATACGATCCTAAAACGGCAGCAAAATGGTGAAAAAAGCGGGTTCAGATAATCGTGAACACGATCTATTGGTCAAGGATCTTAAGTTAAATTCACTTCTTGAAGTTACACAAGCCATTAATGCTAATTTATCTGAATCATCGCTGTATAAAATTTTTCAGTTTACATTACTAGCAAATTTACATGTCAGACAACTTGCATTATTTGTAAAAGATGAAGAGTGGATCTGTAAAATTAATTTCGGAACAACCTTTGATTACAATAAAGCGGTATTATCAGAAAATATTCTTGCTATTCACGAGATACAGGAGTTTCATATTCCCAATGGGGAACAATTTTCGGACTTTGATTTAGTCATTCCTGTTATTCATAAAGAGCGCGTACTGGCTTATGTCTTATTAAATAAAAAAACAGATAAAGGAGATATTGATCGTTCTTTTATCCAGACATTTACCAATATTATACTTGTTGCTATTGAGAATAAAAAATTTTCCAGAAGAGAATTACAGCAAGAAGCTTTAAAAAAAGAAATGCAGATTGCACGTGATGTACAGGGGCATCTTTTCCCTAAAGATCTGCCGGCGACTCCTGACTTTTCACTGAAAGCCTTATACCTTCCTCACCAGACCATAGGAGGGGATTATTACGATTATATTGTTATTGATTCTGAGAGATCGCTGATCTGTATTGCAGATGTTAGTGGCAAAGGTGTTCCTGCAGCCATTCTCATGTCCAATGTTCAGGCTTCATTGCGTACAATGGTTCGGTATACCAATGATCTAAAGAAGATAGTATTTGAATTGAATGATCTGATTCTTGTACATACAAAGGGAGATCGTTTTGTGACAATGTTTATTGGACTTATTGATTTTAAAAAGAGAGAACTGAGTTATATTAATGCCGGACATAATCCGATACCATTGCATAAGGATCATGAAATAATATTACTCGATAAAGGGAGTACTATTTTAGGGATTCTTCCGGCTCTCCCATTTATTGATGTTACAGTGATTTCACTTCTTAAAAAGAATCACTTGTTTTTATATACGGATGGTTTGTCAGAATGCATGAATGAG
>Ga0210388_10002381_pt1 | contig 14620 bp, 11 predicted proteins | sample IncBWC19OmetaG_FD_155485 | JGI IMG/M metagenome (GOLD analysis project Ga0210388, IMG submission 155485) | Forest soil microbial communities from Barre Woods Harvard Forest LTER site, Petersham, Massachusetts, United States - Inc-BW-C-19-O ...
GTCGGCGCGCGGCCAACTCCGTGATTCAGCAGCACGTTCAGTCCGGCGAGCCGCCTCCGCCACGAGGGCAGAACCTGATAGGGAAACTGAATCTCTTCCTTGTAGACCCGCCACTGCCGCAGATCGGGGTCGGTTTCAGCCAGAAAGATTACATGCAGATCCACTCCCGGGTGCCGGACCAGGGCGTTAAACAGGGGAATCCGATAGGGAGAAATTATCTCGGTCAAAATAACCAGGCGCGTCATGAAGCCGACTCCCGGTAGATTCTTACCAGGCTTTCCGCCTGTTGCGCCAACGTGAGTCTTTCCAGAATCGTGTCGCGCGCGGCCGCGCCCAGACTCCGGCGGAGCGGTTCGTCACGAAGCAGCATCCCCAGCGCCAGCGTGAGTTCTTTCTCGTTGTCCGGACCAACCAGAAAACCGTTCGAGCCGTGCTGGATAATTTCGGCAATTCCCTGCCCGCGACAGCCGATGACCGGCTTGCCCACGCACATCGCTTCCAGATAAACGCAGCCCAGTCCTTCATATCGACTCGGCAAAGCAAAGACCGTGCAGCGTCGCATAGCCTCGGCCACTGCTTGCCGCGATTGCCGCCCAAGAAATCGCACGCGGTCTGCAATCTTCAGTTGCCCGGTCAGGACCTCCAAGCGGGAGCGTTCCGCGCCGTCGCCGATGATTTCCAAACTTAATGCCGGAAACTCAGAAGCCAGCCCGGCCACGGCGCGAATCAGCAAGTCGTGTCCCTTGATCGGAATCAGATTACCGACGCTTAACACGACCGGGGAGGTCGAACTAGGCCCGCCGCCAACCTCGACGCCCGGCGAAAACGACTCTGGATCCACTCCGTTGTAGACGACCGAAGTCCGGCACGCAGGCCCCGTTCCTTCCAGAACTTTCTCCCGCACATGCTCGCTCACGCACGCAGCGCGCCGCGACGAACGATAGACGCGCTGCGAAATTCGACGGCACCATTCCCCCGCCCGGCCTTTGACCTGCTCGGTCGAGAACGCGTCGAGCCCATGGACAGAGACCACATACGGAAGGCCCAACTCGCTGCTCAGAAGCATGGCCGCATGACCACACGGCAGCGGGCCATGAGCGTGGATCAGATCAATCCGCTGCGCTCGCTGCAATTCGCGGACCTGCCCCACGATGCGTGCAAAAAGAAACGCGCCAGCCGTCGGCAGACCAACGCCGCCGGGAAGAGAAAAGTAGCGGAGCCATTGCGCGGGCACGCCGGAATCCCTGGCACGAAGCTTCTCGCGATAGAAAGGCTGCACCGCGAAAACCGTGTTCACGACGCCAACCTTGGCGAGCCATTCCAGCGGTTCGGCGACAAAGCAGCCAGCAGCGTCGTCGTGCTCACTGGGATAGAACGGCGTGAGCGTGAGTACATGAAGCGGCCGCGCTCCCGCGGTCGGGCTCGAGGGTGAGGAACTCATGCTCTCCCCACGCTGCCGCGCCGGGGCGCCGATCTTTCGAAAATTTCTTCCCAGCGGCGAGTGATCCCATCCCAGTCAAAGCGCTCGCTGTGGGCGCGACCCGACCGCCCCATCGTCCGGCACAATTCAGGATTCGCAATCAAGTGTCCCAGGCGCACGAGCAGCTCGTCGTCGCTGCCCCCAAGATATCCAGTTCGCCCGTCCAACACGGTCTCCGGTTTGTAATCGCTTCTCGCAATCACTGGAAGACCGCACGCCGCCGCCTCCAGAATCACTTTGGGCGAGCCTTCCCATCGCGAGGGAAATAAAAAAATGTCCGAGATCTGATACTGCGCACGAACTGCGGGAGCTTTCAAACTTCCCATGAAGGTAACGTTGCTCAGCCGCTCCTGCCGAACCTGCGCTTCCAAGTCGGCGACCATGATGCCTTCTCCCACGATGACAAAATCGGCCGACGGAAACTGCGCCGCCGCTCGCAGCACCACTTGCGGCCCCTTGAACGGACGCAACGAACCCACAAAAAGTACGCGCACGCGCGAGTTTCCCGGTCGATCCCACGCGGGCGTGAAGAACTTCGTATCCACACCGGTCGGCACGACTTCGCTGCTAAGGCCGTATTCCTTCTCCAGACTGGCTTTCACGGCGGAAGAATTACTGAAAAGAAAATCGCTGCGCAGGACAGTCCGCTCCCACAACCGTACATTTTCCGCGTTGATGGTCGGCTCGTTGCCCAGATCCGATTGCGATTCGACCGTGCCGATCACGATCCGCTTATCGAACCATTTCCGGCGCAGCGCCAGATAAGACTTCGCGGCCGGGGAAGCTTTGACATAGAAAAGAATCTCATGATCCCCGCGCACAAATTCATTGAGGATTTTCAAGGTCTGCCGCCGCTGCGGCAATTGGATGATGCGCGTGGCCGGCCTTTCGATCAGCCTCTCGTCCGGCTTCCCGACACAAAAAGTAGTGACCTGAAAATGCGCCGGATCGAGGCGGCTCATGATCTCGCGCGCATTGGTCATTTGCGCGTTGGTCGTGTCTTCATCGGCAAAACTGTCCACCAGAATTCGAATCGGCGTCATGAGCGGACTTGCGCAACGTCAGGCTGGCCGCGGACGAGATCCGGATGCCTGCGTTTCCGGGCGTTGTGGAAAGGATCGCGTCCATTCTAGCTGAAGGTCGCGGAGGCGCGCACGCAGGCTCATCCGCCGGTCGCGCTGCTGGTGCGAACGCTCCAAGTGCTCGCGCGCAGCTTCAAGCAGGCGCCGCCTCACGACCTTCTGAGCGCTTGGAGCCAGCGGCGCATGCTCCCCCGGGTCAGCTTCGAGATCATAGAACCGCTCGGCGACCCGCTCAACCGAAGAATCGAATTGCAAAATAAGCTTGAAGCGCTCTTCACGCAGCGACAGCATCCTGGACCCCAGCCGTTTTTCCGGATGAAACGGATTCGTACAGCCCACCACACATTCTGACATCGCAGCCCTGTCAGAATTCGTGCCGCGACGCACTCTGTCCCATTCACTGCGACCACGAAACTCCGACGGTACCGGCAATTGCGCGGCCTCGAGCAGAGTAGGCGCGAGATCGACGAGGCTGAATGGCGATTTCCCCACTTCCCTCTTCTCGCTTCCCGGCACACACATCAACAGCGGCACGTGAATTAACTCGTCCATCAATCCCGGAGAATGAAAGCGCCCGCCGTGCTCCAGAAATTCCTCACCATGATCGGCAGTGAGCGTGAAGATGCACTTATCCCACTGGCCGGCCTCACGCAGCGACTCGACGAGTCGCGCCAGTTGCACATCCGCCCAGCGGATCCCCGCGTCGTACAGCGCAACGACATCGTCGGTATGTCGAGCCAGCCGGCGCGGTCCCAGGTCCGATCGGTTCCAGTAGGAATTCAGATAGCGCGCGCGAAAAGGCGTGACGGACCTGCGCCCCATGAGTTCCTGAGCTTCTTCCTTTGGGTAATAAGGCCAGTGCGGATCCATCAAATGCAGCCAGAGAAAGAATGGCGCTTTACCCACTGACCCGAGCCATGCGCGCGCTTGATCCACTATCACGTCGGCCGCAGGATACGGTCGTAACCCCTCGACCGAGTTCGCGTGCGGGAGCACTCGCTGGCAATACTGAAAATAGAGTTCGTCGTACGCGGACTCCATCGGCCGCCACACTGACGCCAGTCCTTGCAGCCCCTGATTCAGACGAGTCGTCCATCGTGTTTCAGACACGGCACTTTTGCGGTCGGCGATCGGAGCCGTGTCGCTTTTCAAATCGCGGAAAGCGTCGAAGCCCCGCTCATAGCCGAAACGGGATGAAATGTAAGGATTGTCCGCGCTGAAAGACGCAGTCGCATATCCGGCCTGTTTCAAGACCGACGCCAGGCTCACTTCGTCCGGCGCCAGACCCAGCACATCGCGCCCCAGTGCCAGCGGATGGCGCGACGCCATGATTGCCGGGACGGAATAGTAGGTCGGGGCCCCGGCCGCAATCGCGGCAGGAAAGACGAAGCTCTCGCCCGCCAGAGAATCCAGAAACGGAGTCGTACGGCGCGGGTAGCCCATGAATCCCACGTGATCCGCCCGCAGGCAATCCACTGTGACCAGCACAATTGAATTCCGCGCGCTCATCTCCATCTAGGCCATGCCTCGCCGAGCCACGATCGCCTTGCTGAAAGTTTTCTTCTCCACATCCACGGTTATCATTCCGCTCGGAGCGCGGTATGAGCCCTTGCTGACCAGTTCGTAAAGATCGCCGTCGTGCAGGTACAGCAGGTCAGGGTGCTTCGATTCGAGCTCCGAGAGAAGTCCATCCAGCGATCTTAGGGTTCCACTGCGAAAATCCTTTACCGTGGAATGAAAATTGATCGAATGCAGCGAGATGATCGCCGGAATTCCTCGTTCGAAGCAAATCTCGGCACGGCCCAGAGACTTGTCGATGGAAAATTTAAGATCGAGAGCAGGCTCGAATTCCACGGCGCGATAGAGATGCAAGATTTCATGATGATCGAAATGCGGCGGAAAAAGGGCGCCCGGACCATTTTGCGCCACACGGATTCCGTGCTGCGCCCACGCGCGATGCGTATCGCCATTGGCGCGGTAGGCTGGAGCACAGGCGGAACGCGGTACCGCAGAAAATAACTTCGCGAACGCGCCCACGGCCTGGCCGATCAACTCGCGCTGCGTTGCCGCCGGCAAAAACTGTTCCTCTTCCGGCTGTTCCGAATCCCAATATTCGAAGCCGATCCATGGCATGCGCCAATAAATGTAAGGTGTCCCCGCCCGCCACAGCGTGCGCAGAAGATTCCCGCGTTCACCGTCTCCGGCCAGATGACGCTCCACTGCCGCCCGACAGAAGTGCGTGCAACCGTGGAGAGCGGGATAGAACACTCCCTTCGCGATTCCGTCGCGATAAGCGTCGATGAGTCCAGGCCGTTTCCAGCCCTGTGGCAAGCCCTCCGCCAGCGGCAGCAGATGAATCTTCTGAAATCCGTCGGCACTGATTTTTTCGAAATCCGGATTCGCCAGGATGAAATTCATTCCCACACACGGATTACGCCCGCTGGAATCGCGATGACGAGCGAGCACCTCGCCAAAGGCTCCCAGATCATCCGCAGTCTCCAGCGTATAAGAATCGTAAGGCCGCTCGCCCAGATTCAGCCCTGCCGAGCGCAGTTCTTCCAACCCTTCGTGATCGCGCAGACCGCAGCGCCCCCAGTCGTCGCTCTGCAACAGAACAAGCGGCCGGTCAAAGTGAAACCCGCTAAGAGGACGCAGGTCCCGGCCGCGCTGCCAGATCTTTCGAACGAAACTCATCGTGAGATTTCAGAGATTTTGGATTTCAGGTTTCAGGATTTCAAGACTTCAAAGATAGCCGAGTTCCCGCAACCGCTCTTCCACCAGGCGCTGTTCGGCTTGGTCGAACTCAGCAGCCGCATCCCGCGACAGGTCGCGGAGAACGAAGGTCAACAATTCTTCCAGATTGGCGAAAGTATTGTCGAATTTCTTCTCCGCGGCCGCGCACAAATCCGCGGGCAGCCGCACTTCTCTCATCTCCGTCATGCTTCCATCCCGGTGCGCATCCTCGCCAATGAACTGACTTTGCAGTTTACCAGTTGCATGGTCGTGGTCACGAAACCGGTTTCGCCTCGCGCAGCCCTGAAGTCAACCAACGCCGCAGCATCGCCGGATCGGCTGTCGCCGAAACGTTCCAACCCATGGGAAATCTCTTTTGAAATTCTGTCAGTCGCGCGGGAATTTCCCCCACCTGTTCCACGTTCTCCAGTACTTCTCCAACCCCAAAGCGGGCATATTGTCGCGCGTATTCAAAGGGTCCTAGACTCAACCATCCGCAAAGAAAGCATTGGACACCGTTTTGCAGACAGTCCATCACACTCGTCGATTCGATGGTAATTCCAAACCAGGCCTGCGCCATGAGTTCGCCGGTCAGCGGTCCGTCCATGATCGTTATCAGCCCGAAATCCTCTGGAGACAGAATCTCGCGCACGATCCTGCTACGCTGCGACCGGCTTTCAAACGGATGCAGCTTGATGATCACGCTGCGCCCGTTCTCGCGAGCCAGACGGCAGAGCGGAGGCAGGATTTCGCGATACACCTCCGCGGCTCGCATTCCTGCAACTTCGTACGGTTCCGAAAAAAGAACGGCCGCCGTTCTCCGCGACGCCTTCTCCGGGGTCTCCGGCCGCATGGCTGGAGGAACATAATCGGGCGAAGGCGCTCCAATCACGATCTTCTGCGCCGGAAGCCCGCACACTCGCACCAGGTAGTCACGCTCCATTTCGTTCTTCGCCAGGTAAACGTCGCTCGGCAAATTCTTGAACAGATAACGGCCATCAAACGCACCGTGATGAAAGTCCACGGTCGCGATTCCACGGCGCGCGGCAAGCAACACGGGCAACAGCGTATAGCGATTGCTGTCGTCGCCGCACAGAACACCACGGACTGGTTCGCGGTCAAGCACTTCCCGCCAGGCATCGCGCACAGAAATTCCATCTCGAATCCAGTCCGAAACCGGACTGAGCGCCCCAGTGCGCACCAGCATCTGTAGTTCCGGAAAAGAATGCAGATCGGCTCTTAATTTTGTCCACTGCTCAAGCAGCGCCGCGATTTCGCCAGTGGGCGGATCGCCCGTCGCATAAGCAGCAAGATCCCGCAGCCGAATGTTTGGCGGCGGGACGAACTCCGTTCCGCTCCGCCGCGTCGCCACCATCAAAAAAGATTGCTGTGGAAGCAGCCTCGCATAGGCAGCCGCCATGCGCGACACATTTTTGTAGGCGCTGGGCAGCAGCACCACGGGTTCCGTGGAACTCGGCGGGCGCGGTGCAAACCGCGAACGCCAGCGATAGCTGGAATCGTACTTGTCCAGCAGAATCTCTTTGATCTGCCCAGCCGAGAAGCGCCGCGCGAGTCCCGCATATCGAAACCCGCGGGCAGTCACGCGAGACAAACGGTTATCTTGAACAGTGCGGAGTTCGCGGTTCAGCAGGATCGCCAGAACCGCCGCCGGTCCACCCGCGCGTGTCGCCCAGAGTTCCGCGGAACCGCCGATCTCCGGCACCAGCCTCTGCAACGCGAGTAAGGTCAGGGCTTGCTCGGACACCAGAAGAGACGTCAGGTCCCACCAGTCGATTCCTTCTTTGTCGATCAATCGACCGCGGCCCGCCGAAAATATCTCGCGCACCTGCCGGGCATCGGCCACACCATTTCGGAATCCGTCCGCCCGCAACACCGGACATCCAAACTGCTTCGCCCACGCGTCCGTCGAAAACAGCGAAGACTTTCCCAGGTCGACAATCAGATCCCAGCGCTCGCGCGATCCCCGCTCGCGTGACCATGGTCCGGCGCCAGGGGAATCCTCGGGTTGCAGAAGTAGAACTCGCATGAATGCTACGCGGCCGAATCTTCCGAGCCGGCCGCCATCTGGGGCATCGCCTTAGGGAGGGTTAGAGGATCGCCGATAATTCGTTCTCGACCCAGCACGCGCTGCCGCATCAGCGAGTAACGCCGCTGAAAACCAGCTCTTTCGATTCCTCGCGTCGAGGCAACGTTGCCGACGACGCTGAATACCCAGGGCCGCTTGCCCCTCGACCGTATTCGAGAAGAGATGAGTTCGATCGCGTGTTCGTAGTAGCCTTGTTTACGAATCACAGGCGGAGTCCAGCAATCGAACAAAATCACAGAATCACTCGACGCCCGCAGTGCCGTATTCAACTCCGAACAGAAGAAACCGTCCATCGGAGCCGTCCAGGCAAAATGAACGGCGCGGCCAACCTCGGCGAGAACATAGCCTTCCGCCCCACCCGCGCGCAGCCGCTTCGCGCAACGGAGAAGATATTCAAGTGTCAGATCGTCGGCGTTATGCGCCGTGGCCGCGAGAGCCAGATGGCCAAGGGTCAGCGGAACCAGTTGCAGATTTTGCGGTCTCGCAGAGACATGCTCACAATCGTCCCCCTCGAAAAAAACCACCTCAACCCGCTCTCGAACCAACCTCGCCGCTCGTTTTCCCGCCCAGATCGCCGTCGACCAAGCGCCACTATCCCGCAATCGCCGGCGAATCCCCTGAAGTTTTTTTCGGATCTCGCCAGAGAACTTCTCCATCCGCGCGGAAGATTTCACCGCCGATGCCACGCGATAGCGAACGATCGTAGCCCAATGTTCGAGAATCGAGCGGTGCAGCGTGACGTAGAGAGTTTCACAAGACTCATTTGCAAATTTTGCCTTATATGCTTCCGAGCCCAGGCCCAGATCGAGCACAGTCATCGAAGGATCGTCGCAAGCGTCCTGGATCACGTGGCTGAGCAAACAGAATCCGGGCCAATGTTTCTCCACGCTGCTATCGAAAGTCGGCTGGTACCAGAACCACGAGCCCTGAAACTGGAAGCCGTAGTGCCAGGCAATCGCTCGTTCCCCCGCAGTCATGCGAGTCAGCACGAACCATTGCCGTTCCGACAAAACCTTCGCCAACTCCGCCAGAAAGATTTGCCGTCGCGCCTCGGCCAGGTTGCTGATTCGCCCAATCTCCAGGAAGCGCGCCACATGAGCCTGGATGAACTCCGCCAACACCGGCTCAACCGAATCCCACGTTCGCCGGTGTTCAACCTGAACCGGAGCCTGCGGACCCATCGCCTTCACCAGTCTGCGCAGCCGCTTCAGTCCGGGCGCAACCAGCTTTCCGTCTTTTCCCTGCTCCAGTCGGTCGAGTGAAACCTGCGCGCACACATACGCCGTGCGCGCGAAGCAAAAGCTGGAGTGATGCGGAGCGGCACGTCGAATCGCCGCCAGCGTCCCTGAATCTGCCGGAAGATTCGCGAACGCAGTCCGCTTGATGCCCAACTCTTTTAACTCACCGACGATCGCCGCAACGAACTCGTCCTTCTTTTCCGGCGCACTGAGAAAGTCGCAATAGTCGCCAGTCGTCGAGCAAAGAAACGAGGCACACTTTTCGTCCGCATCGGTAGACAGCGCCGCGACCCCGCACAGCGCTCCAACCTCGTCATAGGCAAGAAAAAGCAAAGGATGCAAAGTCGCGCCGTAGGCGCGGTAGACCGCCAGAGCCCACTCGTAGGTATAAAAAACTTGCGGCCGCTCGGTCCGCAGGGCGAGGCAATTCCACTGGCGGCCCAACTCGGCATCCTCCGGAATCTCTTTGAGCAGGACTATGCGCAATTTTTCAACTCACCATTAATTCTTCGCGAATGTTAATAGTACCAATCTGCCGCGATCGGAAGCCGATTGGGAGCGGGCGTAATCTGGCCTCAGGCGGGACGCAGGTTCGCAGTTTGGTCTGCGCGCACTGGCTCGAGCGCCGGCATGCCGGTCTGAGGCACGTGCCTCACGCCTCGCTGCAGCGACTCATAGAAACCGGACACGTGCGCCTCGAATTCGGCCAAGCCCATCCCGGCGTTGACGTGCACACGCGGGATCGCATGCAGAGGAAGGCTTGTTCCCAGACCTCCGCCGACGTTGAGAAACGCGGCGTCGAATCCGGCCTGCTTGGTCATGGCGACGACACGCGGCGTCACTGAAGCCGCATCTCCGAACGGATAGGCGAACGCCCAGATCTCCCTGCCCAACGCGGTCTCGAGGCGCGCGCGGCTCTCCGCAATCTCGTTCCACGCCAGCTCCGGCGGAAGCTGCGACAGAATCGGATGGGTGAGTGTGTGGGCGCCAATCGTCATCCCCGCCGCCGCAATCTGTTTCAACTCAGAAGCGGTGAGCAGACAAAAATGTCGCCGCGCTTCCGGATAACTTTCCAGAAAGGACTCCAGCGACCTCGGCACGTCGAAGTAGGAGTGAGCCGCCCGCAGGAAGCGATCGCGGCTTTCCGCATCGACCTGTGACAGCCGCTTGGTCGCGCTCCACCACTGCGCCCGCCGCTGCTCCCGTTCTTTCAAGGCTCCGCTGATTTCAATTCCGTCGCAGTCGAGCTTGAACTCTCCCGCCGGCGCATGCAAAAACAGGAGTTGCAGTTCTTCATGCCAGAGCATGGTGCGGTCGTCGCCGGCCGAAGCGCCGGTCACAAAGAACAGGCAGCGCAACTCTTCCTGCTGAAGGATCGGCAGCATCTCGGTCAGATTGTTCAGGAATCCGTCGTCGCAGGTTAGGAGTGCCGCGCGTGGCGGAAGTTCTCCGCCGTCCTGGCACCACCGCCGCATGTCTTCCGGCGTGATCACGGTGTACTTTTTCTTGAGCAGGCGCAATTGCCGGCGGAACGCGTCAGCCGTGATCAGGCTGCCGTCGAATCCGGGGTCGATCGGCTTGTAGCCGGGCGGCAGAACGCCGTGATAGGTAATCACCGCCAGCCCCGACCGCTCCACCGAACGAAAATATCCCGCGCCCGCCAGGCACGGATACACCACTTGCTTCAGGATTGGACTGACAAATCGCACGGCTGCTTCATTTGTAACCTGAAGCAGGTGCGGGGTTTAGTACCGGCCTTGATTCTGGCCTTCGCGGCCAACCCGCGCCAACTATTTCGGCTGCAGCAAATCCCAACTCAGTGGAGTTCCGCGCTCAATGTCGCGCGCAGCGATCCGTCCCAAGACCTCAACCAGATGACGCGTATGCAGTCCGTGCCCCGGACGGATGGATCGAACATTCTCAGCAGTGAATGGTTCGCCGCGCTTCACGTCCTGCACCACAAACAGAGACCGCCGAAACACCCGGCTGCTCGCCTCTTTCGGCTCGATTCCGAAATGCACTTCGCCCAGCGCTTTCTCGGCCACCCGAACCGCCTGCACCATATCTTTGAATTCCTGTGGCTCCAGTGAGAACGAACTATCAGGTCCCGGCTCCGAACGCGACAACGTCAAATGCTTCTCGATAATGCACGCCCCCAGCGCAATCGCCGCCACCGGAACGGCCGAACCCATGGTGTGATCGGACAGTCCCACCGGCACGTTGAACCGTCGCGACAATTCCGGAATCGTCCGCAGATTCATCTCCTCCGGCAGCGCCGGATACGCGCTCGTACACTTCAATAACGCAATCTGCGTCGCCCCGGTCTGCCGCGCGGTTGTGACCGCTTCTTCAATCTCTTCCACAGTCGCCATGCCCGTGGACATGATCAGCGGCTTCCCGGTGCGCGCCATTTTCTGAATCAGCGGAATATCTACCAGCTCGAAGGACGCCAGCTTGTGCGCCGGCACATTCATCTCTTCCAGAAAATCGACCGCTGTGGCGTCGAAAGGCGACGAAAATAAATCGAGGCCGAGATCGTTCGCCGCCTGCTTCAGTCGAGGCTGCCACTCCCACGGCATAGTGGCTTCGCCGTAGAGCTGGTAAAGCGTGCGCCCATCCCAGATCGTTCCACCGCCGATGCGGAACTCTTCCCGATCGCAGGCAATCGTGATGGTGTCGGGAGTGTAGGTCTGCAGCTTGACCGCATCCGCGCCCGCGTCCTTGGCGGCGCGAATGATCTTCATCGCCAGCTCAAATTCCTGGTGATGATTCGCGGAGACTTCCGCAATTACGTACACCGGATGTTCAACTCCGATGGCCCGCGAACCGATTTTAATTTCCGGTGGCATATTCAGAAACATGCTCAACCCAGATCGCGCAGCAGATCAAATCGGACCGCAACATGGTCGCGAATCCGATCGGCGCCAATTCGAACGAAGCCCGCTTTTTCGAAAGCCCTCATCGACGCCGCATTCTCCGGCTTCACGAAAGCGTGCACCCGTTTGCACTCTGTCGTGGCAAACAACTCACGGACTCCCGCTTGAATCACCGGAACCGCCAGCCCGCAGCCGCGTTTCTCTTTGGCCAGACTGAGGTTCACATCTGCTTCGCCATCCTGCCGGAAGTCGAACCGGATCTGCCCCGCCGCGTTCCCGTCCTCATATTCAGCAATGAAGATAACGCTTTTTTCTGGCATGAGTTTTTCAGCAAACCAGGCGACGTGGGTCTCCCACGAAATCGCATCCGACGAAAACGACGCCGCCCGCACCTCAGGATCATTCGCCCACTCCCACAGCAGGCGCCTGTCCTCCGCCTGCGCTCGGCGTACTCGAACGCCTTCTGCGCCTCTCAGAGCCGAAACCACTCGTTCCGCACCGCGCCCGTCCACTAACTTCCTGCAATTCTGTGACAGTGATCTTCTGATTTCCTGCGATCGCACCAGTCGTTCCAGCTGTCCCGCAATCGCCCGCGGAGCCGTGTTCTGATCGCCGACGCGAATTGCGCAGCCTTGTCTGTCCAGCTCTTTTGCCAGCTCGGTCTGGTTCGCCGCCACATCGACCAGCAAGGCCGGCAGCCCGAACAGAAAAAGCTCCCAGCAGGTAGATCCCGCGGCGGATATCGCCAGATCTGCATCCGCCATCAACTCCGCGACATTCGTGACATCGCGCCGCACGGTAATCTTTCCCGCGCTCTGCGCCGCCACGCTCTGCAGCGCCGCAAAATGAGGATTGCTGCCGCCGACCACGACCTGGGCTTCAAGATTCTCGAACCCGCCCTGCGCCAGGGCCTCGAGCACTCGCGACGTCAAATTCTGCGGGTCGCTGCCCCCCATCATGACCAGCAACTTCCGGCACACCGGCGAAACATCCCGTGCTCGACTCCGCCATGCGGCAAACTCGCGCCGCAGCAGGCAGTAGCGAGGCCCCAGGAGAAGCCGAGTCTGCGCTTCCCTGTCTCGATAAAGCGCCTCGCCCGCACCCAGATTCTGATTCAACAAAAGGTCGGCAGAATAGTGCTGCGCGTGGCCGTAGTCATCGAGAAATAGAGCCTTGAATCCCGCAGCCTTCAAAGCGCGCTGATAATCGGCGCTGAAATGATAACCATCCACCACGACCCAGGCGGCTTTTTCTTCATGAGCCAGAGCGATGGTTTGGCTGGCATCATCCGCACTGCCCGCCGCCGCCGAAACGGATACCACATTACATCGCTCCGCCACCAGTCGGGCCCGGACCGCCTCCGTCGATTCCGCCGCGGCGAACACCGCGCGCCCTCCCGCATCCTGCCATGCCTGGGCCAGCGCAAGGCAGCGCATCAGGTGGCCAGTTCCCATGGCAACACTGGCGTCGGCTCGAATAAGGATTGGGGCTGCGGTCATCCGCCTTGTGGTAAGGCCTTCTGCGCGATGGACCGGTTCAAGTCCATCAGTTCCGGCTCGCGGTCGAGAAGTTCGAAAACTTCCGGCGATCGAAACGTAGTCTTGTCCGTGACTCGGGCATAAATCGCCCGCACCAACTCCAGGTCTTCAGGAGTATCGACGGTCCAGCGATGTCCGCTGTAGTCACCCTCGCTGGTCACCGACAGAAGTTTGAATTCGGCCGGATGTTCATAGATGTAGGGCGTAACGTGCTCGCGTTCGTAAGGCCTTCGCGCTCCCTGCCACGCCCGCCCCAGTGCGGCAAACGACATCACTTCCGTATCCAATCCGCGCGGATAAGTGCGTACCAGCACATTCGAGGCATAGTCCGGCCTCGCCTCCAGAAAGGCTCCGACCGTCTTGTCCACAACTTCCGGATCAATCAGCGGACAGTCCGCCGTAATCCGCACCACCACTTCGCTCTTCGAAAGTTGCGCCGCGCGAAAATAGCGGTCGAGCACGTCATCCCGATCGCCGCGGGAAACAGAAACCGAAAGGCTGCGGCACTCTTTGACGATGGCATCGTCGGCCGCGCCATCCGTGGTTGCAACCAACACTTCATTGATCAAACCGGCACGGCGTACACGGTTCACCACCCGCGCCAACACCGTCGCGCCCTCCAGGTCCTGCAGCACTTTGCCCGGCAATCGCGTACTCTCCATGCGGGCCTGAACGATGGCGACTACTTTCAACGGACCTCCGGGATAACTTGCAACGCCAGTTGTAAGACTGCAGGTTTACTTGCTGTAACTTCCAACAACTTTTCTAACGGCCTCGATCACATCGGTGGCATCCTGATCGGTCATGCCGTGGAACATCGGCAGACTAATTAGCCGGTTGTAACCGTCTTCCGCCACCGGAAATTCTCCGCCTTTATATCCAAAATGCTCACGGTAGTAAGGGTGCAGGTGCACCGGAATATAGTGCACGTTCACTCCGATATTTTCCGCCCGCAGCGCCCGGAAAATCTGCGCTCGATCCGCCGTCAGTTGCTCCAGGTTCAGCCGAATCGGATACAAATGCCACGCCGGATTCACCTCAGCGCGCACCGCGGACCGAAGCACACCCGGAATCTCCCGGAATGCAGCCGTGTAGCGCGCGGCAATCTCCCGCCGCCGGGCCAGATTCGCATCGAGCTTCGTCAGTTGCTGAATTCCCAGTGCGCAAACGATATCCGGCAGGCGGTAGTTGAAACCGAGCAGCACCATCTCGTAGTGCCACTGACCGGCGCTCTGCCGCTGCCGGGCTTCGCTTGAGATTCCGTGATTCCTGAAGCGCCGCAATGTCTCCGCCAGCTTGGCGTCGTTGGTCGCGACCATTCCGCCTTCTCCGGTCGTGATGTGCTTCACCGGATGGAAGCTGAACACGGTCATATCGGCCACGCTGCCCACCGGCAGCCCGCGGTACTCCGCTCCGAGAGCATGGCAGGCATCTTCGATCACGATCAGCCCGTGCCGCCGCGCCATCTCCAGAATCGGCGTCAGATCAGCCGGATGCCCCGCATAATCCACCGGAAGCAGGGCCCGCGTCTTGGCAGAGATTTTTTTCTCGATCTGCTCAGTATCC
>Ga0210388_10002382_pt1 | contig 14617 bp, 13 predicted proteins | sample IncBWC19OmetaG_FD_155485 | JGI IMG/M metagenome (GOLD analysis project Ga0210388, IMG submission 155485) | Forest soil microbial communities from Barre Woods Harvard Forest LTER site, Petersham, Massachusetts, United States - Inc-BW-C-19-O ...
GTGGGTAATATTCGGACACGCTGATCTTCGACTGATAGCCGCGGTGGCAGCGGTGGCGTTGGCCATACATTTGTTCGTCGTTTACTACGAAGAGCCGACGCTGCGCGGAAAATTTGGCGCGGCGTATGAAGAGTATTGCCGCAACGTGCGGCGCTGGTGGCCGCGTATCAAAGGCTGGGATGGAGTGACTTCTTAAGCAGCGCGCTCGGGATCTCTAGACGAGAAGTCTGGGACCTCGATATAGAATCTGGTGACCATGAAGCCGTTTATCGGGTATCACTTCTTTCACGGCACCGGCAGAATCGACCGGGCGAAAGCCTACACGAAAGTTCAGCAGGCGATGGAGATCTTCTCCAATCAGAAGTCACCATCGCATTTGAGTCTAATGCTGGAGATGCGCGATGATCGCACCGAACCGGTGGAATCGCTCTGCCAGAAGCTTTGTAAGACATTAGGTCCCGTCGCTCATACTACGACAACGCCAACCTGGCCGGATTATCGTGCCTACAGTTGGAATCTGAATGCGGAACAATTTCAGGAATTATTTCTGCTGCTCGACAGCCTCGACCAACAAGACTCTTCTCTTACCGGGCGGATGCACCTTGGTGCGTCGTGGTTTTTCAAGTTTGTTGAACCAACGACAGGGCAGGTGCTACCCGATCAAGAGAACCTCCCGGTAATTGATTTTCGCCTTGGTCCCGGCTCATCACTCAATTTCTCAACCGGAAAGAAAACTTCGGCAAATGCCTGGTTCCTCTTCCCCTTTGAGGACCCCTCTTCTGAGTTTGAAGATTACGCCTTGAGATTTCAGAAACAACTGATCTTCAAATTCTCGCCTGAACATTGGAGGCTTTGGCGTTTTTCTTCCGGCGAGTGGCGGCCGCGGCGGTTTGTACCACCGTGGTACGACAAGAAGGTGGAGTGACGAACTGCGGAGTGCGCGGCGGCCCGATACACCTGGACCGCTGGACAGCCGAGGGCGGCTGTCCCCACATAGACCTCTACACATCGATCTCGCTTCCGCCTACCAGACGTGGCAGGCGTTTTCGGCCACCATGGGCTGTCCGGCTTTGCAGCCGAAGGCTTTCTGGAACTCGGGCATGTTCTGCACCACGCCGTCTACGCGGTACTTGCCGGGTGAGTGCGAATTGGTGCTGACCTGCATGCGGAGGTATTCGGGGCGCTGTTTTTCGCACCACACGCGTCCGAATCCCAGGAAGAAGCGCTGCTCGGGCGTGAAGCCGTCGATGCTCTGCCCTTCTTTTCCAGTTTTATCTTCGGCGATCAAACGTTCGAGAGCGGCCAGAGCGATGCGCGCGCCGCCGTTATCCGCCGTATTCTCGCCGAGAGTGAGGCGTCCGTTCAGCTTAAGGTTGTCGACGGCGACGAAGTTCGAATATTCGTCGGCGACGCAGCTCACGCGCTTTTCGAATTCTTTTCCATCCTGCTCGGTCCACCAGTCGCGCAAGTTGCCGGTGGGATCGAACTTGCGGCCCTGATCGTCGAAGCCGTGGGTGAGTTCGTGGCCGATGACCAGCCCGATGCCGCCGAAGTTGACCGCGTCGTCCATTGACTTGTCGAAGAATGGCGGCTGCAGAATTCCTGCGGGGAACACGATCTCGTTGAACGACCCGCTGTAATACGCGTTCACTTCCGGCGGAGTCATGCCCCACTCCTTGCGGTCCAGAGGCTTGCCGATTTTCGCGATCTGGCGCTTCGATTCGAATTCCGTGGCGCGCTGCACGTTGCCGAGCAAATCATCTTTCTGGATGGTCACGGCACTGTAGTCGCGGTACACGTCGGGATAGCCGATCTTGTTGCGGATGGCAGCCAGCTTGACCTTGGCCTGCTTCTTGGTCTCGTCGCTCATCCAGGCGAGACCTTGAATGTCCTGACCGAGCGAATCTTCGAGAGCGCCAACCATCTTGAGCATGCGCTGCTTGCCCTCGGCGCCGAAAGTTGCCTCGACGTAGCGTTGGCCGAGAGCCTCGCCCAATGAACCGTCGACCAGATCGACGCAGCGCTTCCAGCGATCCTGGTTCTGCTTCTGCCCGGTCAGCGCCTGCCGCATCTTGAAACTCGCGTCGACGAACGGCTGCGAGAGCCACGGGGAAGCTCCGCGCAGAGCCTGCCAGGCCACATAAGTTTTGAGCGTACTCAGCGGCAGCGCAGCGATCACGCCGTTGACCTGGCGGAAGAAGTCGGGGTTCGTGACATTGAGCGCAGTGAAGTCAGGCGCGCCCATCGCCGTGAAAAAGCGATTGAGATAGAAGTCCGGCGCCAGCGCGACCGCCTCTTCGCGCGTCATTTTATGGTCACGGTTTTTAGGATCGCGCCGCTTGGTGCGGTCCATGGAGTCGGCCGCCAGCAAAGTCTCGACCAGGAGCACGTCCTGCCCCGAAGCAGCCGCCTGCTGTGGAATCTGGCCGGCCAGCGTGAAGAGCTGCGTGGCGTATTCGGTCAGGTGTTTGCGCATCTCGACTTTGTCGGCATCGTCTTTGATGTAGTAGTCGCGATCCGGCAGCGAGAGGCCGCCCTGATCGATGTAGGCGATTACCTGGTCGGAGTTGTGCAGATCGGCCGCGGAATAGAAATTGAATAGCGGGTTGGGCCCGATCCGCTGAATGTGCGCGATCTCTTCGATCAAAGCGCCCTTGTCTTTCACTGCCGCGATCCGGTCCAGCTCCGGCTTCAAGGGCGAGATGCCTTTGGCGTCGGCAGCTTTTTCATCCATACAGGAGCCGTAGAGGTCGCCGATCTTCTGGTCGATCGCGTTGCGTCCCGCGCCGCCGGCGGCTGCCTTCTCCAGAATTCCCTTCTCGATGGCAATGTTGCTTTCATCCAGCTCGGAAAAACTCTGCCACGACGGGCGGTCCGCGGGAATTTCCGCGTTCTTGATCCAGTTGCCGCAGGCGTACTGGTAAAAATCCACGCAGGGATCAATGCTCTTGTCGATGGTGTCGAGGCTGAACCCGGCGGCGGGCTTGGCGGAAGATGCAGATTGCGAAATACCGGCTGCGGTTACAAGCAACAAAAAGGCCGGCAAGAGATGAGACACGCGCATGAGAGATTCTCTCCTTGAAGTCGAACGCTCGAAGGCCACGAGGGGGACGGTTGCGATTCTAAGCTCTGCCGTTCGCTGTCGGCAAGATTCTCGCTGCGGCGGCGGACATCTGAGGCGCACAGACAAACCATGCGGTAAGTGTTTTTGTTATCGAACTGCGGACGACTGCCCTTCGCATCAAGCTCTGTCGCATCAAGTCCTGTGCGTCAAATCTGACCGGTGCCAGTCTCACAACTTCGCACTGACGCTGGCTGCCGTCACTTTGAGGGTGTACATGCCGGTTCTGCTGGCGATTTTGCACTGGCCGTTTCGGAGCACCTACATCACGGTGTCGTGGCTATGCTGGATTCCGAATCTGCTGGTGGCCGAGTGGATGGTTCGCCGGGCCCGCTCCTAGCCCAAGAGGAGCAAGGCCCCCATCCACCCGGATTTTGACGAACGCCTAACTTGGTCTGCTTAACTGGCCCTGCGCCGCTCGATTTTTTCGGACAGCGTTTCACCCGATGCCTGCTTGGCATCGCTCCGCTTCGCGTTTTCGATGGACGATTGCAGAACTTCCTCGCGACGCTGGCGCAACGACTCTTCGAAGGCGTTCCAGCGAAGCGACGGCCCGCTCGGCGACACCTGCATGGTTGCCTCGGCGCGCACCGGCTTCACTTCGGTTCCAATATTCAGTTCGGCGGTGTCCGTGTCGGACGAAGCGATGGTGCCCGACCCGGCGCCTACCTGCTGTTGCGTGGTCGGAGTAATGTTGCGGTCGGTGGCCTCGCGATGCATGACCGGCTTCTCCACCCATTTCGAGCGGTAAAAGCGTTCGTACTCGGCCCACTTCTCGTCCGAAGTCAGTGCTTTCCCGTCGTAGGGCGGAAAATTCTCGATCTGCTCCTTCGTCAGGTCGACCAGAAAATCATTTTCATGCTGCAGCGAGGGACGAAGCTCATCCGGCGGAACGATAAATTTGTTGCTCGAGAGCCAGCCGCCGGTGTCGACGACCAGGTATACGATCGCGCCGGTGCTCTCATCGAAAATGACGTCGTCAATCTCGCCCAGCTTCTCGTCCTTCAAACCGTAAACTTTTGCGCCGCGAATATCGATCGCAGCCTCCTGTGTATCAGAGAAACGATAATCTCCCAATGTCCCGTAACGCGCCATGATATCCCTCCTGAAGAAACGCTCTCGCCATTCGATTTCGACCGACCGCGCAAATTCCCAGCGTCCCTAAGATGCAGGAACAAGGCCAGAGTTTGGCGCTGGAGATGACCGTTGTCCAGCCAGGTTGCGTCGCGCCTGTGTCCCAGTGATGAAAGCCTTCAGCCCGCGGGTCCAACCCCTAGCCGCAGCGTCGCGGTTATAATCGAGACTCACGAAAATCCTGTTGGCTGAATTCTCCGGTTGAATTCATTACGAGGCGTCTGATCATGACTTCCACGAACGGCAACGGCAGCAACGGTCACTCTACTCCGCAGCATATCCCCCAACATGTTCCGAAACCCCGCGCCGAGTGGCTGGCCCGCCGCAAGCAGGAAAACACGACCGGCAATTTTTCGCAGATGCACTACGCGCGCCAGGGCGTGATCACGGAAGAGATGGGCTTCATCGCCCACAAAGAGAAGCTGACGCCCGAGTTGGTCCGCGACGAAGTCGCCCGCGGACGGATGATCATTCCCGCCAACATCAACCATCCGGAACTGGAGCCGATGGCGATCGGCGTGGCCAGCCTGTGCAAGATCAACGCTAACATCGGCAATTCGGCGGTCACTTCGGAAGTGAACGAAGAACTGAAGAAGCTCCACACCGCCGTCCATTACGGCGCCGACACGGTAATGGACCTCTCCACCGGCGGCAACATCCACGAAATCCGCGAAGCCATTCTGCGCAACTCGCCAGTGCCGATCGGTACGGTGCCGATTTATGAAGCCATTGCCAGAGTGAAGCGCGTGGAAGATTTGAATGCCGCCGTCATGCTGGAAGTGATCGAGGAGCAGGCCGCGCAGGGCGTGGACTACATGACCATCCACGCCGGAGTCCTGATCCAATATCTCCCGCTGATTTCGAAGCGCATCACCGGCATCGTCAGCCGCGGCGGCGCGATTCTTGCCCAGTGGATGGCTTACAACCACAAACAGAATTTCCTCTACGAACACTTCGACGAGATCGTCAAGATTTTCAAGAAGTACGACGTCAGCTTTTCTCTGGGTGACGGCCTGCGACCGGGATGCGTCGCCGACGCCAGCGACGAAGCGCAGTTCGCCGAATTAAAAACTCTGGGCGAACTCACCAAGAAAGCCTGGGAGCACGACGTGCAGGTCATGATCGAAGGCCCCGGCCACGTCTCCATGGACAAGATCAAGGAACAGGTCGAGAAAGAGGTCGAACTCTGTTACGAGGCCCCGTTCTACACCCTAGGCCCGCTCGTCACCGACATCGCTCCCGGCTACGACCACATCACCAGCGCCATCGGCGCAGCCATGATCGGATGGTACGGTGCCGCCATGCTCTGCTACGTCACGCCCAAAGAGCACTTAGGATTGCCCAACGAGAAAGACGTAAAAGACGGCATCATCGCCTACAAAATTTCCGCCCACGCCGCCGACATCGCCCGCGGACGCCCCGGCGCCCGCGACCGCGACGACGCGCTGAGCTACGCGCGCTACAAATTCGACTGGGAAAAACAATTCGCGCTCTCCCTCGACCCCGAAACCGCCCGCAGCATGCACGACGAAACTCTCCCCGACGACTTCTACAAAGAAGCCGCCTTCTGCAGCATGTGCGGCCCGAAATTCTGCTCGATGAATTACTCGTCGAAAGTGGATGAGTACAACAAGCAAGTCCACGGCATCGAGAAGAAGGATTACTCGGAGTTGGTGGAGCGGTTGGTTTCGCTGAAGTAGCGAAGAATTTGTGGAAGAGCGGCGCGTCCTGCACCGCCGCCATCAGCGATGGGCGAAATCGGAACATGATGGGATAGCCGTCCCGACCCCCGAGCACTGTCAGAGCGGCGTAATGCGGAGGCAAATCGATGGCCGACTCCAGGGAGCCAGTTCAGAAGAGGGTGATCCGAGGATGCTCGCGCCTGGTGTTGTTCGCGGGAGGAGCGGTCTTTTTGCTCGGAGGCAAGTTTCTTTATGAAATCAGGCATCTGAGCTTCTTTGTCTCCGAGGCGGTTGGCATCGTCGGAGGAGTGTTATTGATGCTGTTGGGTGCAGGACTCACGATCGCGGCCAAATCTTCCAAACCCGAGCAGCACCTTGATTAAGAGAATATGATCGCGCCCCCCTGCATTCCGAAGACTGCGCCACTCGCCAACAATCCCCAGTGTTTATTGGTCAGGATTCTCTAGCACTGACTTTGTCTGCTGGATCGGATTCATCCTGACAATCGCCGGGTGCCCCATCCTTTCGCGTTCTTGGCGAAAGAGCCTGCCCTGAGCGAAGTCGAAGGGGTCGGAGCGATAATGCCAGAGACAGCGGTTTTCGTTGCAACGGTCGAAAATCCGGCCTACGATAACCCCATGGCGAAGGCGCACAAATTCGATCTCGAAAATCCCGCTCCCATCTTCGATGACGAAGACGACGAAACTCTCGCCGCCATCGACCAAGGCATCCGGGACGCTGACGCAGGCCGCGTCGCGCCTCCTGAGAAAGCCCGCGAAGTGCTCGCCAAGTGGACTACACACTCCGCTACACGAAAAAAGCGCTGAACGATCTCGACGAGATCATCGGCCGCATCGCCGAAGGTGACGACGAAGCCGCCTCCCGCTTCGGCGGCTCCCTTCTCGATCACATGGATTTTGCTGGCCCGATTCCCGCGAATGGGCGCTTCGATCCGAAAGCGCCGCAACGTCCGCAAGCTAGTCCACAGTCCAATCCTGATCTACTACCGCATCAACGAGCGCAAGCTTTTAGTTGAAATCATTCACCTCCGGCACGGAGCTCGCAGACCGCCCGGTCAGAGGTCCACTAATGAGGAAGCCGAAACGTGTTTTGAGAACTATCCGTGCCGGAGTATCCCAAAGCCATGGCTGTAGATTGGGTTAAGGTCGCCCAACAGTGGGCCGAGGCCGCGAGAGCACGTCTAGCGGCGGACCGAAAGCGCCTGCAAGAGATTCTCGCTGAGCGTCAGGAAAACCGAACAACAGAGCAATCCGGTCTCACCTCGCCCGGTGACTAAGCCCCGCCTCACGATTATTGCCGGGGCCCGGTGTCGGTGGCAGCTAACCAGAAAACTTTTCCACAGCGCGCATTGTGACATCCAACCTTGCCTTCAATATCGAATGTGCGCGATCATGCCCCAGGCCGTGACACCGCGCCCAGAGCGCTGAGTCACGCCCCAAGTCCTTTGTTTCACGGATTTTGATCTTTAAGTTCTTTGAAAGCCGTATTTTGCCGGGAATTTCCTGCTAACTCGGTGATTGCAGAGATTCGAGGGGGGAGGGGGATACCCCCATTTTTCGACCGGGTCAATGGGCGAGCCACGTCGACCCGCTCACCTCGCCGAAAATTTTCTTAAGGAGCAGCGTTGGAGCGGGAGAACGATCAGCCGGATCCCCCGATCCCTTCGCGCTCTGTGAATGGTCGGCCGCCGACGCCTGCTAGACCGTCGGCTGCTCTCTTGGAGCCAGCGCGATCAGGGCGATGCCGATGAGGATCAGCACGGCGACGCCCCCGAACTCTCCGTGTTGGACGAAATTGCGGTATGCCTGAAATCCCATGAGGGCGGCGTGGACGAGACTCGACCACGCGGTGAAGGCAATGAGGCTTCGATGGGCCGGCGGGTTGCGCGATGCCAGCAACAGGAAAATGCCGAGCGTGACGTACAGGCTCATCATCATCGAGAGCGCAGGCTCCTGCTTCACGAACAGGATCATCGGATAGACGAGAGCTGAAAAGATCAGGCCCACCACGACTAATACGACTTTCAAAACGCGCTCTCGCCGCATGTTGCCTCTTTCCCACTGCGAAAAGGTCTGGGCCTCAATTCTAGTCCAGCGGACGACAGGCGAATCCTGTGGGACGCCGAGGCTGGCCGGGTCGTGCTTGTGGCGAAGGCCCGCGACCCGTTTCACATCGAGAGCCGTGGTACCCACCCTTCGCTGAAGACGCGAAGGATGGGGCGCTCTCACTGCAGGTAGTGTCCAGGAAGATCAAAAAGCCTGGGCTATGCAACCTATGTACGTCCCCCTCGACTACCTTCATTTTCCCTGTCCCGAGTCCTCGGCCGCGAGTTGCGAAATGGCGGACCAGTCTAGTTCTTCGCCGCCATGGGCCAGCAGGGTTAGGAAGCGGTTGTAGATCAGGCTGGCGAGCGGCATGGGCACGCGCAGATTTTCGGCGGCGGCGATGACCAGCCGATTATCTTTCAGACCCAGGGGCGCCGCGAATCCGGCGGGAGAGAATTTCTTGTCGGCGATGATGGCGCCATAGGTCTTGTACACGGGCGCGGCAAACAATGTTGATGTAAGAAAATCGAGATACTGATGCTGGTCGATCCCGGCCTTGCCGACCAGTGCCATAGCCTCGGCCAAGGCCTCAATCACCGACGAGATCAGAAAATTCCCGCTCAACTTAATCAGGTTCGCATCGGGCGGATTGGGGCCGAAGCGAAAAGTCTTCTGGCCGATCGCGTCGAGCAACGGCAGGCAGGTGGCGACTGCATCGTCGGCGCCAGCCACTGTCACAAACAATTTGGCCGCGGCGGCCGCCTCGGGCCGGCCGAACACGGGAGCCGAAATAAACTGCTGGCCGCGCGCGGCGTGCTCCGACACCAGCTTTTGCGACAGCGCCACGCTGATCGTGCTCAGCGAGACGTGGATCGCTCCCTTCGCCAGCGTGCTGACGATTCCGCCGTCACCGAATGACACGCCTTCCAACGCGTGATCGTCGGCGAGCATGGTCATCACCACTTCGCCGCGGCAAGCCTCGGAAATATGCGCGGCGTGGATAGCACCCTGCTTGACCAGCGGATCGGCTTTGGCGGCAGTGCGGTTGTAGACGGTGAGCTGGTGACCGGCTTTCAACAAGTTCATCGCAATGCCCGATCCCATGTTGCCCAAACCGATGAATCCGACGTTCATAACTGTGCCTCGATTCCGGCGATTGTGGCGTTTCGGAAGAGTGTAAGACAGGATGGATCTCAGGGTAAACGGACGCGAGGTTTGTAAGTCGAAAGTGTGGTGCCCACCCTTCGCAAAAGGCGTGGAGTGTAGGGCACCCTCACTGCGATGGTATCCGGGAGATCAAAAGCTGAACCAGGGTCCCTCTAGACGCTTGATTTGGTGTAGCTGCTGGGGGGCAGAGGCTGCCCTGAGCGAAGTCGAAGGGAGTGCCCGTCCCCACACAATCTTCGCTGAGTGATCGGGACTACTTTCCTTCCAGATTGATGTCGCCTACGCCGACGTGGGCGCGCAGCTCGTATTTGCCTTCGCCGTGATAGCGGAGCGTTTTACCGAGCCAGCCGCTAGTTTCGCCGTAGCCGTCGCCGTTGACGTCGCCAATGCCAGCGCTGGCGTGAACGAGGCGATATCCCGCATGTTCTGTAGACATGTGTTCGCTGGATACGCGGATGTCGCCAACGCCCAGGTCGAGATCCTTGTCGCCCTCGACATTCTCGACCGTGAGGTCGCCGACTTTTTCGTGCACATCGAGGTTGGTGCTGGCCGGGATTTCAAGTTCGGCGTCGAACTGTGTGTTGGCGCCCGATGGAGAGTTGAACTCGACCGTAGCATCGTTCCCGCGGACGTCGATATCGACATGCGACTCTTTGACGTTTTTTTCGCGGCGCGACTTGACCGTGTAGTGGAGGCGTATCTTGTCGCCATCGCCGCGGCGGATGTGCAGATCGCCCACGCCCAGGCGCACGTGCAGCATTCCGCCGGCGGCAAAATCACGCACGTCGCTGCGCGTCTCTTCATATTTCCAGTCGTCGGCCCGGCTCAGCGGGGCGGCGCAGAGCGGAAGCAGGAGCAGAAATGCCAGGAGTGTTTTGTGGAGCGTTGACGAACGAAGTAGAGAACTTCCGGGGATGGATCGCACGGAAATGAGTTGGCTCGACATGGGACACCTCGCGGGCGCACGGGCGCCTGATTGTAGTACGGGAGGACGGGGACGGTGGTTCCAGGAAAGTTCAGGCGCTTTCGGCAGTGGACGGGCGAGAGTGCCCGTCCCTAACACAACCTTCTTTTCCACCACTTAATTCAGTTTCGGAAGTCGGCTACGCCATCCCAGACCAGTTGGACGGCGATGGCAAGAATCAGAAAGCCGAAGATTTTGTTGATGGCTCCGACGGCGCTGGGGCCGAGACGGCGGACCAGCGGTCCACCGAGCCAAAAAAACAGGAGCACCGATAGCGCCACCCCGGCGATGCCGATAACCATGCCGATGTAAGAGGCGGCGCTGTCGACGTGGGCGGCCAGGGCCATCACCACTCCGATTGCCCCCGGACCGGACATCAGGGGCATGGCCAGGGGAGTGAGGGAAATGTCTTCCTTACTTTCGGCTTCGTGACTCTCTGCGGCAGTGATGCGGGACGTGGAAGTGACCATGCCCCAGGCTGTGTTGGCGACAATCAGACCTCCGGCAATTTTCAGCACGGGCAGCGAGATGCCAAAGAAGTAAAGCACGAAGCGGCCAAAGAAAAGAAACGTCACCAGAATGACGAACACCCAGATCCCGGTCTTGAAAGCGGTGCGGCGGCGATCCTGGTCGGTCCAGTCCGAGGTCATGGTAAAGAAGATGGGAACGCCACCGAAAGGATCGACGATGGGAAACAGCGCGAGGAACGTGGCGGCCGCCGAAGCCGGCAGCGTGCGCAGGAACTGGCCGAGAGCGTGAGCAGAGGTCATTGAGGTTGCGTCTTGAACGGATTCACAATTCTTGCGCCCAGAAGCTTGAAATCAGTCTCGTCGCGCGTGGCGATTTCAAAACCGTGTACTCTGGCGGTTGCCGCAATCATAGCGTCCTGGCGAAGCGTGTCGGGCCTTCCGAGGATCAGGCGCGACCACTCCCTGAAGCAAGCGGAATCCATGGCGACTACCGAAAATGAATTCTCTACCGACGTGATCCACGACTCGATCTGTTGCGCCTTAGCCGCATCCTGGCGGCGGGTCGACTCGACTCCAGCCTGCAGTTCTCCCATGGTAACGGCTGAGATGAATATCTGTTCGGCACGAAGTGATGCCAACCAGGCGACGACGCCGCCATGCGGCTTAATCTTGCGAAGTTCGGAAACCACGTTGGTATCCAAAAGGTAGCGAGTCACTTGTATTCAGGACCGCTGAAATCAATGGGGCGTCTCAACTTCCACCTGGTTCGCTTCGGAAGAACCAGGTCAAACTTTGGGCCAGACAACAACAGTTCTTTTATGCTGGGCCGGGCCGCGTTCTGCAGACGCCTCCACTCTTCGATGGGCACCAGGACGGCGGCCTCGACGCCGCGACGGGTCACGACCTGTGGACCCTTTTTGAGCGCGGCGTTCAGAAATTCGCTGAAACGGGATTTGGCTTCTTGCAGCTGCCAGGAGCTCACGGAGTAACCCTCTCTCGTCATTTTATGACTAGTCAGATGACTAGTCAAGTACGACAGGCTAACCACAGAGGACACGAGGGACACAAAGGAAATCTGCAGTCCGCTCTACTTGTATCCTTCCAGCGTTTTGGCGGCGCGTTCCAGGGCCGCGGCCAGCGTGGCCAACTGCAGGCGGGTGCGCTCGCTGTCGCCTTTGTCGAGAGCTTCATTCACGCCGGGGATCACCACGGCAGCGTAGCCGGTATACTCTCCGGGCGCATAGATGGCGTGGCGGAACCAGGGGCGATGGGGCAGGCCCTGGCCTGGCGGCATGAGCAGCGCGCGCTCGGCTCCGCGCAAAGCCTGGTTCAGGCGGGCGGCATCGCGCGGAGGATTCCTCTGCTTCGCCAATATCTTGGCGCCCGCGCTTTCGAAGTGGCGGGCGGCGTTGTTCACTGCGCTAAAGTCGAGGGCGTGATCGCCGAACTTGTCCTGGGATCGCTTGTTGGCCGCGTCGAGATAAGCGGAAATTTCCTTGCCGTACTCTTCGTAGTCGTAGGGCAGGACGTCGGCGTCGGCCATGCGCACGGCTTCCAAACCGAAGACGCGAGCCATCTGCTGTTCGTAGAGAAAATCCGGATCGGCGAATTTCTTGAACCAGGTGAAATCGTCGAAAGTTGAGTGGTACACGCCATACGAACCGCTCGAACTCACGTCACTCGAGGGCACTCCCGAGTGCTGCAGGAACGCCGTGTAGTCGGAGCCGCTGCCCAGGTCTCCGACGGGAACGTCGATTTTGCCTTGCGCGGCGGGAATACGGCGGCTATCGCCGATCGCCTCAGTTGGAGATTGGGTGGAAGGCGCGTCGGGTTGAGCGGCTTTCTCCCAGGCTTCGTAGACGGTTCCTCCTTTAGGGGCGGGGACGACCTTGGTGACGTCGCGAATAAATTGTTTCAAACTAGGCACGGCCGATGCGCCGAATTTTGGGCCGGAGACGGCGACGTCCATGTTGAAATATGCGGCGGCATTGGCCAGTTCCGGCTCGTGCTGCTCAACCCATTCGGTTGAACCCATCAGACCTTCTTCTTCGCCGTCCCAGCTGCAGAAAATGAGCGTGCGCTTCGGCTTCCAGCCGGACTTCAACAGTTGGCCGACTCCGTGAACCGCTTCGAGCATGGAAGCCGTGCCGCTGTTGGGATCGACTGCGCCATAGACCCAGGCGTCGCGATGATTTCCGGCGACGACCCATTCGTCAGGAAGTTCGCTGCCGTGAACGCGGCCGATGACATCCCAGAGCGTGCGGAATTGATAATCCTGCTTGAGATGCACTTTCAATTTCGCCGGGCCAGGGCCAACGTGGTAGGTGAAAGGCAGCGCGCCCTGCCACTCGCGCGGTGAGGCCGGACCGCCGAGATGCTGAAGCACGGGCCAGATGTCGTGATACGACATGGGCGTGACGGGAATCTTCGGCATCTGCGCCGACTTCTCGGGAGAGATCCGCTGCGAGTCCGGCAGTGATGGCAAGGACGCGATACCGGGCGTGGTCGGATCGCCGGGGAACTCGAACATGAATCCGGTAGAACCGCGCTGCACGCCGGTGTCGGGACGCCACGGGCCGTCGGGATATTTGTCGCCGCGCTTCCAGCCGTCGTCGGCGGGATCGGAATAGATGATGACGCCGGCCGCGCCGTGTTCCTGCGCGACGAAAACTTTGACACCGCGAAAATTCTGCCCGTAGCGCACCAGCACGATTTTGCCGCGCACGTCGACTTTCAGCTTGTCGAGCTTGTCGAAATCGTCGGGCGTGCCGTAGTTGGCGTAGACCACGTCGGCCTCAACGTCGCCCGACGGCGACATGCCGTTGAAGGGCATGACCACGCGAGGATCGTCCTGACCAGGATCGTTGTCGACGTGCTCGCGGGTTGGGCCGTGCATTTCGACTCCCGGAGGCGCGGTCAGATCGACGCTGATTTCCAGGGGATAGTTGATCCAGACTTTATATTCGACGATTTCGGTGTCGAGTCCGGCAGCGCGAAATTTCTGGGCGACGTAGTCCGCGGTAGCTTTGTCTTCGACTGTGCCGGCCATGTGCGGGGCCTGGGTGAGAATGCGGAGATGATCTTCGGCCAGTTTGGGATCGGGCACGGCGATGAAGTGGGACTCGGTGGCGGACTCGGCGGCGGCGTCACGGAAGCCGAAGATGGGTGGGGTCGAGTTAGAGGTTGCTGGCGCGTTGCTGTCCGGGGTGGACGAAGCTCCTGAAAGAAAAAGTGTGGAAGAAAGAAGAGCGGCTGAGAGAAGTTTCATCGGGCTCCTGAGGGAAAGCTAGTAAGGTAGCACAGGAGCTGCGGAGCATCCCACTTTATGAAACGCGAGTTCAAGCCGTTGAAACTCAACCCGCTGGGCAGAGCGGCCATAGCGAGGTGAGCGAGAAGCACGATCTCTGTCTGACTAGACTATTGCCCAAGAAACGAAAAGTCCGGTCGAAAAGCTACCGGACCTGCCCCGTCCCTACAATCTCGTACTTCGACGAAGTGAGTTCTGCCAGGGCGAAGGGACCGCGGCAGTGGAGTTTCTGGGTGCTGATACCCATTTCGGCGCCGAAGCCGAATTCCGCGCCGTCGGTGAAGCGGGTGGAGGCGTTCCAGTAGACGGCGGCGGAATCGACGCCGCGCAGAAACTTCCGGGCGCGGGCTTCGTCGCGGCTGATGATCGAGTCGCTGTGTTTGGTGGAATAGCGGTTGATGTGGGCGATGGCGTCGTCGACATTGGCAACCACCGCGACGGCCATGCACAGGCGCAGATATTCCTCGTACCAATCCTGTTCGACCGCGGCGCCGACATTTAATCCTGCGGCGAGGCTGCGGGCTTTGCCGTCGCCGCGTACTTCGACGCCGGCATCAATCAACTTCTTCACGATGCGTGGGACAAACTCGGCGGCGACGCGTTCGTGCACCAGCAATTTTTCGGCCGAGTTGCAGACCGATGGGCGCTGCGTCTTGGCGTTGATGACGATGCGATCGGCCATGTCGAAGTCGGCGGACTCGTCGAC
>Ga0210388_10002383_pt1 | contig 14614 bp, 5 predicted proteins | sample IncBWC19OmetaG_FD_155485 | JGI IMG/M metagenome (GOLD analysis project Ga0210388, IMG submission 155485) | Forest soil microbial communities from Barre Woods Harvard Forest LTER site, Petersham, Massachusetts, United States - Inc-BW-C-19-O ...
AAAAAAATGTTAAGGACCCGTCGCAATTGTGTGCCCGCCTCAGAGATCGGGCCCTGAAACTTACTCCACAACGACGGCCTTAACCAGGTTTCTGGGCCGGTCCACATCGATGCCCCGGCTGATCGCCAGCGTGTATGCAAGAATTTGCAGTGGTACGACTTCAAGGATTGTGGAAAGTAAATCATTCGTGGCTGGAATAAAGAGACAGGAATCGCTGTAATGTGAAACTTCCTCATTTCCCTCAGTGGCGAGCGCTAGGATCCGCGCTCCCTGCGCGCGCATGTCCTTCATTAACTGAAGGACCTTTGAGTAACGCAGGAGCGAATCGGGATCGCTGGCGTCGGCGGTAGCGATCATAATCAGTGGTGAATCCTTACTGACAAGAGCGTTCGGGCCATGCTTCAGCTCGCCGGACGGGTATCCCTCAGCGTTCAGGTAGGCGGATTCCTTCAGCTTCAGGGCGCCTTCGCATGCGATGGCATAGTGCGCCCCCCGGCCGAGATAGAGCAATGTTCTGGAGCCTTCCAGTTGCTGTGTAAGCGCCGCGATCTGCTGTTGCCATTTGGGCAGCGCATCTTGTAGCAGCGACGGGACCTCCTGGAGTCGACGGCCATGGGCCTCGGCTGCCTGAAGTGTCATGCGTCCGCGGAAGCGTGCAAGGTAGAGCGCGAGAGAATAGAGCACTGCGAGCTGAGTGGTGAAGCTTTTTGTCGCAGGAATGGCTGTCTCGATCCCGGCAATGGTAGGCAGCGAGGCGCTGGCTTCGACTGCCATGCTGGAATGACCGCTGTTTGTGATTGCAACGGTGGCAAGTCCGCGAGCATGGGCTTCGCGCAACGCTGCGAGCGTGTCCGCCGTCTCGCCCGATTGCGAGATGATCAGCACGCCTGGGTTGTGGAGGGTGTGGGTGGTGCGGTAGGTGTACTCGCTCGCGAACTCAACGTCGACAGGGATACCAGCCAGGTCCTCCAGCATGATTTCCCCTGCCAGACCTGCGTGGCGACTGGAGCCGCTGGCCGCAATGACAAGTCGCTCCCGCCTGCCGAATGCAATCGCCACAGACTGAAAGGCTTCGGCCGTCGCGCGGCCGCCTGGGACGTACTGTGCAATGGTGTCCGCCAGCGCCTGCGGCTGCTCATAGATCTCGCGCAGCATGGCGTGCGGGAAATTTGCCGTTTCCGTTCGGTAAGGGCCGGTTTCAGTCGTTTGCTGTAGCATCCATTCGCTTCCTGTCGCATCGTTTGGTCGTTCTTGAAACATCAGACGGTAAATGTTGACCTGTCTGGACTACTATACTTATACTTTCGATCTTGCAACAGAACATTTCCTGACCAAAAGCGAAAATAAGAAAGTCGTCACGTACTCCGGCAAATTTTTCGGCAACAATTGACAAAAAACAAGAGTACTTTTTCGGCAACAATTGACAAAAACAAAGGTACGAGGACTAGGAGATAAAGTGCCGAAAGCTGAAATTTCGTCTGCCACGACCGTTCACGCACTCGACAAAAACGGATTCATTCCGCTGTACTACCAGATTCAACGAACGCTGATGGAAAAGATCCGCTCCGGCGAATTGAAGGAAGGAGATGCGCTTTCCTCCGAGGAGGAGTTGGCGCGGGTCTATCGGGTAAGCCGGATGACCGCACGGCAGGCCCTGCAGGGTTTGAAGACAAGCGGCTACGCGTTCAGCCAAAGGGGCCGGGGCACGTTTGTGACCAGGCCGAAGATGGAAAAGAGCATCATGCATCTGCTTGGCTTCACGGAAGATATGAAGCAGCGCGGCATGGTGCCAAGCTCCCGCGTCCTTGAGCAGACGGTCATCAAGGCGACAGACGAACTCGCCGAGACCTTGAAGGTTTCTCCGCAGGACCCTGTTATCCGACTGCGACGTCTGCGCCTGGCTGACGGCATTCCGATGGCGATCGAAGAATCAAATATTCCTCTTAAGTTCTTTCCGGGCCTGGACAGAATAAGTTTTGCGAAGCAGTCTCTTTACCGTGTTCTCAGAGAAAGCTACGGTGTGCGTGTGGGGTGGGCCGACGAGGTCATCGAGGCGCTCCCTGCCACACGCGAGGAGTCGGAGCTGCTGACCATCCCTAAAAAGGCCAGTGTGCTGTCTATTTCACGAATCATCATGACGACAGAGGAGACACCCATCGAAGTCGCCTGCTCCCGCTATCGTGGCGACCGGTATCGCGCCTCAATTCGCGTCCCAACCACCGAGATCGAATAGGAGTTGGCCTGATTCAACTTGCGCTGGTGCTTCGGTGTCCCTTGAGCGAGAAATACAGGATGTAGACGTAGCAGACCACGACAATCGCGAAGCTTGGCCGATAGCCGAACGCATCTGCAAAGAATCCCTGGATCAATGGAATGATCGCACCGCCAACGACCATGGTGATGAGGATTCCTGAGCCCTGGCTGGTGAATCTGCCCAATCCTTTAGTCGACAGCGGAAAGATGCACGGCCACATGACCGAGTTGAAGAGTCCGCAGGAGACGATGGCCCATAAGGCAATGTGGCCTGAGGTAACGATGGTTGTAGCAACGAGGAGAAGTGCAGCGAGGGAGACGAACGCGAGAGCATTCTGTGCCTTGATTCTGCGTAGCGCGATGAAGCCGATGAATCGCCCGATCATCGCTCCTCCCCAATAGAGGGAGACGTATCGGGCAGCTGCGCCGTGACTGAGCCCGCCCATAGACGGCTGACCGAGATAGCTGATCATGATGCTGCCGATAGCGACTTCAGCCCCCACGTAAAAGAAGATCGCGAAGGCCCCCAGGCGAAGATGACGGAATCGCCACGCACTACCCTCCGCATTTGAGTTCGCAGCCCTCTTCTCGATGGCCTCTGGCAGGTGCACGAATCCGGTGATGATTGCCATCGCAAAGGCGCAGGTCGCGAGAATGGCGTAGGGGACACGTACAGAGTGTGCCAGTTGGGCTGCTGATGCTCCAGCAGCGATGAAGATGAATGCCGCTCCTACTTTTGGGGCGATCGTAGTCGCAATTGAATTGAAGCCGCCAGCGAGATTGAGACGCGACGAGGCTGTTTCAGGAGTTCCAAGTGCACCCACATAGGGATTAATGGCCACCTGCAGAAGGGCCAGTCCACTTCCGACGACAAACAGGGCGCAGAGAAACAGCGGATAAAAGATGATCAACGAAGCCGGCAAAAAGAGGAGCAAGCCGGTCCCCATCAAGGACAGAGACACAACAATGCCTGACTTGTAGCCGATTCTACCCACGATCCAGCCGGAGGGCACCGACATGACGAAGTACGCCCCGAAGAAACAGAACTGCACCAACAGGGCCGCCACGTTTGTGAGGTGAAAGAGGTCCTTAAAATGTGGGACCAATATATCGTTTAGTGCGGTGATAAAGCCGATCCCAAAGTAAAGAGAGACCATCAGCGTCAATGGGACGATATAGCTTCTTTTTTCAGTCACGACATTCGCGGCTGAACTTTCTTCCACGACGCCAATAACCATGCGGTCCCCGATCCATCAGAAGATGTCTTTTATTTGTCTAGCTGACTATACTTCTTTCTCTTCATACTTGGCCAAAGAAAAATGCCGTTATCTTCGGCAGATACTAAACTGGATCTCATGCTGCGTCGTCCAGTGGCGAGCGGAATGGTTATTGGCCTGCTTCTGCTTTGCAGTGCTGCCATTGCGCGGGGCCAGACGTTGGAATTCCACGCGGCGGTCGTCCTTACTGTTGTGGACGAAAACGGACTGCCGGTTTCAGAGGCCCACGTTACGGTTTTCGAGCAGGGACGCTCAGCCCTCCAGCTATTGACCGATTATGCCGGCCGCTGCTCCTACTCGCTGCATCGGGACGCTTCGTATCAGATTCGCGTGGAGAAGCCTGGCTTCTATGAGAGCCTCGAACCTCATGCAGAGGCGCATCTTGCCAGTATTGAAGTGGTGCTCGCATATGAGCAGCTAGTTCGACAAGAGGTAAGTGTTGTCGCTTCGCCAACCGGGATCGATCCGGAACGGACATCGGACAAAAGCGTGATGAATACGCCAGAGATCGTCAACGTGCCGTATCCTACGTCGCGCGATATTCGCAACCTGCTGCCCTTCAATCCGGGCGTGGTTCAAGAGGCGTCGGGACAGTTGCATGTGGCGGGATCGGAGACGTATGCGACGCTCGATCTGCTCGACGGATTCGACATTCGCTCTCCGGTAAGCGGTGAACTTGCGGCGAGGGTCAGCGCGGATGCAGTGCGCTCGACCAATATAGAGACGACCCGCTATCCCGTTGAATTTGGTAGGGCGACAGGCGGCGTTGTGGCGCTCACCACCGGAATGGGCGATAACAGATTTCGTTTTAATACCACCGACTTTATTCCCTCCTTTCGCGAAGCCAATGGGTTACGTTTCGATAAGTTTGTTCCCCGATTCACCTTTTCGGGGCCGCTGGCTCGCAACCGGGCGTGGTTCTTCGACGGACTGGAGGTGGAATACGACAATATCTATATTCAGGAGCTTCCTGCAGACGCTGATACCAACCATCTGGTCCGCGGCAGCAATCTGACCAAGGCCCAGGTGAATCTCACGCCGGCCAACATCCTCTCTGGCGGGTTGTTGGCTAACGATTATCACTCTCCGTATGATGGCATTTCGTCGCTCACGCCACAGCAAAGCACAACGAAGCGGGACACCATCGCCTGGCTACCGTACCTGCGCGACCAGATCAGCTTCAAGAGCGGCGCGCTGCTCGATACCGGTTTCGGAGTCCTGCGGTTCCGCGATGGCTATGAGCCGCATGGGAACAGTCCCTACGAACTGACGCCTGAAAGCGCGCACGGGAGCTATTTTGAGAATGAAGTCTCGCACTCACAGCGCGAAGAATGGACGGCTGCGCTGTATCTGCCGCCGCGTTACTGGGCCGGACGCCATGATCTGAAGACAGGAATCGAATTAGACCACATCGGCTTCGACGAAGATATTTCGCGCGCTCCAGTGAATTACCTGCGCGAGGACGGCACATTGCTGCGGCAAAGTGTTTTTCCTGCTATAGCGCCGTTTACACGCCACAATCTGGAGACGGGCGCTTACGTTCAGGACCGTTGGCTTGCGGGCCCGGGGCTGCTGGTGGAGCCCGGTCTGCGTTTCGACTGGGACGAAATTATCCGACGTCCGCTGTTTTCACCACGCATCGCCGTTGTGTATTCGCCGCCTGGCGCGGAGGCCAAAACCAAGTTGTCCGCCGGGGTCGGGCTGTACTACGAGCACACGCAACTTGAATACCTGACCCGGGCGCTTGCCGGTGTCCGCTACGACACGTACTACGCTGCCGATGGAACCACGCCAGTGTCCGGGCCCCTGCAGACGGCCTTTGAAGCAACCGACGCTTCACTCAGACAGACACGCGCCCTCAACTGGAGTCTCGGCGTTGAGAGGAAACTGCCGGGTGATGTTTATGCCGGCGCGAACTTTCTCGAGAAGCGCATTTCAGACGGGTTTGTGTATGCGAACCAGGGCGCCCCAGGTGCATTGTCGGGACCATACCTGCTGACCAATGGCAGACGGGACCACTACGATTCGTTCGAGGTCGACGCGCGCCGCACGTTCGCGAATGGATACACGTTGTTTGCCTCCTACACACGTTCTTCCGCGACGACAAATGCGGCATTAGATTACGTGCCTGCGGTTTCGGTGCTCGGGCCGCAGCAGAGTGGGCCACTCCCATGGGATACGCCAAACCGACTGATCTCGTGGGGGTGGCTGCCTCTTCTTTTGCCGAAGCTCAAGAAGAGCTGGGACTTTGTCTACACCATGAACTGGCAATCGGGATTCCCGTATACCTCGGTCAATGCGAACCACGAGGTAGTGGGCCCGCCAGGCTCGATGCGGTTTCCTCAGTATGTTTCCTTCAGTCCTGGACTGGAATGGCGGTTTCATTTCCGTGGGGCTTATTTTGGGCTGCGCGGCGTGATCGAAAATATCACGAACAGTGGGAATCCAGCCGTGGTGAACAATATCGTCGATTCTCCTGCTTACGGGACCTTCAGTGAAGCTCTGGGTAGAGCATTCACTGGACGTATCCGCTTGATTGGCTCAAAATAGCTCTCTCTGATGTTGAACCCGCTGATTCTAGCGGACGCGCCGCCTTGGCCTTCAGCGGTGGTCCTGGGCCGAGCCTCCTATTTCGTGAGTTTGATAGTCGCGCTACTCGACCCAGAGGCGTAGTTGGTTCCCGCTCCATAAGTCGCGGTAATGGTGTGGGTCCCCACGGACAGATTCGCCGTAGTGTAGCTTGCTTGTCCGCTTGCGTTGACCGGCACGGTCGCAAGCAAGACGCTGCCGTCGAAGAACGATACACTCCCATTGGCGTCCGGCGGCCCCGCGCTCCAGGAAGTGACCGCCGCCTGGAACGTAAGGCCAGTTCCAACGGGCGCAGAGTAGCTCGACGGCGTCATTGACACATTCACAGGAGCAGGAGTCACGGTGAAGGTCTCGGTCTGCGGCGCCGCCGCGGCGTAGTTGGTTTGTTGCGCATAGGCCACGATCACGGTGTGGGTCCCGGCGCGTGGCTCGGTGATGGTGAACTGGGCATTGCCATTGGTCAGCGCCAGGCCCACCGGTGGACCACCATCGAAGGTGTACGTAATCGAGCCCTGCGGCGCTCCTGCGTTTGAACTCAGGTTGACGGTGCATTGATAGTTTGCGCCATAGGCGAACGAAGCGTTCCAGCACGACACACCCATGGTCACCGAAACTGGGTTGACAGTCACGCTAACGGGAGCCGAGATTCCAGGGGCATCGTTCTTGTCTCCGGAGTAGGCCGCGGTCAGCACATGTGTTCCAGCGCTTAGTCCGGGTGAGATATACCAATAGGCGCAGCCGCCGCCTTGGAGCGGTTGCGTGGTGAGTAGTGTCGTCCCGTCATAGATCTGGACGGTACCGGTAGCGGTCGAACCGAGGCAGACGGTCACGTTGGTAGCGCCAGGATAGGTCAGCTGTGTGCTTGCAAGCTGAAGCTTGATCGCCGCGTCATAGACATTCAATGCCAGGGTGGCGGAGCTAGCCAGGTGATTTGCATCGCCCTGGTACTGTGCATTGACCACGATATTGCCGGATGTCGTTGGTACGAATGTGCAGGTCGCAACTCCTCCAACATTGAGGGCAGTCGTGCAGAGCGTGGTTGCGCCAAGGCTAAACACGACTGAACCGCCAGGCTGAGCGGTCCCTGTCACTGTTGCGGTCAAAAGGTCCGGCTGGCCCTGCGTTGCAGTAGTTGTATTGGCCGAGAGGGCCAGCGTGGTCGATGCCTTTGCGATTACCAGCGTTCCAGATGCCGAGCCTGTGTAGTTTGGATTGGTGATAGTTGCCACGACAGCGTAGCTGCCAGCCCCCGTGGGCGGTGTCGCTGAGCCGTTGTACGTGAGACTTACTGCAAGACCTGTGGGAGTTGTCGCCGCTATTGCTGAGAGTGGGGAGCCGGTGTACGTCTGCGCTAGATTGCTCAACACAACGGTTGCTGGCGCCTGTGCCACAGTGAGTGTTGTAGTTGGGGTAGATGCTGAGGCAAATCCGTTGCTGCTGGTGTACGCAGCGGAGATCGTGTGGGTGCCGACGGTGAGGCCTGTCAGCGAGGTAGTTGCGACACCATTGACGACATTGACGCTGATTGTGTTGCTATCAACTGTGAAGACCACTGTTCCGGCCGGGGTCACCGATGGGCCGGAAACAGTGGCGCTGATTGCAACGGATTGCCCATAAACAGGCGATGCCGGCGAGAAGGCGCCCAGCGTAATCGTAGCCGTGGGAGGAACGGTTGGTCCCGTGAGCACAAGCTGTACCGCCGACGGTGTGGAGAGCGCGGCGTTCGTGAGATTGCCGTTGAATGTGGCGGTGTCAGTAGGATTGGCAAAGGTTGTGGGCGTGAAGGAAGCGGTCAATGAGCAGGCACCACCTACTGCCACAGAAGAGGGTAGTGGGCCCGCGAGAGTGCAGTCGGTGGATCCAGAAGCTGTGAGGCTATAGTCCGTCGTATCGCTCTGGCTGACCGAGCTGAGTTGCAGCGTCTGATTGCCGGACTCAAGGAGAGAGACCGTCTGTGGTGTAGCGGTGGCGCTGGCGAACAAAACGTATCCCTGCGTGCGCGTGAGCTTGAGGACAGATCCGCCAGAGCTGGTGTAGAGATTGCCCGCTGCGTCGATCGTGAGTGCCGAGGGCGTGAGGGTGGCAACGGTAAAGGACGCGCTGTTGGGGCTGGCCGGCACAGCGAGGACCGACGCAGTGTCGGCGATCAGCAGATTGCCGGCCGCATCCGTCGCGATACCAAACGGTTTTGCGGCCGAGGAAGATACGGTTGTGGTCGCGTTGCTTTGCAGATTGAACCGGTAAATAGTCGCTGCACCAGGGTCAGTAACGAGCAGGTTGCCTGAAGGATCGATGGCGAGACCAGCGGGTGCGACGAGTGATGTGAGGGCGAGCGTGCGCTGCGCTCCAGTGATGACGCTGAGTTGATAGACGGACTGTGCGGAAGAGTCCGACACATACAGGTTGTTCAGCGCGTCGACGGTAAGACCGGCAGGGCTGGTGAACTTAAACGGGAGTGTCGCTGCAGTACCGGCAGGTGAGATTTGGGTGATCCGGCCAGTGGAGGTATCGGCGACGTAGGCGAAGCCTCGTCCATCGACGGCAACGGCCCCAGGTGCAGTAAGCGTTGCGAGGGTGGTCGAAGTCGCGCTGGTGCCTTGCGCGATAGCAGCCGGAGCAAAGCGGAGCAGTTGCTTGCTGTTGGCGTCCGAAACGTAGACATTTCCTGCGTTGTCGGTGGCGAGGCCGGCGATCTGGAGGTTGGAAGCAAAACTGGTTTGGCTTGCAGGATCGAGCGTGGCTCCGGCGCCGACGCCGGTCCCGGTAAGGGCCAGGAAGGCAGTGTTGCCAGCGGAGCTATTGACGGCGAGCGGCGTTGAGCGAGCGCCGGGAACGGCAGGCGTGAAGCTCGAGGAGATCAGGCAGTCGACCGTGGTGTCGATGTTGATGGTGCATGTGGGAGTGTTCAACTGCCACTCGTTTGATGTGAACGCGAGCGCGTTAGCGACGGCGGGACTGTCGCCGGCAATGTAGTGGATCTGGATGGCTTGGGTCGTAGTGACAGCGGTCGCGGTGGCCGGCGACTGCAGACCCGTAGAGACCTTACGGATGCGCGCGTTGAGAGTATCTGAGATATAGATATTGCCGAGCGTGTCCGTGCCAACACCAATTCCATTGCCGCCGTCCCCGATGATGGCCTGCGTCGCGGGGCAGCCATCGCCGAAGCTGTCGGTTGCGGTGGAGCAGTTCGCAGTGGTGTTGCCCGCGATAGGCCGGATGAAGGCGGTTCGGCTATCTACAAACCAGACGACGCCATTGCCGTCGGATATATAGAGATTGCTGCTGTTGTCGATCGCCAGCTTCTGTGGACTCATCGTAATGGTGTTGGCGAGCGCCGGGCCGGCGTATGCTGTGCTCCCGCCACCCGCAAGCGTGTAGATAAATCCATTCTGCGGCGATGCGATGCCGACCTGGATCAAAAGTTGATAGAGTCCCGAGCCCGGCTCACAGGTGACGCAGATCACGCGAATGCGCGATGAATCGGCGATATAGACGTTGTCATTTACGTCCGTGAGTACGCCCTGAGGATTGTTTATCGTGGCCGCAGTCGCAGGGCCATTGTCACCGGTAGAAGAGGCGACGCCCGTGCCTGCCACGGTCTGGATATTGCCCGTCGAGTCGACGACACGAATCTTGTTATCGGCCGTGTCCGCGATGTAGACGTTGCCGACGGAATCTGCCCATGCGCTACGAGGCTGATTGAGTTGTGCAGCGGTGGCTGTGCTGCCATCGCCATTCGTAGCGGTCGGTGAGGATGGTTTGGTGCCGGTGCCCGCGAGCAGATAGAGCAGGCCAGTGGAGACGTTGAACTTATACACCTTATTGTCGCTATAGCCAGCGATGTAGATATTGCCTCGCGGATCGGACGAGACGCCGCGGGGCTTGTTGAGTTTGACCAGCGATGGCGTGCAGCCTGTAGTCGCGCCAGGGACGCAGGCGGTCCCCGAGACGTAACCTGCGAAGTTGCTGATGATGCCGTTGGGCGCAATGCGGTGAACCATGCTCGCGTTCGCGTCGGTCAGGTAGACATTGCCAAAGGGATCGGCGACGACGCTACGCAGGTCGACCGAACCATTGAAGACGATGGAGGTGGCCAGGCAACCGTCCCCAAAGCTGTCAGTAGACCCGGTGCAAGATGTGTTGGCACTGCTCGCCGTGGAACCTCCGGCGATCGTGGAGATGGTGTAAGGCAATGCTATGGGGTTGCCCGGCAGCGGAATATTGACCGGCGGGTTCACGGTGATGGCGATAGCGGATGCCGAAGAGGACCCCGCGAAGCTTCCACTCGCGACAAACATCGCCGTAACGCTGTCGGTACCGATAGGCAAGTCGACCGAGGCAGCGGCCACTCCATTGGTGAGTGTGGCTGAAGCTGCGGTCGTTGGGGTGCTATTACCCGGTGTCGTGTAAGCAAAGGTGACCGTTCCGGCAGGTGTTCCAGCAACAGAAGAGACGGTAGCAGTAAGTGTGACGGGAGCGCCCAGCGTAGTGGTGGTGCTGCTCACAGAAAGTGTAGTAACGGTCACGGCTGGAGTGACGGTGAGGGCGCTCGCCGACGACGAGGAGCCCGCGTTGAGTGGGTCTCCACTATAGATTGCGGAGATCGTGTAAGTCCCGATCGGAAGATTCAGGCTGGCCTGGGCCACACCCGAGGACCCAAGGGCTGCAGAGGCATAGACAGCGCCATTCACGACAAATTGCACCGTACCGGTCGGGTTGCCTCCCACGACAGTTGCCGTGACAGGAAATACGGCGCCAAAGGTCGTAGTAGCGGGCACGCCCGACAGAACGGTCGTGGTGGCGCCGAGGCTGCCAGGGTTGACCGTGATGAGATAGGGTCCGGTCGTGGAGTATGGCGTGCCCGACACCGTGGGAACGTAGTTGGAGTCGCCGGAGTAGGTTGCAGTGAAGGTATGGGTGCCGACGTTGAGGTTCGTCAGCGGGATGGCAAGAGTATCGCCAGTGCCGGACAGCGTAACCGTGGTAGTGGTGCCGGTTCCATCGGTGAGCGTGACGGTCCCGGTGGGATAGGCGCTGCCTCCCACTGCAGGAGTAAGGATGACGATCGCCGTTGCTGTCTGACCGGAGATGATGGTCTGCGGCAGACCTGTGGGACCGGTCAGCTCCGGCGCGATGAAGGTAAAGCTGCATGCCGGCGGAAGCAGGCCCGTTGCTGTGCGGTTGTCAGTGAGAGTGTTGCCGTTGGCGGCGCCGATGTAGCTCTGGTAATCCGTAATAAAGTTGCTGGAAACCTGCCCCGGGCCGTACGTAAGAGCGACATTCGTAGGCGCGGGGGTGAGATCGGACGACGGCAGCGTGGCAAAGCTCACGTTGTCGAGGGTGACACCGAGCGGATTGATAACTCCGTTGTTGTTGGCCCCTGTAAGCCCCACCGTGCCCGCGGTAAGGAAGGAGAGGTTTTGCATGAGAATATTCTTGAAATTGGGGGTGAGCGTTCCTGGGGTGGTGTCGTAGAGGGGCGTGAACTGTACTTCGGTCGCGTGGTTCTGGAAGCAGGAGTTGGAGTACTGAATGTTCGACACCACGCCACCGCGATCATTTGCGGACTTGATGCGGATGCCGGTCGAGTTGGAGTCGACGCTGCTGTTTCCGGCGAGCATGTTGCCGTCGAAGAGAATATTACTCACTCCTGCGGACGTAAAGCTACCGATGGACTCGCCGTGACCCGCAAAGAAATGGTTGCCGGTGATGGACATATTCACCGAAGCAGAACTGGAACTGCCCGAGGCGCCGACTGCGACATTGTCATCGCCGTCGGAGATCCAGGACCGCGTAATCGTAAAGTTCTGCGATTGATCGGGGTCGATGCCGTCCGTGTTGCGCGAGCTCGTCGGCGTAACGATCTTAATGTCCCACGCGGTCAGGCCATTGACTCCCGAACCGGTCGTGGAAACATGGAAGAGCGGCGAATTGCGCAGCGTGATCTTGTAGAGTGTGACATTGGTTGCGTTACCCACCTGGATGAAGCGCGGGTTCTGCTGGTTCCCGCCGCTGTTGGCGATGGCTGACAGTCCCCACCAGCTTTGGCCCGCATAGCTCGCTGGGAACGCGTTGAGCAAAGTGTCGCCTCCGCGGCCATCGAGCTTTCCGAAGCCCATTATGCCGACGTTTGAGACATTGTTGATGTTGATCAATGGCAAGCAGGAAGAGGTCGCACTATTGGAGTTGACCGTACCGCAGGTGTGCGTGCCGGCGACGAGGTCGTAGTCCTGCACATTGCGGGAAAAATACACAACAACACCGGGATCAATAAGGAGGGTAACGCCAGAAGGCATATTGAGCGGACCCGTGAGATACGCATTGTGCCCGGCACCGTCAACCGTGAGACGGACAGCCTGGTTGGTGTTGGCGCAGCTGTTGAGCGCACTCTGAATACGTGCGCCGTCCGGATTGGTGACGGCGGCGTCGACCGAGGTGGGGATGTCATCGTTCACCGACGTAAGCGCCGCAGTCAGCGCTGTGCAGACTGCCGGGAAGACCGGCTCGGTGACGGTCCGGCTGTCACCAGTGGCCACGGGGGGCGCCTGCGCGGTCGACTGAATGGCGAGGACGCCGTTGGTAAAGGTGAACGTATAGTTGCCGGACGCGAGCGTTCCGGTCGACACAGTGATGGGATAGATGCCGACCGCAGTAGGAGCGGTTGGGTTTGTGGTCAGCGAAGGCGAGCCGGTCAAGGCACTCGCCTGCGTATCTCCATTCACAAATCCGGTGATGGTGGCGGTGTAGGCAGGAACAGGCTGACCGGCGATGACGGTGATATTGTTTGCAGCGACCTGGAGAACGCTCCTTGCTACGAGGATGGCGTTGTTTGCATTGGTGGCCGCGAAGGTGTTGTCGCCACTGTAAATCACGGTCAGGCTATGACTGCCTGCAGAGAGAGAAGACAGCGGGAACGTGTACGTGCCCGTGCTCGAGAGCGTGCCGGTCAGCGCGGCCCCTCCATCGACTGAGAGCAGAATTTGTCCGGTGGGGACAGTGGTTCCGCTGCTCGCGGAGACAGTGACGGTAACGGAGACAGGCGTGCCGTACGTTGGGTTCGCCGACGTCTGGAGCGTGACGACGGGTACCGTTGTGCCACTTGCAGCGACCTCGAGAAGATAAGGAGTGGAGGTCGTGGAGGCGGAAAAATTGCTGTCGCCGCTATAGCTCATCGTGATGCTATGAACACCCGCCTGCAGCGTGCTGGTAGTTAGATACGCTTCGCCCGAGGCATCGAGTGTGCCAGACGCGAGCGTTGTGGTTGAACCGTTGAACGAATCGGAGAGAGTGTAGGTGCCGGTCGGAATGGTGTACGTCCCGTTGGTGACCGCGCCAAGACCCGGGGTCTGCGGACGCATAACGATCGTGACGCTGCTACCGCCGGCCACAGTAGACGCACTGCCCGAGGGGACGAAGGCGTTGGCGCCCGAGGCGATGGCCGCGGTTGGGCTCCAGTTGGTGACCGTGTTGTACGGTGAGGTCGGCACCGTTGACCCAAGGAAGGCGACCGGATAGTACTGCTGCGCCTGGGCCTGTGTCAGTGAGGTCTTGATAGTGTTTGCCGCCTCCGGCGTCCCCGGGTCCTGCGATGTGGTTTCGCGTGTACCTGTAACGCCCGAACCGCTGCTGCCGCCGGCGCCAAGATAGATGACTCCGTTTGAGTCTGGCGAACCCGTAGCAGGGTCCGTGTAGGTCATGTCGTTGTATTCAGCATAGGTCGAGGTGGGAAGGTTCGTGTCGCCCGAGAACTCAATATAGCCAGCGGGGGCGACCTGATCGACAAAGGAGTTCAACATTATCCAGGTGGAGTAATGGCCATAGGGCCGCCCGAAGTACAACGAGGTCATACCTGAACTTTGCGACGTGAACACATCGCTGTTCATGATGTAGCCGCTTAGATAGGAAGGAGTGGCCCCTGTCTCGTCAGCCTGGTTCTGGGCTTCAATGGTCTCCGTGCCGGTCGCCGTATTTCCATGGTAGGTCGTGTAGATGCTTGTGTGGTCGAACACTGCTGCCGCGTCGCCAAAGATATAGTCCACATCCCCAGTGACCTTGCCACGGAACCAGTACTGGCGCGCCGCATAGGCGTTGGACGCACTGATGCTGCCGGCATAGATGGTGTCCTGAAGACTGGCGGCATAGACATTGTTCATAACCGCCTGATCGCCGGTGATCCAGATGGCCAGCGCCTGCGAGTTGCACTCTGTTCCCGCGTTGTAGAGAGCCGAGAATGTTTGAGCAGCCTGACCGGCGGTGCAGACGCCACCAACCACCGCGTTGGTCGTCGTGCCGACGTTGTCGGTGTTGTAGGTGTTGCTGACAGTCAAGTTGTCAGCGTAGAAGTTGCTCGGCGTGCCAGTGAAGCCGTTGATCGTGCCCCTGGCAACTACCACCGTTGCCGATCCCTGATCACCCGAGCTGCCGTTGTTGCCTACTCCCTGCCCCGGAAGGAACGGTGCTGAAAACGCGCCGTCCTCGTTGGTGACTACGACGTT
>Ga0210388_10002385_pt1 | contig 14606 bp, 12 predicted proteins | sample IncBWC19OmetaG_FD_155485 | JGI IMG/M metagenome (GOLD analysis project Ga0210388, IMG submission 155485) | Forest soil microbial communities from Barre Woods Harvard Forest LTER site, Petersham, Massachusetts, United States - Inc-BW-C-19-O ...
GGCGCTTAAGAGCGTTTGGTACGAATCGAAGGAAGGTGGAAATATGAGGGAAAAAATGTCCTACTTTTGCAAACTCTATATGGGTTTCGGTAGACTGGCCGCGATTTCACGCATCTGTTTTGTGTGGCGCACCTCATGCGATGCGATAAATCTCAGCCATTCGTAGACGTTCAACGTTCCTAGCGCTGGATGCGCCCAGCTGTATTCGCCCATATTCCGGTCTCTCGTTTCTTCCAGAAACGCAAGTGAGCGTTCCCGCACAGTGCGTAATTCCGCGAGCATTTCCTCTTTATCGCGAAGCAGATCCGGCTCTACGGGCGCTGGCGCCTTGCGCCGAATCCATCGTGACTCCACAAAAGCCATCGGAATGTGAATTCTCTTTAACAAAGAAACGCGCTTCGGCGACTTCTGCGCTACCCGATCTGCCTTACCGATCACCGCTCGCTCCACCATCATCAAATGCGCGACCAGTTCGGCCGCCGACCATCTCCCTTCGCTTGGCCTGGTTTTCCATTCCTCAGTGGGCACGGCATCTGCTGCAGATAAAAGTCCTCTTTGCGCTTTCACGAGGTTGGCAATAATGGGATCAAGTTTTTGCATCTCGGCTAGCTTCCACTGCGGCTGATCAAAGCGAGCCGCCGCCAGCCTGCTCGAACGCGTGCGCGAGTTGTAACACGGTGGCTTCGCCGAACGCTGGACCAAAGATTTGCAAGCCTACCGGCAGGTTTCCGCAGATTTTTCCGCAGGGAACGGAGATCCCCGGCACGCCCGCTAGAGATCCAGTAACTGTATATATATCAGCAAGATACATCTGGAGTGGATCGTTCGTTTTCTCGCCTAATTTGAAAGGCGGAATCGGCGAAGTGGGAGTGACAATCACATCGACTTTGGTGAAGGCGTCTCGAAAATCTTGGGCAATCAGAGCGCGAACTTTCTGACCCTTCAAGTAGTATGCGTCGTAGTAGCCCGCCGATAATACATACGTGCCCAGAACAATTCGTCGCTTGACCTCAGCGCCGAATCCGGCTCCTCGCGTCTTGCGGTACATCGCTAGCAGGGAATCGTCATCCACGCGCAGCCCGTATCGCACTCCGTCATACCGCGCCAGGTTGGAGCTCGCCTCGGCCGTGGCGATAATGTAATAGGTCGCAATCGCGTAATCGGTATGCGCCATGTGGATTTCGCGCAGCTCGCACCCGAGCTTTTTGAGGAGCTCGATCCCCGCCTCAATTTTCTTTCGTACGCCGTCGTCCATGCCCTCGGCGAAATATTCCTTTGGGATGCCGATCCGCAGCCCTTTAACAGGTTTTTCCATTGCGGCGCGATAATCTGGAACAGGTGCGGTGGTCGAGGTCGAGTCATTTGCATCGCGCCCAGCGATGACTTCCATGACGGCAGCCACATCGCGAGTGTTCGTTGCAAACGGGCCGATCCTGTCCAAAGAGGAGGCAAAAGCGATGAGTCCGTATCGTGAAACACGCCCGTAGCTTCCCATCATCGCAGGGATCCCACAAAACGAGCCCGGCTGCCGGATCGATCCGCCCGTATCCGTTCCCAAAGATGCCACGGCCAGGCCAGCCGCCACGGCTGCAGCCGACCCGCCGCTCGAACCACCTGGCACGCGATCCAACGCTTCCGGGTTTCGGACTGCCCCATAGGCCGAGTTTTCGTTCGAGCTGCCCATGGCAAACTCGTCGCAATTGGTCTTGCCGAGAATCACGGCTCCAGTAGCTTCGAGGCGCTCCACCGCCGTAGCGTCGAACGGCGGGATGTAATGCTCAAGAATCTTGGAGCCGCAAGTGGTGCGCACCCCGCGTGTGCTGATTACGTCTTTGATTGCGATTGGTACGCCTGCCAGCGACGGCAGTGGTTTTCCGGCGGCAACCAGCGCATCCATACGGTCCGCTTGGGCATAGGCGCGATCTTCGGAGAGCGACAGATAGGCGTTTAGCTCGGGGTTCTTCTTTCCAATTCGTCCAAAGAAATCTGTGGCTAGTTCGCGTGCCGAAATTTTCTTCGCCGCCAGCGCTTCCTTTACTCGGTCGATGTTCCAGTTCGTCATGTAGGACAGGCATTCTTGCCTGTCTCCTTCCTAAGTGTCGCCCAATTTCTGGCCAAACCGGACAGACAGGAGTGTCTGTCCTACTCAGCGCTCAATCACCTTCGGTACTCTGAAGTACGGAGGTTCGGGATCGGGGGCTTGTTTCAGAATTTCGGCGGCTACATTGCATGGCACTACGACGTCTTCCCGCAATGTCGCGTCGGCGGACTGGCCGTCGGCTAACACCTGCGCCATTGGTTCGACACCAGCAGTATCCAGTTCGTTCAATTTGCCGATGTATTCTAGGATTTCGTCAATTTGCGCACGGTACATCTCCAGCTCGGCTTCGCTCAAATCCAGATAAGCCAGCTCCGCCACTCTTTGCACATCTTCGCGGCTGATTTTCAAGGTAATTCCCCGTCTTTGGTTCGCTCGAAACGCAGCAAAATTCTAGCATATCCCCGCAGGTTGCCCGGGTCGCTACTGGATCACGTGGGAGGCCTTCGGATCGGGGATAAGCACTACAAAATCGTAGCCGAAGATTACGCGCTCGAGCTCCGGGTCGATCTTGCCGTACTTCGAAAAGCTATCCCGCAATGCGCGCAAATCATAGAGCGTCCAGGAATTCTCAATTTGTAGATCAAACAACGGCTTGAAAAAGAGGAATGGAGAATCTTTGTCGCTCGCAAGATCGAGAGGCGCGGCTTCCGAAGGCTTTCCGATGCCAGCAAAGTGGAGCTGCTCTCCCTTCACCCCCACGATAAGTATATTCACGGACTTCAACTGGTTGGCCTCCGCTGCTTCGGCGATCAGGTTGCCCAGTTCGCTCGAATGCAACGGATTGATCCCGCGATACATGTGATAGGCGCCAAACTTGAAAAAAACTTTGGGCAAAACGCCGTTGCTTTGGGAAGAAGCAGCAAACGGCTCCGAGAAATTCTTTTTCATGAGGAGCGCGCGCTGCCGGTTCGATTTGTAGTACTCGCCGCTCATGTTCTTTTGGTAGATCTCTCGGCTAACCAGAAAGGCGTCAAATAATTTCTGCGCTTCAGGCTTGCCCTGTTTTTTGAGGAGGTCCCGCACATGATCCAATTCTTCTTGTTTTGCGGTCATCATGAACAGATCGCCAGGGTTGCCGCTCTTGGCTGCGGCGGCACGCGCTTCACTTGCCTCTTTTTGTAGCGACTCGATGGCCGCTTTCGCTTCGGGACCTGGATTCGTCGCCAGAATCTTGTCCGCCAGAAAGCCCGTCGCTCCCATGAATTCTTGATCCAATCCCCAGATGGTCATATGCCCGGGCGAAGCTGCGTTCTCGCACTCTTGCAGCATTGCGAATTCTTCCTGCCAGTTGTAGAACGCGATCGTTTCCGGATATTTTTGCTCGAATTCCGCGAGCTGTTTTGCGCCGTCCTCACTGCGTGCCATCTTTTCGAGGTCTGGCGCGACGTAGGTCCCGATTTCCAGCCCCATGTGGTGGAAACCGTGCGACGCGAGCTCCGAGCAGAGGGCTGCAGCGAACTCAGGAATTTGGCGGATACCGTGATCTTCACCGAGCGCCACGAACTGTGCGTCGGCCAATGCCCCTCGAAGAACTTCCGCGCTCGGGCCTGCCAGTTTTCCATCCTGCACGCTGATTGCCCCGCGGTTTTTCTTCAGCGTTTCTGCAAACTCCGCGTTTTGCGGTCGCAAAAGAGTTGTGAATAAAAACAAGCTGGCGAATGCGAGCGCTCCAGCCCGATAAAGTTTCATTTTTTCTCCGTCGATGCGGACAGTTCTCAAGGACTATACGCTTTACGCATTCTAGAGAAGAAAGGTTCCTGGTGAAACCTCAAGGAGTCTCGCGGCGCGGTTCGCCAAAAGGCTCGGGGCTTAGCGTTTTTCCCGCGGAAGTGCCGCGGATTCCAGCTCTGCGATGGAATGATGCATGCTCGCCATCCGCCAATGTCCTTCAGATTTCTTGCACATGGCCATGCCTCGCCCGTGCAATATGCCCTTCGCTGAGTCAATCGTAAATTCATACTCGTACCACACCGCTTCGCCGATGGGATGAAAGGCGCTCTCACGGATTTCCAGCCTCGCGGGCGGCTGCTGATGAAAATATTTCTGGCGGAAATAGCCAACCACCTGCTCGCGGCCATAGAGTTCCGTGTCGGTCGAGAAGAGCACAATCTTTGGATCCAGGCAGTCGCCAAATTGTTCTTCGTCCGATTTATTAAACGCGTCGACGCACCGGTGCATTTCGTGCTGCATCGCCGTTACCATTTCAGCGCCGTGCGTTTCGTCCGCCGTCGCGACATGAATCGTCTGCTCTTTGAGGTTAATGCTGGCCCCCAGTTTCCCCAAGAGATCGACTCCCAGGATGCCGTCGATTTTTCGTCCACAAGCCTTTCCAATGGCGGAAAGATCGATGGCCGGCAACTTCAGCTCCATGAGTTTGGTTTTACCGAGGGAGAGGTCCGGCAGCGTCACTTCCTTTGCGCTGGTTGCGAGCGTGCCGCTCCACGAGGTCACGTGAATGTCCCTCGTCTGCCCTGCGGAGAACGATTCCAGATTCAAAATCGAAGTCGCCGCCGTATCCACCAGAAACCACTTCTGAAGTCCCGCGACTTGCACTTCGATCATCGGAAGTACATCGCAGTGCTCAAGAGGGAGCTCTTGCGCGTGAGCAATGCTTGGCGAGATAGCGGTGGCGGAGATGCACGCGAGCAGAGCGATGCGGAGCACGGAAGAGCTAAGGAGGGGACGGAGGACGCTGGCGTTTGCCATAACACACCTCAGGGAGAGGAGGATAGCATATAAAACGAACGTTCGTGCTTATTTGTTGGCTGTGTTACAGTATTTTTATGCCGCGCGCTCTCCGCTCCAAACCCAGCAAAAAGACCGTCAGGAAGCGCGTCAACCAAACCGTTCTGCGGCGCCAGGCTAAAGGCCTCCGCACACGCGAAGCTATACTCGCCCGCGCCGTCGATATCGCCTCCGCTCAAGGGCTCGAAGGTCTTACCGTCGGGTCGCTAGCCGAGCAGCTGGGCATGAGCAAAAGCGGCCTCTTTGCGCATTTCGGCTCGAAGGAAGAATTGCAACTAGCCACCGTCGAAATGGCGCGCCAGGTTTTCATCGATAAGGTGACGCGCCCTGCTATAGCCGCCCCCAAGGGCATGCCGCGGCTTTGGTCTTTGATTGATCATTGGCTGATCCTCGTTGAAAAACGAGTTTTCGAGGGCGGATGCTTTTTTACTGCCGCTTCTTTTGAATTCGATGGGCGGCTGGGCGTCGTGCGCGACCGCATTGCGGAGATCATGCACGAATGGATTGGCGCGATCACTCGTTCGGTAGAGGGGGCGCAAAAAGCTGGCCACCTCGACGCAAAACTCGACGCGAAGCACCTCGCCTTCGAGTTTCACGCGATCGCCATAGGCGCGCACTGGGCGCATCAGCTACTTGAGGACAAACAAGCCTATTCGCGTGCGCGTCTTATAGCGCTCGAGAAGCTACGCAGCGTCGCCACTCCTCAATCGCCTCGGGTTCCGTAATTTAATTTTTTTCTAACAGGTCAACGGCTGGCGGGGACAACTTCCGCGGTCTTGCGCGGATATTTTTTCGCGATGTAATTATCGACGAGCGTTTGAAAGGCTGCGGCCAGCTCATCGTAAGTTCCTTCGAGCGTCACATCTTTTTTTCCATCAATATATATAGGGCAGCGGGGCGCTTCTCCTGTGCCCGGCAAACTAATACCAATATTCGCGGCTTTCGATTCGCCCGGACCGTTTACGATGCAACCCATCACTGCCAGGGTCATTGTCTCCACGCCTTCGTATTGCGTCTTCCAGATGGGCATGCTCTCGCGGATGTAGTCCTGCACTCGTTCCGCCAATTCCTGAAATGTGGTGCTTGTAGTGCGGCCGCAGCCGGGGCAAGCCGTCACGCTCGGCGAAAACGATCGCAGCCCCAAGGCTTGGAGAAGTTCACACGCTGCATAAACTTCTTCGCGACGATCTCCACCGGGCTTCGGAGTCAGCGAAATGCGAATGGTGTCGCCAATTCCTTCATAGAGCAAAACGCCCAGCGAGGCCGCGGACCAAATCTGGCCTTTCATGCCCATGCCTGCTTCGGTCAGACCGAGATGCAGCGGCTGTTCCGTCTTGCTCGACAAATCGCGATACACCGTGATCAAGTCGCGCGGTCGCGAAGTCTTGCAGGAAATAATAATTTGATCGTGACGCAGGCCGCATTCGAGAGCCAATTCCGTGGACTGCAGCGCGGAGAGCACCATGCAGTCATTAATAATTTCTTCGGACTCCTTGCCCAGGTTCTTGTCCGTGTTCTCCTGCATCTTGTGCATTACGAGCTCTTGATTCAGAGAGCCGCCATTGACGCCGATGCGCACCGGTTTGCCATTGTCGCGCGCGATCTTGCAGATCGTGGAGAATTGTTCGTCGCGGCGTTGGCCTGCGCCGACGTTCCCGGGATTGATGCGGTATTTGTCCAGGGCCTTGGCGCACTCCGGATATTTCGTCAGGAGAACGTGCCCGTTGTAATGAAAATCGCCGATGATCGGAGCGTTGCAGCCGGCATCCAGTAGGCGCATCTTGATCTCTGGCACAGCCGCGGCAGCTTCCGGCACGTTCACCGTCCAGCGCACAATTTCAGAGCCCGCTTCGGCAAGTTCGAGAGTTTGTTTGAGCGTGGTGGCGACGTCGGCGGTGTCCGTATTGGTCATGGACTGCACGACGATCGGCGCGCCGCCTCCGACGAGGACGTGGCCGACAGGTACGGAGTAGGTTTTGCGCCGAGGGCGGCCCGCGGCTGCGGCGTCCGTGCCTTTGATCTGGGTCAGCATTACTGTTCTATTTTAGCCTGAGTTCGTTTCGAATACGAATGCAGTGCAGGATTCTCGGCGTACTACAAATCAACCGGCCTCAGCCACTTTCCGCTTCATTTCGTTTCCCGGCGCGGCGCCTTTAATACCGAATCTGCGTCGCTAATCGTCATCACCATTGTCCCCGCAGTTTCCGCGAAGCTAATGCGCACCGCCGCCGCGCCACACGGATAAAATGCCCGGTTCCCAAGGTGGAATAGCGGCCTCCCTATGGCTCCTTTCCGCGTCCAGGTAACTTGGCCACGATCCAAAGTTACGTCAATCTGCTGGCTCGCACCGACACCGAGGATGTATGTTCCCCGCACGGCCGCCGCGTCTTCTTCACTGACGGCAACTTGTGGCTCGGCATCGGCGCCGCCGAGCGTTTTCAGAAATTCATAGACCGGTCGCGCTGCTTCCCCGCCTGCCTTCGCGTGTGCCAGCAGACTAATGCTGTGCGGTCCACGGATGCTCTGCACACTTGGCTGTGCTGCAACGAATCCTTTAACGACTTCCAGCTGCCCCAGCATCGTTGCGGAAAAGAGAGAAGGGCGCGCGCCCTTGGAAATCAGGTATTCGGCAATCGGCCTGTTTCCCATGTGCGACGCGGCCCCCAATGCGCTCTCCCAATCGCCAAATCCCCAATCCCAGGCTGCGCACGCCAGCGACGGGCGAGCTTCCACCAGTTCCTTCACGCGGTTTAGGTCGAAATGCGCAACTGTTACCATCTCTCGCACCAATTCGGGCGCTTGCGTCGGAAAGAGATCCGTCACGGGCTGACGACTGTCGTTCTGGGTGTTTGACATTTCGGCTCCTGACAATTCACGCTTGCGCACCAATGCAAACAGCGGAACCGCGAACGTCGAGATTTTCAGCAGACTTCGGCGCGACCAGGTGTTTAGCATCAGCTTTCCGCTCCACGTAGCAGACTATCGGGGGCAGGATGCGCGGCCGGCTCTCGCAACGCAAATCAAATGAGCATGGTCGGGGCTTAGAAAAAAGTGATGGACTATCTATCGCGGACTCAATGGCTTGGCGCTTCCGGTAAGGCGGCTCCGCTCGCATCTTTTGCGACGCGAGGCGAAAACTCAGCGGCGACCTTCTGCGCAACCTGAGATTCGACGTCCAGCGGATCATCGAGTGTGCGGTCCATGCGCACTACCCAGATATGCGTCTGATCAGGCAAGCGAATTAAGTGAGCGAGAATGCGCGTTTGGTTGCCGCTGCGTTGCACTTGTCCCAGAACGACGTACGCTGCGCCCAACGAGGATGCAATGGCGTTCAAGTCGCGCTCGCTTCTGGGGAGGCGCAAAATCTGCGCGTTGCCGATCACGTTGTACTGCCCTTGGCTCATGGACGTGAGCCGCTCGACGACGCTGTCGGTGAGTCCATCCGTGAAGGTCGCCAAGTCTGGATTCGCGGTTTCATTATCAAACCGGAGGACCGCTACGATCGGCAGTCGCCTCGAAGTTTCTTTTGTCCGCAAGCGGTATCCGGCAGCGAAGGCCATTCCCAACAGCAGAGTTGCAAAGAGAACACCCGCTACCACTAAGCGGAGAGAAAACGTTCGTCCATCTCCGGTAGGCTTCGCCGGTTCGGGTGCGGCATTCCCGGCCATTGCGACCGGCGCGATGAACTGGTATCCCCGTTTGGGGATTGTGCGAATGAATCGAGGAGCTGTGGCATCGTCGTCCAGCGCTGACCGAATCTGAGCCATACAGAAGTTCAGTCCGCGGTCAAAATCGACAAATGTACCTTCGCCCCACACTTCTCGCTGTAACTCTTCGCGGCTGACGACTTCCCCCCCGTGTTGAATCAAACATCCGAGAACTTGGGCCGGTTGGGCCTGCAGGCGGACGAGCTGGCCGTCGCGGCGAAGCTCGCGGTCTGTCGCGCTGAATTCGAAAATCCCGAATCGATAGCGATCTGTTCCCATGTCAATGACCGCGATTGTCGCACCAACACGAGCGCGCGGCAAAACAAAAGACCAATTGCACTGAGCACTTGCGCGCGTCGCGTCTTCGATTTTTTCTTCCCCTTGCTTATTGACAGGAGTGCTTGCATAATCCCTGTCAGTAACTAAGGGGAGCCGCATTGACTAAGCCGACTGATCTTGTGCAAGGCACTCTCGACCTGCTGATCCTCAAGACCATAGCGCTCGAGCCCATGCACGGCTGGGCCATTGCTCAGCGCATTCGCCATGTTTCCAAAAATGTCCTGCAAGTAAATCAAGGCGCGCTCTATCCCGCGTTGCATCGCCTCGAACAACAAGCGTGGATTCAGGCTAAATGGGGCGAATCGGAAAATAATCGGCGCGCGAAATATTATTCGCTCACCAAGGCCGGGCAGAAATATCTAAAGTCCGAAGAATCGAATTGGGAACGCCTCTCATCGGCGATCGGACTTGTCTTGAAGACCGTCTGAGGAGGAACGCGCCATGCGGTGGCTACAAAACTTATCTAACTGGCTTCGCTCCTTGACTCGAAGAAATACGGCCGAGCAAGAGCTTGGCTCGGAGCTGCGCTTTCACATCGAACGGCAAGTCGAAGAAAATATTGCGGCCGGAATGTCCTCGCAAGAGGCTCGCCGGGCGGCGGTGCGTGAATTCGGTGGCATCGAGCAAGTGAAGGAAGATTGCCGTGACACTCGGCGAGTAAATTATTTGGAGAATTTGGTGAACGATATCCACTTCGGCTTTCGCATGCTGCGCAAGAGTCCCAGCTTTACTTTTTTCGCCGTAGCTGTTCTTGCTCTTGGAATTGCAGCAAACTCGGCCATTTTCAGCATTGCAGATAACGTACTCGTTCGCCCACTTCCGTATCGCGATGCAAACCGGCTCGTGATGGTATGGGAAGACGCTTCGGCTTACGGCTTTCCCAAGGACACTCCCGCGCCTGGAAATTTTTGGGACTGGAGAACGCGCAATCAGGTATTTGACGACGTTGCTGCCACCGGTTTTGGAGGCTCTTTCAATCTTACGGGCCAGGGCCTTCCGGAAAAGCTTACCGGGAGAGAGGTAACCGCAAATCTATTCTCCGTGTTGGGTGTGGCTCCGGAGCTCGGGCGAGACTTTCGCCCCGAAGATGATGTTCCTGGCGCAACGCCTGTGACGATTATCAGTCACGGTCTCTGGCTCCGAAGGTTCGGCGGCGATCCACAGATTCTAGGCAAAGAAATCTCGCTGAACTATGAGAAGTGCATTGTTATCGGCGTGATGAAGCGTGGGTTTCAGTTTCCAGACCGCGAATCGGAGCTTTGGACTCCCCAACGTTTCACGAAGGATGAACTGGCCAATCACGGCAGCCATTATCTCGAAGTGGTTGCGCGCCTCAAACCCGGAGTCTCGCTGTCGAGCGCGAACGCCGATCTGGCGGTGATCGCTCAGCAATTGGAAAGGGAACATCCCGATTCGAACTCCAAAGTTGGCGCATTCGCCGTCCCTCTCCGCGAGGAGCTGGCCGGGGACGTTCGTCCTGCCATTCTGATGCTCGTCGGAGCCGTCTGTTTTGTACTTCTGATCGCGTGCGCCAATGTCGCAAATCTTCTGCTTTCCCGCGCTACCGGACGCAGGCGAGAGCTGGCGATGCGGCTGGCACTGGGCGCCACGCGCGGCCGCATCGTCCAGCAGATGCTGACGGAAAGTGTCTTGCTCGCAATGATTGCGGGCATCGCCGGTTTGCTTCTCTCCGTTTGGGGAACAAAATTTCTTGCTACGTTAATTCCGGTGGGCATCGCGCCCATGACGGGGACCGGTGTTGACGGGCGCGTGCTACTCTTCACGCTCGCTGTCACTCTCGCGACTGGCGTCCTGTTCGGAATCATTCCTGCATCGCGCGTCTCGCAATTTCATCTCACGCCTTCGTTAAAACAGGGCGGCGGTCAAAGCGGTGTTGGTTCGGGCGGCCAGCGGCTACGCGACGCGCTCGTTATTTGCGAGGTCGCTCTCGCCATCATTTTGCTTGCCGGCGGCGCGCTCATGATTCGCAGCCTGCAAAATCTCTATCATCTCGATCCGGGCTTTCGCGCCGATCACGTACTTGTGATGCACACGCCGCTGCCGCACGAGAAATATAAAGATTTCGCGACCCGAACTGCTTTTTACGATCAAGTGCTTGAAAGGGTCGAACGTCTCCCCGGTGTCGATTCGGCCGGTTATACAACTTGGATTCCTCTTACGAATCCCGGCGGCGCGATGGGCGTCAGTCTTGAGGGAAAACCGGAACCCGCACCCGGACATGCGCTCATTCCAAACGTACGCATCATCAGCAAAGATTACGCCCCCGCACTGGGAATGAAGCTCATCGAAGGCCGTTTATTCGAACGGGGCGACGGCTTCGGGAAACCTCTTGTCGCGCTCATCAATCAGACCCTGGCAAGAAATTATTGGCCCGGCGAAGACCCAGTCGGGAAACGCTTCAAAACCGGAGGCTACAGCGGAAAGTCCCCATGGATTACCGTGGCTGGAATCGTCGGTGACATTCACCAGGCTGGCCTCGATATTCCCGCGCGAGCGGAAATGTATTTTCCGTACCAGCAGCAGGACGACGGCTTTGACCCGGAGTTCCTTGCGGTTCGAACTTCAGGTGACCCCATGGCGCTCGCGGAAGTCGTGCGGCAGCAAATCTGGTCGGTGGATAAAGAGCAGCCCGTCGCTGGGGTGATGCCACTCGAAGATTTGGTCGACGAGAATCTTTCCTCCCGCCGGATGCAAGCTTCGTTGCTCAGCGGCTTTGCGGGATTGGCGCTGTTGCTTGTCACACTGGGAATTTACGCCGTGCTTTCGTTCGCAGTGACGCAGCGGACGCAGGAAATCGGCGTGCGAGTTGCGCTCGGAGCGCAGCCGCGCGATGTATTGAGGATGATTTTTTCGCAGGGCTTCAAATTATTTCTGATTGGGGCCGCGATTGGATTAGTGTCCGCTTTCGCGCTGTCGCGCGCTCTCGTGCACTTACTCTACGGGGTGAGCGCGTATGATCCCGCGTCGTTCGCGATAGTAACGATTCTCTTGGCCGTCGTAGCTCTGCTGGCTTGCTATATTCCCGCGCGTCGTGCCACGCGCGTCGACCCACTTGTTGCACTGCGCTATGAGTGAGTGCGAAAAAGTTTGCCCTTCAAATTAGGAACCGGCGGCTTGCGCGCCGATATTTCCACGGAGGCCGAGAGCGTCGGCTTCCTCGCGCATCGCGGAAATACAAAAGCCGATGTGCTCTTCGAGCGGGATGCCTAGCTCTTCAGCGCCTTTGCGCACGTCGTCGCGGCTGACGCCCTTGGCGAAAGCTTTGTCTTTCAGGCGCCGCTTCACCGAATCCACTTCAAGGTCGAGGATGCTCTTCGATGGTCTGACATACGAGCAGGCCGTGAGAAATCCAGCGAGCTCATCGCATGCGAATAGTGTGTGCTCGAGCGGAGATTGGCGCACCACTCCGGAATAATCAGCATGCGAAAGAATCGCGCGCACGATTTCTTCGGAGTAGCCGCGCTCGCGCAGAATTTTCGCGCCTTCCGCAGGATGCTCCGCGTCGGGAGAGTGCGCATTGTTGGGCCAGCGTTCGTAATCAAAATCGTGAAGCAGCGCAGCGAGTCCCCAAGTTTCTTCATCGGCGCCTTGCTTGCGTGCATAAGCTCTGACGCAGGCTTCGACGGCCAGCATGTGCTTGCGTAAGCTCTCCGATTCTGTAAATTCGCACAAAAGCTTCCAGGCATCGAGGCGTGTGGGCATGCGTTTCTCCAGGTTGCGAAGGCAGTAGTGTATCGCAGGAAGTAATTCTGGCGTCTTTGTACTTATATTCGCCGGGCGGATGCTTCTCTTCGACCATCCTTCAATAATGAATAAAATGGGAGTTCGAGTTCGAATAATTAGGGATACCAGCTCTGTTGAGAACTGGCATTCCTTAGCATGTTGTTCCGACGATGTGTCCCTCTCACACCCGCTCTGGATGCGAAGGCGGCAGCATCCTTTATTGGTTAGTCCCTCCAGAGCCGCCCGTTGGCGGAGCGTCTTGCTGGACTTCTTTCTCGGCTTGATTTGCCTCTTGCTGCTGCTTTTGCAAGTCAGCGACGGCGGCAGGATCAGGAGCAGCTGTGCCGTCAGGATTCTTCGTGGGATCGGCGGCGGGGCCGGTCGGAATACCGTCCTTGCCTTGATTCTTGGCCAGAGATTCCAACCCGGAGTCGAGTTGCTCAGCGAATTGGTTGTGCATGTCCTGGAGATCGGCGACCTGGATGCGCGGAGTCGATCCCCCAGCGCAGTCCGTCTTCTGGCTGCTGACAACATTAACCGCAAGCGTGTTGTTCTGGTCGGGAGTGGTTTCTGTCCGCATGAGAACGTCACCGGGGCTGAGAGTGCACGGCTGATCATTCGCGGTTACATCAAGGGCCGTCGTAACGACGAAGACGCGAAGGCTGGGGTCGAGAGCTGCGGGCACGTCGTCAGTGCTCGTCGCAGGCGGCGGCGAATCGGGCGCAGGCGAGGCGCCGGACGCGGTCGTCTGCTCTGCAGCGGCTTGCTGAGCGGCGAGCTGACGCTGCACTTCCTGGGCGATCAATTCCTTTACTTCAGGAGTCAGCGTCACTTGAGCATCTGCCGTTTGCTGCGGCTGAGGTGACCCAGCTTGGTATTGAGCTTGTGCGGCAGCGTTTGCGTTGGCCGCCGCTGCGTTAGCATTCGCTGCTGCGGCATTCGCGTTGGCCGCCGCTTGAGCCTGAGCCGCATAAGCAGCCTGGAGATTTTGTGCGATCAGGTAATCAGTCAGCCAAAACGCTGCCGAGGGATAAACGGGATAGGGCGCGAAATAATAACCATAAGAGCGATACCACGGAGAGCCGTACCAGCCCCAACCTGTATATACGATTGGCGGTCCCCACGGACGGTAACCCCACCCGTAAAAAGCCGGACGATAGTAGTAGGGGGGAACGTAGCGATAGTACGTAGCGCCGCGGTAAGGATAGCCGCGATAGACAGCGACGGTGGTGTGGCCGCCATAGACATAAGTGCGGCGCATGTAGGTTGCGCCACCTGTTTGATATGTCCGCTCAGCGTACCCACGATTCGGACCCGTGGTAACGACTCGGCCATTAATCTGGCCGTTAGGACCGCGATATACCGTAGTGACTTGGCGCTGGCCGCCGGGGCCACGGAAAACAGTGGTGCCATTGGTCGTTTGGATGGTGCGAACGCCGCCCTGTGGATTGTAGCGGGCTACTGTGCCGCGACTTGTGACCACACTGTCCAGCTTACCGGTCTTGTTGTACTGGAGGGTGTTGCCATTCTGAGTTCTTACCGTTTTGCCGCCGTCCGGGCGATTCACTTGACCACTGGAATAGGTCTTACCGCCGCCTTGCTGGCCAGGTTTATAGCCATTTTGGGCAGTACCACCTGGTCTGCCACCATTCTGAGGAGTGCCATTGGAAGGAGCTGGTTTGCCGCCTCCTTGTTGCCCAGGCTTATAGCTACCCTGAGGCGTGCCCCCCGGTTTGCTGCCATTCTGAGGAGCGCCATTGGAAGGAGCCGGCTTGCCGCCTCCTTGTTGCCCAGGCTTATAGCTACCCTGAGGCGTGCCCCCCGGTTTGCTCCCATTTTGAGGAGTGCCATTGGAAGGAGTCGGCTTGCCTCCTCCTTGCTGACCAGGCTTGTAGCTCCCCTGAGGAGTGCCACCAGGCTTGCTGCCGTTCTGAGGAGCGCCATTGGAGGGAGCTGGCTTACCGCCTCCT
>Ga0210388_10002386_pt1 | contig 14606 bp, 14 predicted proteins | sample IncBWC19OmetaG_FD_155485 | JGI IMG/M metagenome (GOLD analysis project Ga0210388, IMG submission 155485) | Forest soil microbial communities from Barre Woods Harvard Forest LTER site, Petersham, Massachusetts, United States - Inc-BW-C-19-O ...
TCCAACACCCCAGGTATACTCAGCGCCTACAGAAATTTTAGGAGCGAAGAAATACTCAAAGCCAATAAAGCCTTGCAGGCTTAAGCCAAAAGTAGAACCTGCATCATTTGAAGTTGTACGTGCTGGAGTAGCAGCGGCAGTACCGGGAGTAATAGTTACATTAGTTCCTGTTCCGGCAATAGCCCATGGAGTCGAGGTAGGAGAAGGATCGGTTGTTGAAACCGCGTTACCATAAGTGAAACTTTGGCTTTCACCCATTAACATAAACATGAATTCAGCGCCATAATAACCTTGAAGGCGGTTTTTGCCTCTTCTTTTTTCCATACCAACGCCTAAACCAATAAAGTGTGTAGCTACACTTGCATGGTCAGTTACTTGCGGTGTAGGAGGCGTACCAGCGTAGTTATCCTGGTAAATCATATTGTCAACGCCATAATGGTCGAAGCCAATTCTAATTATTCCACGGTAAGCTGTTTGGTCGTCAACAAAATACTTGCCCATAATGGTGTTATTACCATTCAGGAACTGAGCTGTTGGAGCATGGTTACCTGCACTTGACAACATATTGCCAAAGTAATTAAGGAACGGAGCAGCATCAAAGCTAATGGACCAGTCTCCAGCTTGCGGAAGGTACATTTCCCCTTTTTTAGACATAAGCCCACCACTGGTAGTGGCTTGTGCAAATAAACTAACTGTACTAATTGCCAGTACAGCAGTTAAGATGATCTTTTTCATGTGAAGTTGTGTTTTGGTTAATTGGCTGCAAAGATACTAAGCCCAAGCGTTGGGTAAGGGCAAAACAGGCATGCTAATTATTAACCCCATTGTGTTGATAAATATGGTTATCAGTTGGTTTTATTGTTCCAATCAGTAGCTTTAAGCATGGGAACGAATGAAAAGTTGCCATATTCAGTAATAGTAAACTTGCCATCAGGCAGCTTTTTAATCTTTTTCATTATCTGTACTTGGCCTTCCCCAACAGGTATTACCAATATGCCATTAGGTTTTAGTTGTTCCAGTAAAGGTTCGGGCACATAAGGGGCAGCGGCGGTTACTATAATACGGTCGAAGGGTGCAAAGGCAGGCAGGCCCTTATATCCATCGCCATAAAAGCATTTTACATTGCATTTTAACTCTTTCAACAGGTTTTGTGCCCTTTCATTCAGTTTTTTGTGCCTCTCAATAGAGAAAACCTTAGCACCCATGGCACTTAAAACAGCCGATTGGTAACCCGAACCGGTACCCACTTCAAATATATTATCTCCTTTCCTAACTTCCAGTAATTCAGACTGATATGCAACTGTATAAGGTTGTGAAATAGTCTGTCCTTCACCTATCTCAAAGGCCTTATCCTCGTATGCGAACTTCATTAAAAAAGCACTATCCATAAACAGGTGCCTGGGCACACTACCTATAGCCTGCAAAACAGCCATGTTCTTGATGCCCTTTTCTTTTAAAAAGTCTACTAATTTTTTCCGTAAGGCCTGGTGCTTTAATGTGTCTTCCATAGCGCAAATTTATTTTAAATCTCTGGCACCCGTAATCTTTTTAATTTTGGCAGAATTAAAAAAATAACAACATGCTGAAAATTGGCGTAATAGGGGCAGGGCACCTTGGTAAAATACATTTAAAGCAAATAAAGGAGATACCGGCATATAGTCTTGTTGGCTTTTACGACAGTGATGCAAAAGTGGCTGAGGCAGTAGCAGCTGAAATGCAGGTTCCTGCTTTCCATTCAGTGGAAGAACTTATAAAGGCTGTAGATGTGGTAGATGTTGTGGTACCAACTGTACATCATTACGATTGTGTTACTGCAGCCCTTCAGCAGTCTAAGCATGTATTTATAGAAAAGCCGTTGGCTAACACCCTGGAAGAAGGCAGGAAATTGGTTGATTTGGCACGTGAAGCCAATGTAAAGACCCAGGTAGGACATGTAGAACGTTTTAACCCTGCATTTTTGGCTGTAAGTGAAAAATGTGATCACCCTATGTTTATTGAAGGGCACCGCTTAGCCCAGTTTAACCCAAGAGGCACTGATGTTTCGGTAGTGCTCGACCTGATGATACATGATATTGATATTATACTTAGCCTGGTTAAATCGGGGGTGAAGCGTATAAGTGCCAGCGGGGTATCTATTGTAAGTGATTCGCCTGATATAGCCAATGCCCGAATTGAGTTTGATAATGGTTGTGTGGCAAACCTTACCGCTAGCCGTATTTCATTGAAGAATATGAGGAAATTAAGGCTGTTCCAAAAGGACGCCTATATTTCAATAGATATGCTGGAGCATAAGACAGAAGTGGTACGCATAAAGGATGTTACTGGTAATGATGACCAGGCTAGTATGTTTTCTATGGTTATTGAGGTAGGTAAGAACCACAAGAAAAAGCAAATAATACTTGATAACCCTCAGGTAGTGCCTAATAATGCCATACGTATGGAACTGGCTACATTTGCTGAATCTATAATGAATAACAAGCCTACCCGTGTTACTATAGAAGATGGCATGAAAGCTATGGAAGTAGCCTATAAGGTTATAGAAAAGATAAACCACCTGCATAACCAATAATTGCAATATTGTACCATAATAAGTACAACGCAATAAAAATGTCCCCCAAACGTTAAAGGTATAATGGTGAAAAATTATTTTCCTCAATTTATATGTTTTTTTGTGCTGCTTTCCATAGGCCTGGCCTCGTGTAAGCAGTTAGATCCGCCTGAAACTATTCCGGCTTATATGCGGATTAATAGTGTACAGCTTACTACAACTCCTGCCCAGGGTTCAAACTCGGCTAATATTGATTGTGCATGGGTATATATTGACGATAACCCTGTCGGTGCTTTTCCCTTGCCATGTACTTTTCCTATAGTAGCCAGCAATGGAACACACAAATTAATGGTAATATCGGGTATTGAGAATGATGGGATTTCAGCTCAGCGTAAGCAATACCCGTTTTATACAAATTTCGAAGAAAACGTTACTTTAACCCAAGGCCAAACAATAACCGTAAGCCCTAAAGTTGATTATACCAGTTATGCTGACTTTCATTTCATGGAGAATTTTGAGAATAGTTTTATTTTATTGACTCCTAACCCTAATAAAACCCAAAATAACGATACTATGGTTACGACCAATGTGGGTGCTTTCCAGGGAAGGTCGGGCTTGGTAGTTATGTGTGGAGCTAATAATAGATATGAAGGTGACATTGATACACTTTTTAACTTACCCAAAGATGGCTCAACTGATGTGTATCTTGAATTCAATTATAAATCAGATGCTCCATTTTCAGTTGGAATGTATTATGGTTCTGTAGGGAATGAACAAACCTCTATAGTTTTTGTTGATTCTTCCGCAACCTGGAATAAAATGTACGTGGAACTTGAACCAACAATAATTCAATTAGCTAATACTACTGTAGAACTGCCATTCTATATCTATTTCAATACTCAATTGCCAAGCGGAATGGATACCGCCCGTTTTATGCTAGATAATATTAAGGTGGTGCAATAAAATAAGAATGAACAGAAGGAAGGAAATAGCCAAATATATCATTACCGATTTTATTGTATCGGCTGGTGTGTGGGCATTATTCTGGCTTTTCCGTAAAGCGTATATTGAATCTGCTAAGTATGGCATAAGTATCCCGCTGCAAATCGATAGGAAATTTTATGCCGCCCTTATCGTAATCCCTCTTTTCTGGATATTCCTGTATATGCTGGTGGGCCTTTATTCCGACGTGTTCCGCAAATCACGTATTGCCGAACTGAAACAGATATTCGTAATTGACCTGATTGGGGTTGTAATATTATTCTTCAGCCTTATCCTTAACGATATTATTGTTGATTACAGATCGTATTATGCTTCTATAGGAGCTTTATTCGGAATGCAATTCTTCCTAACCTCGTTTGCTCACTTAATTATTACTACCCGCACCAATAATAGGATACACAATAGAAAAATTGGATTTAATACCATTTTGGTTGGCAGTAATATGAAAGCATTTCAGCTATTTGAAGAAATGCAAAAGCAAAAGAAATCTTCGGGAAATAAATTTGTGGGCTTTGTACATGTCGACAATAGCAACGGATTTTCATCTCAATTAAGTACCAGGCTGCCCCACCTTGGTGAGTTTGACGGGATAAGGAAAATAATAGATGATAAGAATGTGGAAGAAGTAATAGTTGCTATTGAATCATCGGAGCATAAATACATAGAGAATATTATTAATACACTTAGTGATTGCAGTGTACTAATAAAAATCATCCCTGACATGTACGATATTCTAACTGGTTCGGTACGCCTATATTCAATTATGGATGCACCGCTAATTGTGGTGTCTCGAGATATATTGTATCCATGGCAACAGTTCTTTAAACGTTTTTTCGATATTACTATGTCCCTTTTCTTTTTGCTTATTCTTTCACCGGTTTACTTAGCTATTGCTGTTATTATAAAATTCACTTCTAAAGGGCCAATCATATATTCTCAACAACGTATAGGCTTGCATGGAGAGCCTTTTGTTATTTATAAGTTCCGTTCTATGCATACTGACGCTGAAAAGAACGGGCCAGCTCTTTCCAGTGAAGCAGATAGCCGCATAACACCGTTTGGTAAGTTCCTAAGGAAATCGAGGTTAGATGAATTGCCCCAGTTCTACAATGTATTAATCGGCGATATGTCGGTAGTAGGGCCAAGGCCTGAAAGGGAATTTTTTATTGAACAGATTGCTAAAAAGGCACCCCATTACAGGCATATACATAAAGTGAAACCGGGTATAACATCATGGGGCCAGGTAAAATATGGTTATGCCGAGAATGTTGACCAAATGGTACAACGCATGAAATATGACCTGCTTTATATCGAGAATATTTCCTTCCTGCTCGATATGCGTATACTTATTTATACTATTCTGATTGTTTTCCAGGGAAGAGGAAAATAGCATTCTGCTGGTTCTCTTCTTATTTCAATGAATTTATTTTGGAAATAATAAAAAATCTGAATGGGTTTGTTGTGAAATTGCCTGTGGTATAGGTAATTACAAGGTTTTGATTTTTGATTTACTGATAAGAAATTGTATTTTTGCGCAACTATTTACATGAAAAAAGCTACCGTTGTTGCGCTTATTCTGGTTTTTACCCTCTACCTTGGAGGGGTTCAGGTGTTCTACTGGTTTAAGATGAATGATGCAAGAAGAGATGCAACAATATCCATGCAGAGTAAATTATCCCTTGATAAAACAATAGAACTTTCGTTTACTACCGATGAGTATGATGCTCTTGCATGGAGTGAAAGGAATAAAGAGTTTACGCTTAATGGGCAGCGCTACGATATAGCCAGTATCAATTATACCTCTGATCTTATTAAATTGGTTTGCTATCCTGATGGTAAGGAGTCTGATATTGTGGCTGCATTCAGCAATTTCATGGATAGGATGTTCTCAGCCCATCAGGGTTCAGGCACCGATAATAATGATATGGCTAGTAAGTTATGTAAAGAATATTTACCCAATGAACGCCTTGTACCTTGTTTCTTTCCTCGTGTGTTAACTACTATCAACACCGATTGTGTTTTGGTTAGCTCATCAGATTTGATAGGCAATATCTGGCATCCGCCAACCATCTCCTAAAGGGATTACCCTTTTTATTAAACACATTGATTAAGCATTTTTCCGGGCTGTAAAAAGCACGGAGAACTTATAAGTATTGATATCTGCTTTAACAGCATATGCCATGCTTTAACAATAAAAAAAACTTTATGAAAACTATAAAACACTACATAGCGGCAATTGCCGTAATTACTTTATCAGGTCAATTTGCACAAGCACAAGACACTGCCAAAGGATCGTTGAATGATACCAACCACCTTAACGCAGTACATGTATTAGCAGTAAGGCAGGCACAATCTTTAGTTACACTTACAACAGAAGACCTTAACCGTGCATCGGGATTAAAATTACAAGATGCATTGAACCTTGTTCCCGGTGTAGATTTCCAGAATCGTGAACCATGGGGTGGTGTTCACATTATAATACGCGGGTATATACCAAATTTGGGTTCTCCTGCAAACTTGAGTATAAATACAGGCAGTGGATACGGCTACATGGCCTATATTAATAATATACCTATTACAGATGCTACCGGCAATACTATAATGGATGATATTGACGTGTCAACCCTTGGCCAGGTACAAATTATCAAAGGCCCTGCTTCCTCACTTTATGGAAGCTATATAGGTGGTTCTGTACATTTGTTTACCCCCGTAGTTGCACCTGGTACAACAACTATACAGGAACAAGTTGTAGGAGGAAGTTATGGTTTATTTCGTGATAACACTACAATTACAACTGCAACCGATAAATCAAGCATATGGGTAAACTATGGTGGACAAACCTATGATGGTTTTCGCCCTAATGATGCTTCAAGAAAGCAATTTGCGTCTTTTGCAGGAGACTTTAAAACCAGTGATAAGAATACAATATCTACTTACTTTTCGTATAACTATTCCTATGAAGGTTTATCAGGAGAGTTAGATAGCGACCAGGTATATGGCCGTAAGGCAGTTGGAGATACCAATTATGATAGAAATAATTCCATGGTGCAAATTGAAGGTGTTCGTGGTGGAGTTACCGATAAATATAAAATCTGCAGCGGTTTGACTAATGAGGCAACGGTGTTTCTTACTACCCGTTCAATTAGCCAGGTTATAGCGCACGGATTTACAGATTACCAGGAAGGTGACTTTGGCGGACGTGATGCTTTTAATTTTCACAAAGGGATAGTAGATGCAGTATTGGGTGCGAGCTTCCAGAAAATTAATGAAACCGTAAACGGTTACTCGGTAAACCATGACTCACTTGCTCCGTTTCACCCACTATCCGGTACTGGAAGCGATCAGCAAAATTTTGCGTTGAATTATAATCTGTTTACTCAATGGGGATTCAAGCTGCCATCTAACATCACAGTTATGGTTGGCGGTAGCATGAATTTTTCTGAATTTTATATTCAGAATATGCTTAACGGCAGTCACGCATTTATCAATAATCCTCCAACTTTTGGCGGTTCAGTAACTCCTGCATTTACACCAAGCGGTTCAGTTATAAAGGTGTTCAATGAAAACGTATCTGCATATGTTAGCGTAGGTATGGGGTATACACCTCCAAGTTTAAGTAATATGGTTGAGTCAAATAATACCATTGACGTAGGCTTGAAGCCTGAAAGCGCTATTCAGTATGAAATAGGTACCAAGGGCAATCTGGCTAATGGTAAATTACAATACCAGCTCGCACTTTATGATCTTGATATAACTAACAGGCTTATTCAAGAATATGCGAATGGTATTGGGTTCTATACCAATGCCGGCGAACAACGCAATACCGGTGTTGAATTATTCTTAGCATATGACCTTATTAACAGTAAGGACGGAGCTATTAGTTTAGTTCGTCCATGGGTAAGTTATACTTATGATAATGCTGAATATGTAACCTTCAATACGTATAATGCCGATAAGAAAACCAATAGCGATACAGTTGCTGCATCATACTCAGGTAATAAAGTAGCCGGAGTTGCGCCTAACATGCTCAATGCAGGTATCGATTTTGCGACTAAAATGGGATTCTATGTTCACGTTACCTATCAGTATATGGATAAAGTTCCATTTACATTTGATAACGAGCATTACATGAGTTCATATAGTTTGCTTAACGGAAGACTTGGATATAAGCATACGTTTGGCCATTTATCAGCTGATGTATTTGTTGGTGTAGATAATGCTTTAAGCCAAACATATTACACCTCAGTGTTCTTTGCTGCTAATATCCAGGATTTGGCGCAAGGCAGTGATGCTAATTACTTTAATCCTGCTAAATCTAATCGTGGAACAGGTGGCGACGGGTATATTTTGCCTGCTCCTTATAATGCAACATTCTATGGTGGTGTAACCCTTAAATACACATTCTAGTATTTCAAACATTAATCTTTTTGGGAGGGCATTGGCCCTCCCAATGGATTAATAAAACGCCTTGACATGAAAAGATATATATCTAAAACAGCTTTATTCAGCACAATAGTTCTTGCCTTATTATTTAATTCCTGTGGCCGGTTTGGAAATAAGGGAGGCGATACTTCTAAAAAGGATACCACACGTATTGTTTGTGCCTCAAAACAATTAACCGAATTGATTTTCGCCTTAAGGCAAGGAGATAAAATAGTGGGTGTGGACCTTTCCAGTACTTATCCTCCCGAAACAAAAAACATTACTACTGTTGGGTATCATCGAATGCTAAATGCGGAAGGTATTATATCATTAAGGCCAAGTGCATTTATATATAACGGCGGTGCCGATAATTCAATTGGGCCTGATAATGTTATTCCACAGCTTCAGAAAGTGGGTGTTACAGTAGTACAATTCAGAAGTGCAGAGACTGTTGAGGAAACTAAAGCCCTTATAACAGACCTGGGAAAATATTTTAGCGTTCCTTCTAAAGCAGATTCTCTTTGCAGAAGGATGGATTCCACTATGAGATTGGCAGAAGAAAAAAGGAAACAATACACAGATACACCAAAGGTTATGATCGTTCATTTTGGAAGGGCAAGTAGTAAATACTTCCCGTTTGGGCCTAAAGGTGCACCCAATTTTATTTTACAGGCAGCCGGTGGGATAAATGTGCTCGATACTACAAAAAAGTCGAGGGAATTAAGTCCTGAAATACTTGCTGAATGTCAGCCTGAAGTTATAATTGTAACCGATTTTGGGTATGACCGTTTAGGTGCCGATAACTTTAAAGCATTACCGGGAATTTCGTTAACACCTGCAGCCAAGAACAACAGGATATATAGGTTTGAAGAGCATGATCTTTTTTATCTTGGCCCACGTACCGGAGAAAACATTATGAAGCTTATGGAGCTAATTCATAAAAAGTAATTGGATACATCGCGCTTAAAATACAGCACGCTATATATAGCATTTACCATTTTACTGCTTATTACAATTGTGCTTGCTATACGTACCGGCGCGGTGGATATTACATACAAAGAAATTTATATAAGCCTTGCACGGGTATTTGGTTTTCACCCTTCGGGCACAATTGAACCCATAAAGCAAGGCCTGTTTATACAAATACGCTTGCCACGTGTTTTGTTATGTGTAATAGTTGGTGCAGGGCTTTCAGTTTCGGGGGCACTTATGCAGGCCCTTTTCCGCAACCCAATTGTTGAACCGGGATTAATTGGCACTTCATCGGGTGCCGCATTTGGCGCAGCATTGGTTTTTGTGGTGGGGAAGGATTTTTTTGCACAATACAGTCAAATACTAGGCATTTTTGCACTTCCGGTATCTGCATTTGTGTTCTCACTTATTGCCACCATGCTTGTATATAAGCTTTCATCTGCATTCGGAAAGGTTACCGTTTCGGTTATGATATTGATAGGTGTAGCCGTAAATGCTATTGCAGCAAGTTGCACTGGTTTCTTATCTTACATAGCCCGCGACCCGCAGGCAAGGTCTATTACCTTTTGGAACCTGGGTACATTTTCCGGCGCTAACTGGGATTCAGTAATGCTGATTTATGCTGTTACCGTACCATCAATATTTTTGGTGTTGCGTTATTCGAAAGCCCTGAACGCATTGCTTCTAGGGGAGGCAGAGGCAGGTTACCTTGGAATTGATACAAATAGTCTGAAGACTAAAATAATCTTGCTCAATACCTTTATAGTGGCCATTGCTACTTCTGTAGTGGGCGTTATTGGTTTTGTAGGGCTTATTGTACCGCATTTATTGCGCATGATAAAAAGTTCTGATAATCATTTCCTGATTATTGGCTCGGCATTAGTCGGTGCAATAATTATGAATATTGCTGACATGACTTCACGGGTTATAGTTGCACCAGCTGAATTACCAATAGGTATAGTTACATCGTTTGTGGGGGCACCCATATTTATTTGGATTCTTCTTAGGCAAAAAAAGACAAATAATAAAGGAGGTTTTTATGCTTGAGGTTAAGGGCATAAATTATTCAATTGGCAATAAGCAGATTCTAGATAATGTTTCAGCTGCATTTGAACCTGGCAAATTGAATATGATAATAGGCCCTAATGGCTCGGGCAAATCGACCTTGCTTAAGATAATATGCAATGAAATAAACCATTATTCAGGTGATGTGTTTTATTCAGGTAGTTTACTTTCTAAGCAGGAGAGAAAATCGATTGCTAAAATTCGTGCTGTATTATCCCAGCAATCTGAATTATCATTCCCTCTCTCTGTGGAAGAGGTTGTAATGATGGGGCGTTATCCGCATTTTGACCTAACTCCCTCAATAAAAGACAAGGATATATGCCTTCAAGCACTTAAAAGAATGAATATTGAAGATTTTCGTTACCGTAACTATCTCACACTTTCCGGTGGCGAGAAGCAAAGGGTACACTTTGCGCGTGTTCTTGCCCAAATATGGGAACACCCTGAAAATAATTGTCGTTACCTGTTGCTTGACGAGCCAATTGCTTCCCTCGACCTTAATTACCAGCATGATTTTCTACGCATAACAAAGGAAGTTGCAAATAAACATACTGTTGCTATTGCAGTAATCCATGATATAAATCTGGCCTTGCAATATGCCGATAATGTAATTCTGCTGCATAATGGCAAAGTAGTTGCAAGCGGCTTGCCCTCGCAAGTAATTACCCCAGAGAACTTGTTTGCTTTATATGGCCTCCGATGTCGGGTACTGAAAGATTCCGGTTCTGCTTTCCCTCATTTTGTAGTGGAGTAAATTCATAATTTTATAACTCCAACCAAGCAATATGAAGTTTCTAATTACCCTGCTGGCAGTATTCAGTTTTATTCTCTGGTGGGGAGGCTTTACATTTTATGCAGCCTTTGTAATATCCACCGGGCAGAAGGTTCTGGGCGATCATGTAATGATGGGCTTTATAACCGAGCAGGTTGCTTCGAAAATAAACTATGCGGCTCTAATAGCTTGTCTACTCTCATTCCTGAATGAATGGGTAAGAGGTGGAATGAAGGCACGGCTTATGCGTTCATTTGTAGTAATATGCCTTTCTGTAATGCTTGGGCTGGTTATAGCGTTGTTTATTCTTTATCCTTTTCTTCAAGATTTGTTAGATCATCAGGCACACAAAGAAGTTGATCATGATAAGTTCTATCTTCTACATAGGATATATCTTATAATTTCCAGTGCATTATGGGTTAATGGAATTGTATTTATAATTCTTTCTGTAAATAAATATTCATCAGCCTTAAGAGGCAACGTTGCAGAAAAAGATTAAGCCTTGTTGTATACTTACTATTAACAACTATTCGGAGTGTTTATAAATTATAAATATATTATTACATAATATCAATATTATAGGTATTTTTGTAGTAAATAGATATAATTGATAAACGTTGAACTGTGAGTTCTATATCGCATATAAAATCAGTATTGAATCAATTGAGTAACAATAACATTGCCTTAAAAATGCAACATAAAGTATCGTTCTGTGTCCAGAAGTGTTGCATTTCCCCATTAAGAGAAATAAAAAATGTACAGTACGACATGATACCCCTATATTCCGACACGGTTATTCAATTAAAAATTAGTAATTACGAATTAGTAATCAAAAGCCTTTGTGCCCTTTGGGGTAAAAGATACCCACCCCTTCACCCCTCCGGCGGAGGGGAGTGCAATACAGATACCTTGAAAAATGAAAAACGCTATAAACCAATTAATTAAAGATTTAGATTTCCTAAAAATTGCAAAAAAGTGCAGAAAAATGAAAAAATGCCATTATTCGATATATCCCCTTACTTTTGCAGTTTAAACATTAAAAAATGAGTACTATTAAATTTGGCACCGATGGCTGGAGAGCAATTATTGCCGATGACTATACAGTTGAAAATGTAATACGGGTTGCTGAAGCAACTTCTATATGGCTATTAAAGACCGAGACCAAGCCTAAGGTAGTAATTGGCTACGATTGCCGCTTTGGAGGCAAAATGTTTTCAGAAGTGGTTGCCAAAGTATTTGCTTATTATAATATTCAGGTATTACTTGCGCCTGATTTTACTTCTACACCTATGGTATCTCTGGGAGTAGTTAAGAATAAGGCAAGTTTGGGTATTGTTATTACTGCCAGCCACAATCCGGCAGACTATAATGGTTTTAAGCTAAAAGGTTCTTATGGTGGCCCTTTATTGGCAGATAGTGTAAAAGAAATTGAAGAACTGATTGCCGATAAAAGTTCGGTTGATGTTAAAGCTATAAGCCTGAAAGAATTAGTAGATAAGGGTAAAGTTAAATATACTGACCTTGAAACTCTTTATTGCAAGCATATTGAAGAGAACTTCGACCTAAAGCTTATTAAAAAATCCGGCCTAAGATTAGGTTATGATTCTATGTACGGGGCAGGGCAGAATGTAATTCGCAGGCTGTTCCCCGATGCCACTTTGTTGCATTGTGTGCATAATCCATCTTTTGGAGGAACAGCACCCGAACCTATAGAACGCAACTTGCAGGAGTTTGAAAACCTGATCAAGAAATCAAAACAAATAGATGTAGGCCTTGCAACCGATGGCGATGCTGACCGTATTGGCCTATATAATGGGAAAGGACAATTTATAGACTCTCACAATATTATCTTGCTACTCATTAATTACCTTGTAACTTACAAAAAAATGAAGGGTAAAGTATGTGTGGCATTTTCAGTTACTGAAAAAGTTAAACGTATGTGTGCTCATCATGGCTTGCCGCTTGAGGTGGTAAAGGTTGGGTTTAAGTATATATGCGGTGTAATGATTTCGGAAGATGTATTATTGGGTGGAGAAGAATCAGGTGGTATTGCTATAAAGGGTCATATACCAGAACGTGATGGTATATGGATTGGGCTTACCATTATAGAATATATGGCAAGGACCGGGAAAACTATCGATGGCCTTATAAAAGAGGTATTGGCTATAACCGGTAAGTTCGCTTATAAACGTATAGATTTACACCTTACCGAAGCAGCAAAACAGGCTATCCTTAAGAATTGCAGGGAAAAGAAGTACAAAGCTTTCGGAGAATATAAAGTGATAAAAGTAGAGGATTTAGACGGGTATAAATTTTTTACGGGAGATGATGAATGGGTAATGATGCGCGCATCGGGTACTGAGCCTGTATTGCGCCTATATGCTGAAGCAGGTTCCGCGGCAAAAGCAGATAAAATGTTAGAAGCGGTGGATAAAACAATAAAGCAAAGCAGCCGGTAATTAATTATGGCAGAATCAAATTTTGTAGACTATGTGAAGATATGCTGCCGTTCCGGTAAGGGTGGCGCAGGTTCAGTTCACTTTCACCGCGATAAAACGGTTGCCAAAGGCGGTCCTGATGGCGGCGATGGTGGCAGGGGCGGACATATTATTCTCCGCGGTAATAAGCAATTATGGACTTTAATTCACTTGAAATACCGCAAACACGTAATTGCGGGTGATGGAGATAATGGGTCATACCAATTGATGAAAGGCTCACAAGGGGAAGATGATGTATTGGAAGTTCCTTTGGGAACTAGTGTGACTGATTTTGAAACAGGTGAAAAGGAGTTTGAAATAACATTTGATGGTGAAGAACGTATTTTAGTGCCTGGTGGCAGGGGGGGGCTGGGAAATAATCACTTTAAATCTCCTACCCAACAAAATCCACGTTTTGCTCAACCGGGTGAACCGGGTTTTACCAAATGGAAAGTACTTGAATTAAAAATATTGGCCGATGTTGGACTCGTAGGCTTCCCGAATGCAGGCAAATCGACTTTATTGTCTGTTGTATCAGCAGCTAAGCCTGAAATTGCTAATTATCCTTTTACAACTCTTGTACCGAATTTAGGTATTGTAAAATACCGCGATAACTTCTCTTTTGTAATGGCTGATATCCCCGGTATTATTGAGGGTGCTCACCAGGGTAAAGGCTTGGGATTACGCTTTTTAAGACATATTGAGCGTAATTCGGTATTGTTGTTTATGGTGCCTTGTGATGCAGATGATATATTGAAGGAGTATCAAATACTTTTATCAGAACTTGAGAAGTATAACCCTACCTTATTAGATAAAACAAGGATACTTGGTATATCGAAATGTGATATGACCGACGATGAGTTATTGGATGGATTAAAGAAGGAAATTAGCAAGGGCAAGAAGATCATTAAAGATATGCCTGTTGTCTTCTTTTCTTCTGTTAGCGGCAAAGGTGTGCCACAGTTAATAGAAACCATCTGGAAAGAACTTAACCTGTAATGGCCACAAACTAAAAAAGCCCTGGTATTTCTACCAAGGCTTGAATTCTATTTAAGCAGCGAACTACTTCGAAAGGCTGTTAGCCTTCTTCATCAATTTCGACTTCAGGTTAGCGGCTTTGTTCTTGTGGTAAACATTCTTCTTAGCCAACTTGTCGATAGCTGCTAGTACCTTAGGAAGATCCTTCAGTGCATCATCTTTTTTCTCGGTTCCCTTCAAGTCCTTAATAAGCGAACGAACAGTTTTAGCCTGGTAGCGATTGCGCACTCTCTTAGCTTCGTTTGAACGGATACGCTTAATTGATGATTTGTGATTTGCCATGATTTACTTTATTAATTAAGATTTTATT
>Ga0210388_10002387_pt1 | contig 14599 bp, 11 predicted proteins | sample IncBWC19OmetaG_FD_155485 | JGI IMG/M metagenome (GOLD analysis project Ga0210388, IMG submission 155485) | Forest soil microbial communities from Barre Woods Harvard Forest LTER site, Petersham, Massachusetts, United States - Inc-BW-C-19-O ...
AGCGGCGTCGGCAAAACAGAAACCGCGCTCACACTTTCCGACCTCATGTACGGCGGCGAGCGTAACATGATCACGATTAATATGAGCGAGTTCCAGGAAGCACACACCGTCTCGACGTTGAAGGGCTCGCCCCCCGGATACGTCGGTTACGGCGAAGGCGGAGTGCTCACCGAAGCGGTGCGGCGGAAGCCATATTGCGTCGTTCTTCTCGACGAGATGGAAAAAGCGCACACCGACGTGATGGAGCTCTTCTACCAGGTCTTCGACAAAGGCTTCATGGAAGACGCCGAGGGTCGGGACGTGGATTTCAAGAACACCGTAATTCTGATGACCTCGAACACCGGATCGGACCTCATCATGAAACTATGCGCCGATCCCGATACCCGGCCGGAGCCGGCTGCCCTGGCCGAAGCCTTGAATCCTGAGTTGCGCAAGATATTCAAGCCCGCACTCTTGGGGCGCCTGATCGTGGTTCCCTATTATCCGATCGATGATCAATCGCTGCGCCGGATTATCAAGCTGAAACTCGGGCAGATAGGCGAACGCCTGGAAGAAAACCACCACGTTCCTTTTACCTATTCGGAAGAGCTGATTTCCGAAATCGTGCGGCGCTGCACGGAAGTCGAGAGCGGGGCACGCAACGTGGATCACATTCTGACCGGAACGCTGTTGCCGCAGGTCTCGAGCGAGATGCTGTCGCGCATGGTGACCGGAAATGCGCTGAGCCGGGTACACGTCACGGTGGAGCAAGGGCAGGGATTCCGCTACGACATCGCATAATTGTCATGGCCGCACATCGACAATACGTTCCGGTCCGCGACACCGCAGACGTCTTTCAAGTGGAGGACGGCACCATGTGCCGTATGCCCAGCCCCACGCCCGGACCTCTCCGCGGTCAATCGGGGAGTCCTGAAGATGAAATGCGGTTTCAGGGCAAGAAACACATGACTCCGTCCCGACAAACGATTGCTGACAAGCTTACGTTGCAAGTTCCCGGAACGAATAGGAACTAACCATGTCGATAACTCAAGCGACCAGACAAATCGCGATTGATACTCCGCTAGGGGAGGACGCCCTGGTCCTGCGCTCGTTCCAAGGGCAGGAAGCTCTCTCGAGACTGTTCACTTTCCATCTGGACCTGGTCTCCGAGGACGCATCCGTCAAATACGAAGATATCGTGGGCCAAGCCGTAACCGTTCGCCTTTCGCTGGCAGACAGCTCTCAGCGGTACTGGAACGGTTATGTGAGCAGGTTTGTCCAAGCCGACCGGGACAGCAAAGTCGCGGTGTATCACGCCACGATGGTGCCCTGGCTTTGGTTTCTCGATCAAACCACCGATTGCCGCATCTTCCAGGGCAAGACCGCGCCTGACATCATCAAGCAGATTTTCAAGGAATACGGCTATAACGACTTTGCGCTGCGGCTCTACGGTGACTTTGTAAAGCGCGACTATTGCGTGCAATACCGAGAATCGGATTTCAACTTCGTTTCCCGCCTCATGGAGGAAGAAGGCATCTGCTATTTCTTCGAGCACGAAAACGGGAAACATACGCTGATTCTCGCCAACGATCCAGCAGCCCATAAGCCGTGTCCCAACCAGCCGACTGCCCGTTATGAAGGATCTGCCGGCGGTTGGCAGGATGATGACGTCATCCTGCATTGGCACCAGGAGCAAGAACTTCGACCCGGCGTTTACACCGTGACCGATTACAACTTTGAAACTCCCTCCACTAGTCTTCTAAGTTCAGTGAACGGCAGCGGCAAGTGGGAGGTCTACGACTTCCCAGGAGAATATACAAAGCGCGCCGACGGCAATCGTTTGGCAAAGGTGCGCCTGCAAGAACAGCAAATGCCGCAATCTGTGGCTCGAGGCAGCGGCGACTGTCGCGCGTTCGATGTTGGCTACAAGTTCAAGCTGACGGACCACTACCGCGATGATCTGAATCAAGAGTATGTGCTGACGTCCTTACACCACTCCGGGCGACACAACCTTGGATATGGGAGCGGGGCCTCGGATACCGCGGAGCCGGTTTACGAAAACACATTCGAATGTGTGCCGGCCACGACCACGATTCGCCCGCCACGCCGCACACCAGTTCCGGTCATCCAAGGTTGTCAAACCGCCGTCGTGGTGGGGCCGGCAGGCGAAGAAATCTTTACCGATAAGTACGGCCGAGTGAAGGTGCAGTTCCATTGGGACCGCGAAGGCAAGAAAAACGAGAACAGTTCTTGTTGGGTGCGGGTTTCATATCCCTGGGCGGGGAAGTCGTGGGGCGGGATTCACATACCGCGCATTGGCCAGGAGGTCATCGTCGACTTCATCGAGGGGGATCCGGATCGTCCGATTATTACGGGCCGCACCTACAACGCCGGACAAATGCCGCCGTGGGACTTGCCAGGCAAGATGATGGTGAGCGGCTACAAGTCGAACAGTACGAAAGGCGGCGGTGGATACAACGAGATATCGTTTGATGATACGAAAGGCACGGAACTGATTCAGGTCCACGGCCAGTACGACATGGACACCAAGATCGAACACGACGAGCGCCGCCACGTCATTAACAACCGCACCAAGAATGTCGATGTGGACGAGACCAGCACCATCGGCAATAACCGAACCGAGAAAGTTGGAAACAACGAACAAATCACCATCGGCGTGAACCGCACGGAGAAGGTGGGCACAAACGAGATGATCTCCATCGGGAGCAATCGTACGGAGACCGTCGGCGCCAATGAGTCAATTACGGTGGCGCTCACGCGAACCCGCAACGTCGGAGTCAACGAGATGATCAACGTCGGCGCTGCGCAGGAGATTACGATTGGTGGCCTGCAAGCCTTAACGGTCGGACTGACCAGAGCAAAGACCATCGGTGTAAGCGAGACGGTAAATATCGGGACAACACAATCGATCAACGTTGGGGCGGCGCAAACGGTGAGTGTCGGAGCCAACCAGTCAGTAACCGTTGGAGCCAACCAGAGCGTTAACGTTTCGAATGACGTAAGTGAATCGATTGGTGCCAATCGGACGCTGAAGGTGGGATCGAATCTGACCGAGACCATTGGCGCCGATCAGAAGACCGACGTTGGTGGAAAGCTTGCGGAAAGTGTGGCGTCGAACCATAGCAATAGTGTTGGTGGGAAGCGAGAAACGAAGATCAGTTCTGACGACACTCTCGACGTTGGGTCAAACCTGACCATCAAGGCGGGGAGTCAGATCACACTGGAAACAGGTTCTTCGAAAATCGTATTGAAGTCCGGTGGGCAGATTGAAATCAGCGGCATGAGTATTGAGATCAAAGGCAGCACTTCGATTAAAGAGGAAGCGGTATCCATCAACATTGAAGCCAGCGGTATCAACACGATTAAGGGAAGCTTGGTGAAGATCAACTGATGCCCTACGGGTTCCGATTGCTGTTGGCGACGTTGGCGGTGTGGAGGCTCACCCACCTGGTTGTCAAAGAAGACGGTCCTTGGCGGGTGTTTGAACGTTGGCGGCAAATTGTGCCGGGGCAGTTGTTCTCGTGTTTCTACTGCCTTAGCGTTTGGCTGGCGGCTCCGTTCGTGTGGTTCACCGGAGGCTCGTTGCTGGAGAAGTTTGTTACCTGGTGGGCACTCTCGGGTGCGGCGGTGCTTCTGGAACGAGTCACCGAAAAGCCGTTCGAGCTTGAAATTACAGAAGAGAAAGAAGAGGAGCCAGAACGTGAGCTGTTGCGGACAGAACGCAGGGCGGCTGGTCGTTAACAAGAAGGATATCGACGAGGGCTTAGCGCTTGAGATCGAGTATTCGGGTGGAAGGACCGTGACTGTCACGGGGGGAGTGACGGGTAAGTCGTATGTCTTTTCCGGACTGCGACGGTTGGGAGCAGTGGATCCCCGCGATGCGATGACAATTTTGAGGGACGGGCGCTTTCGGCTGAAACGAGTGATCCAGCCGAAACACAATAACTAGATGGGACGTCCTGCAGCCAGACTCGGCGATTCGACGATGCACGGCTCGCCTCTGATGGGGGCAGCCTGCACGACTGTCTTGATCGGAGGGAAGCCGGCCTGGCGCATCGGAGATCAGCATACGTGCACGATCCCGAATGCCCCGCCGCCGGTATGCGATGGCGCACCCCACGGTCCCGGCATCACAGCTCCAGGTGGTGCAGGAGGCGAAGGCGTAACGCTGATCGGCGGCAAGCCCGCTGCCTGCCTGGGCGACATCGTGACCGAACCGCATGCGCTGGTCCTGCTACCGCCGCCGAACAACATTGTGGCGGGGGAGATGAAGGTGCTGATTGGGCAGGGGGGCGGGGGCGGAGGGTGTCCGGCAGGTGGAGGTTGAAGCAAGTAGTTCTCCCGGTTCGGGAGGCGATGAGAATTCCTCGTTTTTGAGTGGAGAGTACCGTGTGCAATGTCATGATGGCGGATGGCGAGGTCTTCCAAGAAGTGATCGACATCGACTTGCCTGGGGTTCCGACATTTTTCTTCAAGCGGGGCTATAGCACCAAGCGGAAAGGAGAATCCCTTGGCGTCGGGTGGTCTCACAATCTCGAGTCCTGTCTGACAATCGAAGGTAATGGTGTCCGGCTCCACGATGGCATCGACCCTGAAACCTGCTATCCAGTTGAAAATGCCGGGTCGACCGATCACCCTCGGATTCAGTTTTCGTTATCCCGTGCGGATGTCGTTTGGAAGAATTGGGCGAAGACTTACGTGCCTTCTGGCGCTGACGATAAGTGGCTCCTCGTGCAGACAATTGATCCGAACGGCAATTGGACTCGACGCGAGTATTCGAACACAGGACTAACCGATTTGACGGATTCTGCAGGGCGGAAGGCCAGACTTGGATACCTGGATGGGCTGATATCCGATATCCGCATTCAGCAAGGCCATTCGGAAATCGTCATTCAGTACATCCATGACAGTGCGGCAAGGCTGACAGAAGTGATAGACAGTTTGGGTTTCAAAACCTACTACGAATATGACGGAAACTACGTGGTGCGCTTTGTCAATAAGGGCGGTGTTTCGAAGTACTTCGCATACGATCAATTGGGTAGGTGCGCTTGTTCGTGGTATGAGCAGGGATTATCGGTCCGGTATTTCCAGTTCCGGTCCGATCAACTCGCCACTCTTGTAAGCGATTCAAATGGTGAATGTGCCGTTTACCTGTTTACGGCAAGCAAACAGATACGACGAATCACAGATTTTATGGGCCGCACTACGGAGTACATAATGGGTGCTGACAGCAGCACTACTTGCGTCATTCTGCCCGACGGCAATGCTCGTCAGATGGCGTTCTACGAAACGGAAAGATCCAAACGCGTACTTACGAGCATCGATCTCCGTGGAGAACTAACGAGATATTTCTTCAACGAAACTGGAGAAGTGATCAGAATTACAAATGCCGCAGGCTATGAGCTGCACTTCGACAGGGACGCAAGAGGGAATACAACAGGCATGCGTGGCCCCGAAGGGGCAAACTGGCAGTTTGAGTATGATGAGCGCGGCGCTCTCGCGAAAGTGGTCGATCCTAAGGGCAACTACATAAACAGGACGGACTCATCCGGAACTGTTAGAGTAGCCGACGTACACGGCCTAATCGGTGAGTACTTTTTCGACCAACTTGGCAATCTCACTGCTGATGTAAACGCAGATGGAAATAGGACCGAATACCAATATGAGGGCCAAGACCGTCTTGTGCGCATGGTACTTCCAGATGGTACAGCGAACCTTTGGACCTATGATGCAGCCGGTAGGGTGACGTCCTTTGCTGATGGCCTCTGTCGTATCACGCGCTTTGAATATGGTCCCTTCGGAGAAGTTTGCAAGACGATATATCCGGATGGAAGGCAGGTAGAATTGGTCTTCGATCAAGAACACAATCTGATGCGGATCGTGAATCGAAAGCGCGAGGTCACAGAATTCGAATATGATCGGTGCTATCGCCTGATCACTGTCGTGTTTTTCGACGGGCGAACTATACGCTACAAATACGACGAGCGCAATCGGCCTGTCATTCGCGTCGACGGACGGGATATGGTTACCCGTTTTGAATACGACAAGGCGACCAACGTAGTGAAGAGGTCGCTACCGGATGGCACGACGCAGACGAACGAGTTCGACTCTTTGAATCGTCTTGTCTCGATGCAGACGGTGTCTGAGCCACCATCGCAGTCTCCTCCACGGCAATCACAATTCAAGTACGACGGCAATAACTATGTCACGGTAGAAGAGCACGGCGGATTCACGGTCGAATATACCTATGATAAATGCAACAACCTTGCCGCTGCGCGAGACAGTTTAGGTCGGGTTCTACGTTACGAAGTTAATTCTCGGAGGTGGGTCACTCGCTTATATGACGGGCATCGCGAGTTCAACTTCCGGTACAGTCCGGGGGGGCTGCTGATCGAAATAGGGCTTCCCAATGGCATGAGTTACCGTTTCAGCTACGATTCCCGGTCGCGAATGATTAACCGTGAGGTGGTAGCTAAAGAAGGCTTTGTTGCTGCTTGGCGCAGATTCCAATATGACGCTGCAGACCAATTAATAGAGGCTGTGGACTGGCGCACCGGTTACAGAGGCTATTACTACGATGTGTGTGGGCGGCTCATTTCGGTGGTGGGTGGAGATGGCTCGGTCATCGAAGGGTACGCATACGACGCTGAAGACAATATGACGGCCTCGCCTGTGTTTCAAAATGCATTTGTGGAAGGTAATCGAATGCTGTCGGCTGGCAAAAGCGAGTTCACCTATGACGGAGATGGCTGTCTCGCGGCGGCAGTGGACACTAATGGCGAGTGGGCTTTCGAATACGACATCGGAACCAATGAGCTAATTGAGGTTCGAAAGGACGGCAATCAGGTCGCATCCTATCGCTACGATCTGATGGGGCGGAGAACTGAGAAGAGCCGACCCTCAGAATACTGCCGCTATTATTATCACACTAACCGCCTCCGGACGATCCTCTCCAGCGAGTCGGGCCGATCAGATATTGTATATGCCCCTGACACGTTTGTTCCCTTGAGCCAAACATGGAATGGTCAATGTTACTACTATAGCTTCGATCAACTTGGAACGCCGACTGAAATGTGGAACGAAAGAGGTGCTCTCGTTGCAACAGTTGGTGCGTCTTCCTTCGGCGCTAATCGTACTGTTCGAATGATCGAAGGTCGACCACTCAGTGTACCGTTCCATTTTCTCGGCCAGTTCGTCGATGACGAAACTGGGCTATTTTATAACCGCTTTCGCTATTATTCGCCGGAAACCGGCCGCTACTCGACGCCCGATCCTATTGGGCTAAAGAAAGGGTTGAATCTGTACACCTATCCATCTAATCCGCTGAATTGGGTGGACCCATTTGGCCTTAGCCCGTTGCAAATCAATTGTGCTCTCCAGCACCGGAACTTTACACCGTGTGAGCAATACGCGGCACAAGAAAAGATGAAGTCAATCAACGCCGCGTCCAAGAACCGGCGAAAGCGTACCTGTACCGAGTGCCGGGAGGATAGGCAGAAGAGCTATTTTGAGAACACTTGTGGCGGAAGCCCACCGAAAAACTCGCAAGTCGATCATTCTCTCGAACTTCAGCTCGGAGGAGCCGATTACTGTTGCGGGAATCTAATGGCTATACCACGCTCCGTAAACGGAAGCTTTGGTAGCCAGATCAAGAATCTGATCTCTGAGATGGATGTTGGTGATTGCGTGCCTAAGTTCGAGTTCACCCCGCCCGGTTGTACAGAGGCAGACAAGTGTACGGGGAAGGATCGTGACGACGCTGTCGTCCGTGGTACAAAGGACGACGGAAAGGACTGCACGAAGGAACCCGCGCTCGATTGTTAGCGACAACGAATAATTCGATTAGAACTAGAAGGAGAAGCTATGCCTGCAGTTCGAGAGCTGGTCGCGGAGATGCGACGGCTACGGGAAGAGGAAATAGCCCTGAGAGGTAAGAGTGTCAATGATACAGCGCAGTATCGACTGTACGCCCCAGCCGACGATGCCACTATTACGGAGCACGAGGCTAGTTCGGGGGCACAATATTCTCCCGCTTACCGGGAATTCCTAGAAATGTCCAACGGATGGTTGGGGTTTTGGCCAGATTGGAGTTTGATCGGCGTTCCCAGAGCTGAGAATAGAGACATGTATGCCGATGTTTCGGACACTCTGAGTATCATTCCTGATGAGTTGGACGCGTCGGAACAGGCGAAGCTGATCGAAGAGGAGAAGCACGATGCTAAGAGAATACTCGCGACCAATCACATGATCTTTGCGACCAATTTCAACGGTGGGCTGATGGTCTTTGATCGAAATCGTGTCGACGTTGCAGGGGAGCCAGAGGCTGTATGGGTCGGTTACATCTACCACGTCGAACGCCGTTACCCGAGTTTTGCCGCTCTCCTGGAATACGCGATTGCAGACACTCGGAAGGAGATTGCGAGATTGCGTCAGGCACGAGGTTAAGGATACGCATCACATCACGACGAGGGCGAATCGCCTGGGCGAGTGCTCTTTCCTGCGATCCTTCCTGCTAACTCCGCTCGAACGACGGGAAGGGCGTGCGAAAGGAGCTGCAACGCCCGACCGATAGGAGAATATGAGCATGCCAGGCTCGGATGCGAGAGAGCTGACAGCCCAAGTTCCGAGAAGAGCGAACGGTCGCCTCGCGAACGTAGTGGGTGTCGACCTACGAGAAGGGAACTTCTCGGAATCCAACTTGCGCGGAGCGTTCTTTTTCTTCGCGGACTTGAGTCTTACAAACCTCTCAAATGCTGAGTTGGAAGGCGGAACCCTTGTCGGTTGCGACCTTACTAGGGCCAATGCACAAGGGGCAAATTTCGCGGGCTCCAATCTGTGTCGAACGAATTTGACGGAGACTAACCTAACTGGAGCGAATCTGAGGAAAGTGGCACTGGTTGAGGCGATCTTAAGCAGCACCGTCCTTACGGCTGCCGACCTGCTTTCGATGATGGCTTGTGCGGCTAGACTTGATTCCGCAATCATGGAGGGTGCCACCTTCCGCCTCGCTGATCTCTCCCAATGCGTCTTTCAAAACTGCCGCGGCAATATGGCGAACTTCGAGCGGGCGTCGCTCTTTTCTACGCAGTGGTCGGACTGCGTCGTTGAGGACGGCAACTTTGAGTTTGCTGATCTGCGTAATGCGGTATTTACTCGGTGCTGGTTCGGGCGGTCCTGTTTTGTCGGGGCCGTTTTGGAGGGGGCTCAGTTCATTGAATGCGATCTGACGGGCGCCGATTTCTACTGGTCGGACTTCGATAATTCGAAATGCTTTGGCTGTGAACTAAGAGATATCCGTCGGCCTGAGGAGCCGAAGATTGCGTACGGCCCGAAGGGGGTGAAGCCTCCGGTGGTTATCCCGAAGCCCCTTTATCGGCAGGCAATTACAGAGGAGGAGCGGCAGAAGTTACTGGCCAGTTGCCTGGAACCTCCCTCCAAAACGACGGAATCCGAGCCCAAGAAATGATCTCGGATCACAGCAGAGAGTCCCGAAGTTGAGGCCTGACCGGATCTCTCTGGTCCTCGTGGGGTTCTTCGGTCTCCTAGGGCTCATTTTTCTGGTTCGTTCTGCCACGCGCGGGATGCCTTCAGCGCAGAAGACATGGCGCCGGATCGGAATTATCTTTGCTGCCGTGGCATTGTTGCTGCTCGCGGTTCACTTGAGGGTAATTTGATCTCCTTATGCTGCAATCAGATACAATGTTGCCCCATGGGTGCGGGTCACCCGGAGGGAGATCTATGACCCAGTCAGCCGACGTAGGTAGGGCACTGACTCATGAGCAGTTGCCGCGCCTGCATCACATCACCAACGAGGTAGCCAAGATTTGTCGCGGGCAGCTGCGTAGTTATCTCGATGCACTGGCGCCGCTATTTCGCCCGCGGCGCGTTCTCGGCAATCACATGGATGGCGCCGGCAAAGAAACCGTGACGGCCGCCGACCAGAACATCAATGAATTGCGCGAAATTTATTTCAAAGCCTGCGGACGTCCTTTCGACTTGCGCAAAGACCTGCCCACGCCCCTCGAATCCGTGCCGGCGCAGATCCAGTTTTATGAGTGGGAGTATATGTACGACATCCGCTCCGAGCGTGAGCGGAAAACCATCACTGTTGTGTCTCCCCTGACGTGGGTCCTGGCCTACTCTTCGACTTATACGTTGTCGATGATGCGTCAGGTTGTGGCCGGCAAACAGGAGCAGGACGCCGAAGGCGTCCGCTCATTCGTGCTGCGAGCCTGCCTTATGCATCTCCTGTTTGCCAAGGTCACGGAGCTGCGCTCGCTCTTCGAAGGGTTGCGTTACCGTCTCGAGATTCGTAAGTCGCCGCAGCTAGGCGAATTGCCTCTGGTCACAATCTCCGCTCCGGTTACAACGTTGCGCCCGACGGATGATCTGTTGATGACCGCAACGGGACTTTCCGGCCGCACCGGCTTTGAGGAAGTGATCGACGAGGACCAGGCAGCTCACATCCCCGACCCGCTGCAGGCGCAATTGCTGAAAGTGCTCGATGAAGCTAAACCGCGAGAAAATGGAAACTGAACCATCAAGGTGACTGGGGCGCAATGAGTAAACCGCAGAAAGTCGTTTGGACCAAGGGCATGTTCCTCATGCCGCAGCATTTTCAGGCCCAGGACGAGTATTTTGAGCAGGCTCTCCACTTCCGCTCCAGCGCGTCGAATTTCGCCAACTGGGGACTGAACGGCCTGGGGATTGATGAGGCCAGCCTGGTGAACGGATTGTTCACCCTACGGCATTGCGAAGGCGTTCTACCAGACGGTCTGGTTTTCGAGATGCCGGCCGGCGACGAGCTTCCGCCCGGCAGGCAAGTCGAAGAGTTTTTCCCTCCCACGCAGGAAACGCTCGACGTCTACCTTGCGATTCCGCAGTTGCGTCCGGCGGCCAAAAACTACAGCAATGCGGGAAAATCATCGGGCGGAGCCAATGGGTACTCCTCAACTCGATACGTAGCCGATACGCACATGGCGACCGATGCGACGATTGGTGCAGATGAAAAAGCGATCCAAGTCGGCAAGAAGGCGTTCCGTCTCCTGTTCGCAGGAGAGAGCCTGGACGGTTTCACGTCCATGCGCATCGCTCAGGTCGGCAGAAGTGCAGCGGGTGCGTACGTGCTCAGTCCGAAATTTATTCCTCCGCTGCTGGATATCGTCGCCAGTGACTATCTCATGATGCTCGCTCGCCGTCAGGTGGAGGTTTTGGTTGCGAAGAGTTCCTCCTTAGGCCTTCCTCGCCGGCAAAGAGGCCGCGACGTCGCCGATTTTACAACCGCCGAAGTGGCCGATTTCTGGCTCCTGCACACCATCAATTCTTATCTTCCCGAGCTTAGACACATATGGAAGGTGCGGCGGGGGCACCCCGACGTGTTGTACCGCACGATGTTACGTCTGGCCGGAGCCCTAAGCACGTTTGCGTTAAACGCGGACGTCCGCGATCTGCCCGACTACAACCATGACAACTTGGGACTCTGTTTCACGACTCTCGACGACAAGGTTCGTGATCTGCTTGAGACCGTGATTAAGACTAAGTGCATCGCGATTCCCTTGCAGCTTACGGACAGGCTTGTGTGGTCCGGCAGAGTTGATGATGAGCGCCATCTCAAGGACTCCCAATTCATCCTGTCGGTGAGTACGCGCATCCCCGTGGACGAATTGATCGCCAAGCTTCCGCGGTTGGCTAAGGTGTCTTCGCCCGACGAAGTAAACCGACTCGTACGGAATGCATTGCCCGGCGTCGTTCTGAGGCACTTGCCCACGCCGCCTTCTGCAGTTCCGCTCAAGCTCGATAATCAATATTTTAGTCTGGTGCAAAGCGGTACGCTTTGGGAAGGGATTGTGCAATCGCGTGTCCTTAGCATTTTTGTGCCTGGTGAAATAGCTGACCCAAAGATGGAACTCTTGATTGTGCTGTCGTAGGTTCCATTACCTCAGACATTAATCGCAATGCCAACGAGTTGTGGAAATTGTGTCTATTTTGTCGCCGGGAACAAAAACTCAGCTCGCGTCGACGGCTCAGGCCGCTAAGAGCCGTGGTCCGCAAAAACTCCATCCGGCGAACTGAAATCACTGAGAAATCGAGGTCTTGAGTGACGTTCGTTCGCAAGGAGAATCACCACCCATGCGATGATGTGGCGGTTGATTATCCGAGGTCAACCTAAGCCATGTTGGCTCGTACAATCCCACTGGTCATGCGTCGACTCGGATCTTCTGCACTCAAGGGACTCGCCATCACGGTTTTGGACCTATCGGCTGAGTTGCTCAGATTCCTCATAACCGCCGCCCGTTCCCGGAGTTCTCTGGTCGCCGAAAACTTGTTTCTGCCCAAGCAGCTGGCGTTTTATCAGGAACACGAAACGAAACCGGTTCGACTGACCGATGTAGCGAGGATCACGTTGGTGTTCTGGTCGCGCTGGTTGGACTGGAAGCAGGCATTGGCCAACGTTCGGCCACAGACCCTGATTCGGTGCCACCGCCGCGGGTTCCAGCTGTTCTGGCGCTGGAAGTCGAAACCGGAAGGCCGCGCCTGCCGCGGAACATTCGCGAGTTGATCCCGGACAAGCCCTTACCGTACTCCGACATTTTCCAGGCACGGCAGCAAATCAAAGGAGCATTGAAATCTGCGGGTTCACCGTGGAAATCTCCGCAGCGAAGTACTGAACCTCCATGGCGAACGAGACACACTTATACTTATGCAAACGCATGGGAGCACCGGCGTCGCCACTCAGGCGCAGAGGCGGACGCGAGCAATGGAAGCATGCAACTCCGTTCAGTTGGACTTCTTCTCCGCGACTGCGCTTTCTGCTGCTGCTGGTTGGAGGGATTGCAGCTGTGCCTTGATCCAATCCAGGGACTTGTTCTCGTCCTTGCCAACGGCCTCGTCGAACTCTCCAGCCGTCTTGTAATAGGTGTAGGTCGCATCAGCCGGAATCGCAGTCTTCAACTTCTCCTTCGATGGCCACGGCGTCTCGTGCTCGGTGATCCTCTGCTGCAAGCGGAATTTCTTGGCCTGCACCTTCGGCATCCAGTCCAATGTCTCCAGAGTTGCTGCCTTCGCCAGAAACTCCGGCTTTACGTAATTCGGACGCTCGTCTTTCGGGACAAACGGAGACTTCTCCATCCACGTTGGCCAATCGCCCCATGGATCCAGAGTGTCCAGTACCTTGATGCGCGGGTCGGCCGCAGAAGCCAGAATTCCCACCGTCGCTCCGGAGAGTTGCCCGAACAGGCCGACGCGGTTCATATCCAGGTCGCGGCGCGATGCCAGATAGTTCAATACCATCTGCACGTCATGCGATGACTCTGACAGGCACTGCTGCAATTCACTCAAGAACCATTTGCTCCACTCAATATCGTGATAGCGATGCCCGGTGAGCGAAGTCACAAATCCTGCCGCGGCGAAGCCCCCCCTTGTCACCAACTCCTGCCAGTCAGGATCCTTAAAGATGTCGGTGTCGGAAGGATAGCCATAGATGTAAAGAATCACGGGAGGATTTTTCACGTTGATAGGCCTCATCAGCCACAAATCGATTGGGTCCCCTGGTCTCCACTGCAACCGAACCTCTGAAACACTGTACCCGGACTTCTCGTCGACAAATCCGATGAGAGGCCGGTCGGGTATCAGATGGGTCTTTTCCAAGGTGGGTGAAGCCAAATCTTCGACCACCTGGTTCAAGTGAGGATCTTTAAGCTTCGCGACGGACGGGTCAGCTGGAGATGCGGGGTTCGACTGGGCAATACTGTTCATGGATAAAAGAATCAGTACGATTCCGCCAACAATGGCACGCAAGCGATTCCGTATCACAGTGTCTCCTCATAATTGCTTTTGAATCGGTGAACGCCAGAGGCGCCAGCAGTTCCAATTCATTTTTTTTGATCCTATCAAAAGAACGGGCGAACCGTTGGAACGGTCCGCCCGGGTTGTAAGGAAAAGATGGAGCTAGTTGCGATCCAAGCTGCAGGTAACCGCATACGGCTCGACTACGTTGGCTTGGATGAACTTGATCTTCGTGGTAGCGGTGATACCCGTAGTCGTGATCGTGCAACCACCCATGTCACCACCGTGGTCGGCGGCAACTATACCGGGATTGTGGTGAGCGGGGAACGTGCCGTTGGTCGGCGCGCCGCCCAGAGCAAGGCCGTTGGCGTCACGCTGCTGGTAGTGCGTGTGCCACCAGATCAGTCCTGGATCGGTGTTGCCGTGCGAGTCGACGGTTTCCTCAACCGGGATGAAATCGCTTGTGAAGTTTACGTCGTAGGCGAACGAAGCTTTAGCCAAGTCCTCAACGAGAACCTCTTTCCCGCTGATGGTAACCATGCGCAACAGAGACCACGCGGTGTATTTGCCTGTGCGGAGGGACGGGAACGACTGCAGGGTTTTCCCGCTGATCCAAGCCGGAAACGCAGACTCGGGGCAAGGATACACGCAGACTGGCAGTTCCTGGTTAACGGTGTGAAGCCCGATCGGATCCTGGCCGTCCAGCGTCAGGTAGCCGAAGTTCGCACTGCCGGAGATCGAGCTCACGTTTCCAAAGCTGAAGAACGCATAGCCGATACCGTCGTTGCCGTTTTCGCCGGTACCACCGGCCCCG
>Ga0210388_10002388_pt1 | contig 14598 bp, 8 predicted proteins | sample IncBWC19OmetaG_FD_155485 | JGI IMG/M metagenome (GOLD analysis project Ga0210388, IMG submission 155485) | Forest soil microbial communities from Barre Woods Harvard Forest LTER site, Petersham, Massachusetts, United States - Inc-BW-C-19-O ...
TACCGCGGCCCCATTGGCAAAGAACGGAGTTGGGCCAGAGGACAGTGCTCCGAATCCTCCCGTGCTCGCGTCGATTGTGGTAGTAACGGACAAATTGAGCTGCGTCGTGGCGGCAAACCCATACAACACCTCGGGACCTGGCGAGACCGGGCAACCGCCGCCGTTACTAGCACCGCAAACCAAATTTCCGGGTCCGCTCGAACCGCACGCGGCCAAAGCCAGTGCAAGGCTGAGCGGAAGAGCGATTCTTGAGAGACTACAATGGCTGCCCGTTGACCGATGACTCATCAGGATCCTCCGATACGATAGACGCCAGAATCCGTCCCTTGGTGAGCAGGATGCCTCTGTTAGCGAGCTTAGCGCAAGGTGAAGTGCCGCTCAATGGAAGCTTTTGCGCATAAGCGCGAGCAGAAAACGCCCGTGTGGGTCAGACACTCCTGTCCGACGCCCTCGATTTTGCTCTTGTGGTTGATCTCCCTCGATCCTGACGCGGCAGACGAAGCCACCTCCGCAACCTAGACGACGTCATTCCGAATCGAGCGGAAGGCACGGTGAGGAACCTGCTTTTCGTCCGACCAATAATCCGCCTAGAATCGACGCCAAGTGCGAGATCCTCTTCCTGCAAGCCGACTTGCCGGTAGCGATTCTTGGTATTATGCTGGCCCCAAGTTGTCCGGTTTGAAACTCTGAACGAAGCAAGGAGAAGTTATGTTCAAAGTCAGTGCGCTTGTTTTCACAGTTCTCGCAATTGCGCTTTTATGCTGTACACCCGTGGCGCCAGCCCAGGTTTCCGTCGGCGTAAACATCGGAGTAGCTCCCGTCTGTCCTTACGGGTACTTCGACTATGCCCCATACGACTGTGCTCCATACGGCTACTATGGGCCCGATTGGTTTGTTCGCGGGGTGTTTCTTGGAGCTGGCCCCTGGTTTCACGGCCCTCACGGCTTTTACGGCCATGTCGACAACCGCTATGATCCTCATCACGGTTACGCTGGCCCGATCCCCGAGCGCGGTGCGGAGCGCTTCAACCACTTCCAGGGAAATGAGGCGCGGGATGGGCGAGGCAATGTCGGCGACGCTGGCCACGAAGCGAGGGGTGAACACGCCCTCCCCGGATATCGAGGTGGTGGGCACGGCGGCGGGCACCACTAGAGCGCGAACCGAGCTAACGAGGAACGCTAGCGAGGGACGCGAGCGAGAGAAGAGACGACGCGCGAGCCCGCCCTCCTTTCGCTTTCTTCGCGAGAAGTGGGGGCCTTTCGCTAGTGTCCACTCCCACGGGCAGATGTATCCGACGTCTCCGCTGGAATGACGGGCAAGACAATCTGCGAGGGATGCTTTGCGTCCAGGTAGACTGTGTTGTCGGCGGCCTGCGAGCGGCGGTTATTGTTGAGCGGTTCTCCCGTGTTTGGGTTGATGTCGAAGCGGGGGAAGTTGCTGCTTGAAATGTCTAGACGGATGCGGTGGCCCCGCTTGAATACCAACGAGGTCGGGTACATTTCGATGGTGAACTCGTAGGGCTGTCCAGGTTTCAGGAGTTCGGCCTTGCCAAAACCGTTGCGATAGCGAGCGCGCACGATGCTGTCGGCGATATTGAGATCCACTCCAGAGGGAAAGTCGGCGTTGGGAGGATAAACGTCAACGAGCTTCGCGGTGAAATCGGTGTCCAGCGCGTCTGAGGACGCCCATAGTTTTACGATGAGGCGGCCCGTGACTTCGATGTCACTGGCGAGCGGAGGCGTCTGGAATGCGATCACATCGTTTCGTGCGGAGAGCGGCTTCGTGTCAGAGCAGAGCCAGAAGTCCAGGCGGCAACGCTGGTCGGCCGCTCCCTGGAACATGAGCGTTCCCTGCGAGGAAACATTGCCTCCGATCGTTGGCACCGGATTACCCGGGTCAAACTGATAAGTGATTGGGTGATCTTCTGCTGGCTTCTCAGGCGAAAGAACGCCATTTGCATGCAGATAGTACGCTGTGGGCGCGGTGCGAGCCGGCGGCCACTCCTGTTCGTTGCGCCAATGGCCTCCTACGAAGAGTCGGCCTTCTGGTGTTTTGTGGGCATCGCCTCCGCCCATCACATAGATGCGCACGGGAGGCTCGCGATCCACTCCGTTGTCAATGCCCTTCAGCCAGTGATCAAACCACCTGAGGTGAAACGTTGTGAGATCGAGCACCGCGTCGTCGGTGAATTGCGCCTCCCCGGCGTAATTGAGGTTTTCACTGCTGTGGATCCACGGGCCGATGATCAGGCGCTGGAGACTCCTCTTGGTCCGGCGCAGTTCGACGAAGTTTATGTTCGCAACCTGCGTTCCCCAGGAGTCATACCAGCCCGTTGTGTGGTATTCGGGGACATCCTTATATTCGGCGAGGTGGTCCACAACACTTGCGCCGGAGTTCTTCCAGAAGTCGTCGTAGTCGCCGTGGCTCATGGCTTCGATCACCCACGATTCGTAATCGGGTGCGAACTTGAGCGGAGTCGTGCCAGGGCGCAAAGGGAGAGAGCGAACGTACTCGCGGACTTGATTGCCCATGTCGACAAGAGCTTTCGCGGCGGCTGGATCGGCTGCAGCGCGCTTCGCAGCCGGAAGCGCATCTGGAGTTCCGGTCGCATTGCCAAGCGTGAAGACCCAGTTGAAGAAGCGCAGTTCGAAGGCTCCGTTATGGCGAACGCCGTAGCGTCCGTAGTCCGACATTGCGTTGCGCGGAACCATGGCCTTGATGTAGGGGGCGTTGGCAATGGCGAGCGCGTGTTGCGTCGCTCCGGCGTAGGACGAGCCAATCGTGCCGATGCCACCATCGCACCAGGGCTGTGAGCCAATCCATTGCGCAGTGTCGAATCCGTCGTTCGGGTCGTCGTAATGCGGACGCCAGTGTCCTTCTGATTTGTACCGGCCACGCACGTCCTGCAGAACCACGACGTATCCGTGGGGAACGAAGGAGTTCGCACTCTGAGCGGAGTCTTCTTTGTTGTAGGGCGTGCGCATCAGAATTACGGGAAACTTGCCGTCAACCAGTTGACCGTTTTGGGTGGGGCGATAGATGTCAGCGGCGAGTTTAACTCCGTCGCGCATGGCGACCATTACGTCTTTCGATTCGGCGATGTCGTAGCGTACATCGGTCTGAGCACGGACCGGAATGCCTGCGGCGACCACAGCCAGCACGCCCACCATGAAGCAAAACTCGGCGACGAACCTGTCTCTAAGGTTTCGCATCACCCGAGTCTATACCGGAGAAACGTGCTCGACGAGTTCGCTGAAGGGGCTCTGGTGCGCGGGCGCCGCCTACTCGTCCGCCGGCCCCGCCGTAGAACAGAAGCCGTTACGGCGGCCGATTCCACGCAGCCTTCGTGATTCTGAGCGGATGGTCGGCTACTCTTAGCTTGGGATTACTTCCGGCTTGCCCGTTATCCGCTTCTTGACGTGCGCTTCGGACGGGAGTCAAAATGTCCGCGTCGTGCAGGAGGTAAAAGCTCAATGAGTACACAAGGTGCAGGCCCCAAGAGTGATCCTCGTCTGCAGTCAGGAGTTCCAGCTCAAGCTGTAGGCCAAGCCGCCGGTCACTATGCAACGAAGCCCAAGCCGATCATCACAGGCGAAAGCCAGGCGCAGGGAATCGCGATGTTCTCGTACGGGGCGAGCTACGAGGACCTTACTCCCGAGCGGCGGGAACGCCTGAAAGTGAGCGTTCTCGATTCCTTGGCATGCGCGATCAACGCTCTCGGCGCGGCTCCGACGGTGGCCTGTGTGGAACAGGCCAAACAGTTCGGCGGTTCGGACGCGCGATGCACTTTGATCGGCGGCGGAAATGCCAACGTCATCTATGCGGCTTCGGCCAACACGGCACTGGTGCGGTACGTCGACCTGATGGACAGCTATCTTGGTCCAGTGTCGCTGTGTCACCCGTCGGACAACGTTGGAGCGGTCTTGGCCGCCTGCGAGCACGCGGGGCGATCCGGCAAAGAATTCTTGACCGCACTGGCGGTTGCCTACCAGGTCGAGTCGGAACTGACTTCCGTCGCTCCCTTCATGGAAGAGGGGTTTGACCTGACAACACCACTCGCATTCTCAATCGGAGCCGGGGCGTCCAAGGCGCTCCAACTGGACGAGGCAAAAACCGCGGCGGCCGTCGAAATCTGCGGTGACGTCATTCCGCTGTTGGTCGTGCGCACCACGCCGATCTCGCAATGGAAGGGCTTGAACTCGTCCCAAGCTGCATTGTCGTCTATGCACGGCGTCTTTCTAGCGTCCCGCGGGGTAACCGGCCCGAAGTATGTAATTGAGGGAACAAACGGGCTGGCGTATGCGCTGGGCAAATCGATCGAGATCGATTGGAAGAACGTGAAACTGGATTGCTTCGATCGGTTGGCCTTAAAGACTTACAACACCGCGATTCCCGCACAATCGGGCGTGTTCTGCACGATCGCGTTGCATAAGGAACACCCATTTAATCCGGCGGACATCGTGAGCGTCGAGGCTGAAGTTTTCCAGGACGCTTACGATTTCACCGGGGGCGGGCGATTCGGTCCCAAGCACGATGTTCACACCAAGGAGGATGCCGACCACAGCCTGCCGTACCTCATGGCTGTCGCTCTCTTGGACGGCGATGTGCAGCCGGCGCAACTCGAGCCCAGCCGGATTGAAAAGCGAGATGTCCAGGATTTGATGCAGAAGGTCACGGTGCGACCTGACGCTAGCCTTACGGCCCGTTACCCGGCCGACCTCGCCAGCCGAGTGACCGTCCGGCTCAAGAGTGGCACGTCGTTCACTCAGGAAATCTCAGATTTCCCCGGGGCCCCTGCGCGGCCATTCACCTGGAAGGAGATCGACGCGAAATTCGACAGGATGGTCGCGGCGCGCATAGACGATGGACTAAGCCGAAAAATCAAAGCTGCCGTATGTTCGCTGGAGAACATCCAGATCAGCGAATTGATGAAGCTGCTGGCCTTCGCCACGACCGAAGAGATGGCTGCCTGACGCGGTAATGCCCAGAAACCGGCCGGGAGGTCAACTTCTAGCCCGTCCAACTTAATTTAGTCCTTGTCGGCTACCCCTCCCTTCGCGTTCTTAGCGAGAAGTGGGGGCTTTTCCTTCGTGCCCTCCACTGATCTCCTGCCACCGCCTCTCTCGCCCCGCTCAAAACTGCAACCAAACCCCCCGCGTGATACCGTCTGATAAGACAGCCTTCTTCTCTTCCAGGAGATCTAACTCATGTTCGCTCCGTTCTCATCCCTCGCACACACGATTCTTCGGCCGCGCCGTTCGATCTCCCAGGCAGCCGCTTTTGTCCTGGCGTCCGCCACGCTCCTGTTGGCTCAACCGTCGCTGGCCCAGAAACCCACCAGCCCGCCTCCTGCCACCAAGGCCATGCCGGAGAAATCGAATCCAGACGAATCCGCATCGCGCCAAACGCTCGCGCAATTCAACGATGCCCTGGAAAGTCTCGCTGCGAAAGCTTCTCCCGCGGTAGTCCAGATTCTCGTCACCGGCTACGGCCCCCTCCACGAACAAAATCGCTCCGAGACTGCTCTCATCGTGCGCCAGCACGCCGTTGGCTCCGGAGTCATCGTCGACCCCAACGGCTACATCATCACCAACGCACACGTAGTCGAGGGCGCGCAGCGCATCCGCGTCGCTCTTCCGCTGTCCAGTGACGCTGGCCGCCCTGTAGCCGCCGGCAAACGCCACATCCTCGAAGCTCGCCTCGTCGGAGTTCACAAAGAAACTGATCTTGCCCTCCTCAAGATCGACGAGAAGGACCTTCCCACATTAGTTCTCCTCGCGCAACAGCGTCCTCGCGTAGGTCAGCTGGTATTCGCCATCGGCAGTCCCGAAGGTCTGCAGAATTCCGTCACCATGGGAGTGGTCAGCTCGGCGGCCCGCCAAGCCGATCCCGACAAGCCGCTCACCTACATCCAGACCGATGCCCCCATCAATCCGGGCAACAGCGGCGGACCGCTGGTCGATATGAACGGCGCAGTTCTCGGCATCAACACTTTCATTCTTTCCGAAGGCGGAGGCAGCGAGGGCCTGGGCTTCGCCATCCCCGCGCGCATCGTCGATTTCGTCTACCACAGCCTGCGCAAATACGGCCACGTTCATCGCGTCGAGATCGGCGCCGCCACTCAGGAAATCACGCCCACTCTAGCCGACGGTCTACAGCTCGCTCAGCGTTGGGGAGTCATCGTCGCCGACGTCAAGCCCGACGGCCCCGCCGCCGCTGCCGGCCTGAAGGTTCAGGACATCGTCCTCACCGCCGACGATCGCCGCATCGAAACTCTTCCCCAGCTTTCTTCAGCCCTCTATCTGCACCGCCTCGATCAGGTGCTCAAGCTCGAAATTCTCCGCGGCGACCAGAAGAAAATTCTCTACGTTCCAGCCATCGAGCACCGCGACCAGATGGATCAGCTTTTCGATGCCGCCGATCCCGAAAAAAATCTCGTTCCCCGCCTCGGCATTCTGGCCATCGATCTCACCGACGACCTGCGCAGTCAGGTCGGCTCGCTGCGCATTCCCTCCGGCGTAATCGTACTCGGCCGCGCCGCCGACCTCATCCTGCCCGATACCGGCCTGCAAACCGGCGACGTAATCCACGCCCTCAACACTACCCCCATCACGTCGATGGACGCCCTCCGCGCCGCCGTCCTCGCCCTGAAAGCCGGCGACCCCGTAGTCATCCAGGTCGAACGTTCCGACGGCCTGACCTATTTAAGTTTTGAAATGGATTAGAACCAGAAGTCAGTTCATGTTTGCGCGACCACCGCCGAGGGTGCCCCATCTCTCGTGTTCTTTGCGAAAAGCGGGAATTCGTGAAGTATGCAGCGAAGGGCTTAGGGTCGAGGTGCCCCCACCCTCACTCAGCGTCGCGAACCGAACTTGCCGTAGAATAAATCCACGCGCCCGTAGCTCAAGTGGATAGAGCATCTGCCTTCGGAGCAGAGGGTTGGGAGTTCGAGTCTCTCCGGGCGCACCAGTTCTCGCCGCACGATCGATCTTCAACCGCCGCGCTAGAAGGCGCTGCCGCCGCCGCCGCCGAATCCGCCGCCGGAGAAGCCGCCACCGCCGCCGAAGCCGCCACCGGCGCCGCTCCATCCTGATCCCGTCGAACTGGCGCGGGGAGAGGACACAAATACCTGGTGCATATCTGTGGCCATGCCGTGCATCGATGACGAGAAGAAGATGGGATTGAAACCCATGCCGTAACCGTAGCCCGGTCCGACGTACCAGCTGGGCGGATCTTTTATGATTCCCGCGAAGGCTTGCGCCCAGTGATGTTCCACACCTAGCGCCATGGCAAACGGCAAAAACTTCTCGAAAGTGTCGGGCGGCATGACTTTGAGGCGCTCGGCGTCGACGCGGTTCATGAACTCCTGAAATCCGAGCACGGCGGTGTGAATGCGCGATCCTTTCAGCGTCTTCGCGGTCATCTCGCGGGCAAAGAGCCACCAGACCAGGGCAGAAATCAACAGGCAGGCAATCAGCACTGGGACGGAACTGAAAAAATCCGCCCAGTGCATGTACTGGAAGATCGCAAACGGAAGAAGGATGCAGAAAGCTGCCCCGGCGCTGTAGCCGTTCGCCGATTCGGGATCGAGCCGGTAAATGCCTTTCTGCTTGAGCGCTGACATGATATCTGCGCGGACCACTGGCACGGCAGTGTAGAAGCGGTTTCTCAGGCTGGAGAGGCGGGTCTCGGTGGTGTCTCCGGGGAAAATGTTTACCAGCATGACTAGCTCGTGTGGAGCGAGGCCGTGCCAGTCCCGGGGTTTCTGCAGGAGATGGAAGATGTAATCCTTGTGGTGGAAGAGCAGGCCTTTTTCGTCGGTCTCTTCGATCTTAATGAAACCCCGCACAGCAAGATCGACAATGGTCGATGTAATGTCGCGGGGATGAATCCGATCATCGAGCAGAGTTCCGCATTCGGCAGGAGAAACTCCAGGCGGCGGTTCGTACATGGGCGCGACCGATATGCCGGGGTCGGGATCGCGGCCTTTGTACCACCACAACAGCAGCATCACGGCGAGCGTGACCAGGGGCAGGAAAACTGCGGGATTGCCCCCGATGAACCAAAACAGTTTGGTGAGCCTTCCGGGTTCTTTGAGAACGCCTTTGGGGATGTAAACGTCGATGGTCAGGCCGCCGCGCATAGGCAGGGGATTGTTGGTTTCGAACTCAGCGGTTGAGCCCTCGACCTTGGCTGTGGCGTCGCGCTCGGTTGAGCCGTAGACGCCGGTGAAGGCTTGTGCACGCAGAGATTCGTTAGCCGCGTCAGGGAAGTGCACGCTGGCACCGGCGTGATCGACGGGCACGGGCCAATCGTTGCCGGTGACGTTCCAGTAGAACTCGTCGTAGCTGTCGAAGAAGCGTGTGCCGTTGCGGACGCGGTACGCGATCTCGACGGTGCGCGTGGCGTTGACGGCGTCCGGGATGTAAATCTTGAGATCGCGATTAGCGCCGGAAAGCGAAGAGTCGTACTTGAGCTTGGCTCCGTTTTCGTCGGTGATGCTGGTGACATTAACGAAGAGCTGGTAATTGGTTCCGTTCGGTCCGGGATATTCAATGGGGATGGTGCGGTGAATGCCGTGCCATTCGCCTACAAAGTTCAGGGTGATGGTCTCGTTGACCAGAGCGCTGCCGTCAGGGTTGACGGTGATGGTGTCCTGAAGGTCGGAGACGCGCCAGGATTTGGCGGCGGCAGGAAGGGCGAGGGCGAAGACGGCTGCGAGCAGGAGCAACGCTGGATAGAAAGTGCGACCACCGGGGCTAAAGCCCGACTTCATTCTGGAAGCTTTACGCGGCGCTGAAGCGCCGCTCTTCCACGTTACCGCACGCATCCGCGTTACTGCCCCATCCCACGTTACTCCCGGCATTCCCGAGCCTGTACTCATACGATCAGAACTTTACGGCGACTGGCTCGCGGTCGGTTTCCGTGGTCTCGAAGAACTGGCGCGGCGTGAAGTTGAACATGCCGGCGAGAATGTTCGTGGGGAAGACCTGAATCTTGGTGTTGAGGTCGCGCACCACGGCGTTGTAGTAGCGGCGCGAGTTCTGGATGGCGTCTTCGGTCTGGCTCAGCGACTCCTGCAGTTGGGTGAATTGCTCCGAGGCCTTCAACTCGGGATAATTCTCGGCCACCGCAAACAGGCTCTTCAATGCTCCAGTCAGTTGATTCTCGGCAACGGCCTTGCCTTCGGGCGTGGTGGCCTGCATGGCCTGGGAGCGGAACTTGGCAATGTTTTCGAACGTGCCTTTTTCGTGCGTGGCATAGCCTTTAACAGTCTCGACGAGGTTAGGGATGAGGTCGTGGCGACGCTTGAGTTGCACATCAATGTCAGACCAGGCGGAGTCACAGCGCACGCGCAACTGCACCAGGCTGTTGTAACTGCCGACGAGCGCTACGGCGATCACTACGAGGATTACGAGAAAGATGATGCCGAACATGGGCGTCTCCTTGGCAGTTGCAGGATTGTCGGAATCTTAATCCTTAAAACAATGGGACGTTAGCACAGGGAAGGCGGGGGTGCAAACCAAGTCTGGCGGGGTTATCTCAGTTTCTGTACGGCTCTCAACAGGATGGTGAGTGTAATGGCGATTTATCGCCCACTGACGCTCCGAGCCGCCGCCAACTTGCACGCCTTCATTGACTTGCCCGAGCCCCGGTCCTAAGATTTCAGCCCTATGATCGGGCAAACCATCTCGCACTACCGCATCGTCGAGAAGTTGGGCGGCGGCGGGATGGGTGTGGTTTACAAAGCCGAGGACACCGACCTTGGGCGCTTCGTCGCGCTGAAATTCCTGCCTGACAACGTTGCCCAGAACCCGCAGGCTCTGGACCGCTTCCGCCGGGAAGCCCGTGCCGCTTCCGCGCTGAACCACCCCAACATCTGCACGATCTATGAAATCGGCCGTCACGAGGACCGCCCGTTCATAGCCATGGAATTCTTGCAGGGCGTAACCCTGAAACATCGCATTGCCGGACGCCCGCTGGAGATGGAAGTTTTGCTTCCGCTGGCCATTGAAACCGCCGATGGACTCGATGCGGCTCACTCGGCCGGAATCATCCACCGCGACATCAAGCCAGCGAACATCTTTGTCACTCGGGCAGGCCACGCGAAGATCCTCGACTTCGGACTGGCGAAGATGATGGGCAAACCCGTTTCGGCTGGAAGCGATTCACTAACCGTTTCGCTCGATCCCGACTCCTCACAGCTGACGAGTGAGGGGGCCCTGTTGGGCACGGTCGCTTATATGTCGCCGGAACAGGTGCGAGCGAAAGAACTGGACGCCCGAACCGACCTGTTCTCTTTCGGAGTAATGCTCTACGAGATGGCGACGGGGATGTTGCCATTCCAAGGTGAAAGCACAGGAATAGTCTTCGAGGCCATCCTAAACCGGGCACCGGTTCCTCCCGTGCGACTGAATCCCAAGGTGGCCCCGGAATTAGAACGGATCATCGCCAAGTGTCTGGAAAAAGATCGCAACCTACGCTATCAGCACGCCTCTGAAATTCGCACGGATCTGCAACGGATGAGGCGGGACACGGATTCGGAGCGAGTGACAGCAAGCTCAAAGGTAGGAGTTGAAAGTGGCTTCGGAAAACGCTGGAAAGTGATTGTTCCCTCCGCTGTGGCTGTGCTGGCGTTGTCAGTCACTGGTTACTTCTATTCTCACCGCGCAACAAAGCTCACAGACAAGGACACGATTATCCTCGCGGACTTCACGAATACAACGGGCGATCCCGTATTTGACGGAACGTTGAGACAGGGCATGGCGGTGCAGCTTGAACAGTCGCCTTTCCTCAGCCTCATCTCAGAGCAGCGCATCCTGCACACGCTGTCCCTGATGGGCCAGGCCCCCGATGCGCGACTTACTCCAGAGCTCGCCCATGAAGTTTGCGAGCGCACCGCGAGCGCCGCCGTCCTCGACGGCTCGATTGCAAATCTCGGAAGCCAGTACGTACTGGGGCTGCGCGCAAAGAACTGTCGCACAGGGGACGTCCTCGATGAAGAGCAGGTAGAAGTGGAAAGGAAGGAAGACGTATTGAATGCTCTGACTCAAATTGCAAGTAAGTTCAGAACGCGAGTCGGAGAATCCTTGGAGACAGTTGAAAAACACGACACTCCGCTCGCCGAAGCTACGACCCCGTCACTGGAAGCCTTAAAGGCTTATAGCATGGGCTGGAAAGTTGTCGCCTCCCCGGGTGGGGATGCCGCTGTTCCTTTTTTTAAACATGCCGTCGAGATCGATCCCAAGTTTGCCATCGCATACGCGTCGCTCGGGCTCATGTACGGTTCCAGCGGCGAAACCGAACTTGGTACGGAGAACAGTAGAAAAGCCTACGAACTGCGGGACCGTGCCAGCGACAACGAGAAGTTCTTTATCACCGCTTATTACGATGGACGGGCGACAGGAAACCAGAAAAAAGCGCAGCAGACCTGCGAGGCGTGGGCACAAGCTTATCCTCGTGAGTGGACACCCCACTCCTTCTTAGCGGGCTTCATTTATCCTGTGCTCGGCGAACATGAAAAGGCAGCCGAAGAGGCCCAAAAGACGATTGAACTGGCTCCGGACTTTGGCGTTGGCTATGCCCTTCTTGGTTCCAACTCTCTTAGCCTCGACCGTCTGGGAGCAGCCGAAGATGCGGTTCGCAGAGCCTCCGAGCGAACAATTGAAATCCCTCTGTTAGCCCTCGTGCGATACGATGTCGCCTTTTTGAAAGGCGACATCGGGGGCATGCAGCGCGAAGTGGCCGCGGCTCGGGGAAAATCGGGAGTCGAAGAATTAATTTCTGACCATCAAGCCTTTGCCCTCGCATACGCCGGTCACCTGCAAGAGGCCACCAAGATGTTACGGCGGGCAAGCGATTTGGCGCAGCAGGCGGCTCATCGAGAGAAGGCGGCTGGATTTGAAACCCGAGCGGCGCTGTGGGAAGCCTTCTACGGAGACAAGCTCGCCGCAAAGCCGGCGGCAATGGGAGCCCTTGCGCTTGCCAAGAACCGGGAGGTGCAGTATGGCGCGGCCCTCGCCCTGGCAATCGCGGAGGATTCCTCGCAGGCTCAAACACTGGCCAACGATCTGGAAAGCAGCTTCCCCGAAGATACGTCAGTTAAGTTCAATTACTTGCCGGTCGTGCGTGCGTTTCTTGCTCTGAACCATGGCGATCCCGCAAAGGCGATCGAAATTCTCCAAGTTGCCGTTCCCTACGAACTGGGCCAGCCGCGCAGCACTCAAACAGGTTTCTTCGGGGCTCTCTATCCCATCTATGCGCGTGGCCAGGCGTATTTGGCCGCGGGCCAAGGCGCTGAAGCCGCAAGGGAATTTCAGAAAATTCTGGATCACCCCGGGATAATGGTCGGGGATCCAATAGGCGTACTGGCTCATCTCCAACTGGGGCGAGCTTATGCCATGTCGGGTGACACCGCCAAAGCGAAAGACGCCTACCAGGACTTCCTCACGCTCTGGAAAGACGCCGACCCCGACATCCCAATCCTGAAGCAAGCCAAAGCGGAGTACGCGAAGCTGCAGTAGTGGTTTGCAGCAGAGTTTCGAAAGGTTCGGCAATCTAGCTGTTACAACCAGGCGTTTGCACTCAAAACCCTCTCGGCAGAGGTCAATGAGTGTAATGGGGATGTTACGTCAATCATCCTTGGGACCCGCTAACCAGCGTTCTACGACTGCAATTTCTGCGGATTGACAAGCGCCCAACCAGCGAACATAATGTTCGGCAAGTTCTTGCACAATCCCCCCCTGTTTCTATTGTAGGAATCTCATACCTGTTCCGGCTTTTTGCTTAAGCATTTTGGACACTACTGAAACCAGGTTCGATTTCCTATAAGGAGGGATTCTCATGAAGCTCTACATCGCTCGCATGGTGGCTGCATTCTGGCTGCTGGTTCTTTCACTCACCTCACTGACATTGGCACAGACGCCGAACGCAACGGCCGCACCGAGCGGCACGACCGAAACCGTTTCTCCTCCAGCGGCGACCGACGTGACCACCACCGGCGGCACTGCGGACTTTCTACCTATTTTCAGCGGGGCCAGCACGATCATCGATTCAGCGGTGTTCCAGACGGGCAGCGGATCCACGGCCAAAGTGGGTATCGACACGACGGCCCCAGCCACTCGACTGGACGTCAACGGCAATACCACCATTCGCGGCACGCTGGCTTTTCCTGCCGTGGGTACCGCGACGGCTGCTGCGGGCGATGTCTCGCAAGGGCTGAATTTTGTCGCGTCTTCCTTTAACAGCACGAGTGCTACGGCGGCGAGCCAGACGTTCCGGTTGCAGGCCGAGCCCGCGGCGAACGACACTACCGCCCCATCAGGCACGCTGAACCTTCTCTACGGACTGGGAACGGCCGCGCCCACCGAGACTGGGCTGAAGGTGAGCAGCAAGGGCCTAATAACCTTTGCCAGCGGCCAAACCTTTCCAGGAGGTGGGGCGTTCTGCATCGCGACGGGCGGCGGCTTCGGCAGCGGGGGCACGACTTTCGTCGAGCCAGGCTTTACGGTGCCAGGGGAGAACAAGTGCACACAGTGGTCGGGCTTCACGAAGACCGCTTCCACGGTCATCTTAAATACGAGCGGCGCCGCATGTCTTTCGAGCACTGGAAAGACGCTGACGGTCAGCGTTTTCAGCGCCGACCCAAGCTTCTTTGCCAATCCGCAAGCGGATTACATCCAGTTGACTCGATCGTCCTCAACGGGATCGTTCACTGGTGGCTCAGACCAGGGTCAATTCTCTGGAAGCGCAGACCAGATAACCTGCACGTCCAGTCTGTTGTCGCTCCCTGACATCCACGACTAGGCGGTCATGCCCTGGGTTGTGAGAAATGGAGATGGGCTAAGAGGCCTGTTTGGGTTTGATTATTTTCGGCGAATCCGCTTGTACAAAATGCCACGAAATTCTTGTCAAGGGGCAAAAGAGCGGGAAATTGAGTTAGGTTGTTGAAGGCAAGGGGAATATAAAGTCGGCAAATGTGGCGGGTTTACCCTGCGCGAAATGTCATACTAGAAATAGAGGGTAAATAAAACGGCAAATGCTTCCACCTCGGTGGGGATGACAAGCCTTAGCGGGTGCGGCGGTAGAGGGAACGCCCAGCGGAGCCGGTGCCGGGCTGGCGCTGCAAGGGATCCTTCGGCTGCATAATTGCTTCGCTTTCGCGAAGCAATTACTTCGCTCAGGATGACAGAACGCTCAGGATGACAAATCGCTGAGGATGACAGAACGGCGACGGTCGCGGCCTTATGGGCCGCGATTTTTATTTTGGGGCACAGATTAAGGTGAGGCGGACATGAAAAACAGGAAGAACCTGGGGTGCTTGATCAAGGGAACGAAGGAGCGCGGGGCTTGGGCTGAGCTTTACTTTATGGTCTTGGCGATGAGTCAGGGGTTGAAGGTGTCGAGTCCGTATGGAGGGCTGGGGCCTTACGACGTGGGGGTGGAGGATGGCAGCGGGCCAATTCTGCGGGTGCAGGTGAAGTGCACGCTTTATCAATGCAAAGCTGGCAGTTACTGCATGAGCATCAACATGAAGGATGGGTTCAAGGGCCGCAAGGGGTATGCGCCGGGGACGGTGGACTTTTTCGCGATTTACAT
>Ga0210388_10002389_pt1 | contig 14592 bp, 12 predicted proteins | sample IncBWC19OmetaG_FD_155485 | JGI IMG/M metagenome (GOLD analysis project Ga0210388, IMG submission 155485) | Forest soil microbial communities from Barre Woods Harvard Forest LTER site, Petersham, Massachusetts, United States - Inc-BW-C-19-O ...
GCGGCAGCAAAACCAGCAACGTGGTGACGCTGACCGTGAATCCCGCGCAACAGGCGGCGCCTACGATCACGACGCAGCCTCAGAACCAAACCGTTACCGCAGGACAAACCGCCACGTTTACGGTCGCTGCGACCGGCACACCCGCGCCAACGTACCAGTGGCAAAGCGTCGTCAACAACAACGGCACGAATATTAGCGGGGCTACTTCCGCCAGCTACTCGATCGTTTCGACCACGACGGCTCAAAGCGGGATGCAATTTCAGGTTGTCGTCACCAACTCGGGCGGCAGCAAAACCAGCAACGTGGTGACGCTAACCGTGAATCCCGCGCCGCCTCCGAGCAGCATCGCCGTTCTCACCTATCATAACGATGTTGCGCGCACCGGACAGAATTTGAACGAGACGACTCTAACCACGAGCAATGTGAATTCCGCGACTTTCGGACTTCTCGGCAGCATCCCGGTGGATGGCCTTGTGGATGCAGAACCTCTCTACGTGGGCAACATGACCATCAACGGCGGCACGCACAACGTGCTGTTCGTCGCAACGGAAAACGATTCGGTCTATGCGTTCGATGCGGATACACTCGCACAGCTCTGGCACAACCCGCTGTTGAGCGGCACGGGTGAGACGGCGCCCACGGCTGGCGATGTCAGCGGCTGCGCACAGGTGAGTCCGATTATTGGAATCACCTCCACGCCGGTGATCGATCCCTCTGCGGGAGCGCATGGGACGATCTTCGTCGTGGCCATGTCGATCGACTCTAGCGGAAACTTTCACCAGCGTTTGCACGCGCTCGACCTCACCACAGGTAGCGAGCAGACCGGCAGCCCCGCACTCATCACAGCCACATTTCCCAGTCAGGCCGGCCAAACAACATTCGCTCCAGGACAGTACGAGGAGCGCACTGGCTTATTGTTGTTGAATAATGCGATCTATTTGGCTTGGACCTCCCACTGTGACGATACGCCCTACACGGGCTGGGTGATGGGTTACAGCGAAACTACGATGAAGCAGGCGAGCGTAGTAAACGTCACTCCCAATGGCATCCAAGGAGGAATTTGGATGTCCGGGGATGGCCTCGCTGCGGATTCTTCCGGAAACGTTTATTTCCTCGATGGAAACGGGACATTCGATACCACCTTGAGCAATGGACTTCCCATCAACGCCGATTACGGCAATGCATTCATGAAGCTTTCAACCGCCGGCGGCACTCTTTCCGTTGCCGACTATTTCAACATGTTCGACACCGTTAACCAAACGGACAACGATCGGGATCTCGGTTCCGGGGGCGTACTCCTCCTGCCGGACCTAACCGACGCGCAGGGGAACACGCGACATCTCGCAGTCGGTGCCGGCAAACCCGACGCTACCACCGGGGAGACGGTAGTCTACGTCGTCAATCGCGATTCAATGGGAGGGTTCAACCCAACGAGCGACACAGGCATCTACCAGGAGTTCGCGGCAGGCTTTGCGGGCGAGATCAAATCGACCCCGGCATATTTCAATGGCTCTGTCTATTACGGTGCCGTAAACGATTCACTGAAGGTCTTCAAAATCACGAACGCCTTGCTCGGAACTTCCCCGACTTCATTTTCGCCGACCGCATTCGGGTATCCCGGTACGACTCCGAGCATTTCAGCGAATGGAACGGCGAACGGGATCGTGTGGGCCATCGAGAACGGCAGCACCGGCATTTTGCACGCGTATGATGCGACCAATTTGGCCAACGAGTTGTACAACAGCAATCAAGCTGCCGGCAGCCGCGACGAGTTCCCCACGAATTCAAATTGCAAGTTCGTCACGCCTTTGATTGCCAACGGAAAGGTGTACGTCGGCACGGCGACTGCGGTGGTCGTCTTTGGCCTCCTCAGCCAATAAGCGCCTAGCTGCCCAGTGCCCGGATGCGCGCCCAGCCCGTTTTCCTCGCCTGCTTCGAGAGAAAGGGTGCAAAGATCCGTCCCATTCGGGCTTCACCGATCGATCCCGATCAGTTTCGCGTCTCCGGCGCGAGCGTCCAATTTGCATCGGCTGCCTCGTGTTCGTGAACGCCCGTGTTTCGTTATCGTTGATCGACGCAATCGGTTCGCGTGGCTCTCGATTGCTCGTCACGATTCAAACGCGCGATGGGCCAAGTTTCGATTCCACTCTCCACTTAGGCAGTGACGGGTTGGCCGCCATGTCGTTCGTGATCCCTTGAAGATTCGAAACCAATCGATCGATAATCTTCGACCAAGGGCGATCACCCACTTATTCTTGATCGGGATTGTTTGGGCGTACTTCATTCTCTCCGGCCGGCGTGAAGGCTGCGGGGTTTTGCGGGCATAAGGCTGCTTAGATTTCTGGACGCGAAAACGCCGGCTCGACTGCTTGGAATGGACGGACCCTCATGAAGAGAGGTTTACGGTTGTCGCCGGCGGATTGGAAATGGATCCAAAAATCGATGCCGGTGGTCTGTGTCGATGTTTTACCGGTTCAATTGTCGCCTGCGCCAAAACATGAATTGCAAGCTGTCGGTTTGATTTATCGTGAGACACCGCGGGGCCGCAGGTGGTGCCTGATCGGCGGCCGATTATTGTATGGCGAGTCTTTGACGAAGGCGATCCGCAGGCAGGCATCGGAAACACTCGGACGACACGTGAAAGTGCATATTGGGCCCGATCAGCAGCCTCTGTACATTGCCCAGTATTCTCCGAGTGGCAGAGCGCCTTTCAGCTTGGACCCACGGCAACATGCGGTGGGCTTGACCTTTGCGGTCGAGATGGAAGGTAGGCCGACTCCGCGTGGGGAAGCGATCAAGTTTGCGTGGTTCGGGAATGCCAGAATCCCTGCGGCCAGAGGTCTGGGATTCGGGCAAAATGGCGTGATAGAAGCCTGCGTCCGACTTCTGAGAACTTCTTCCGCTGCCGCGCTCGGTGCGCGATAAAGACTGTGATCTGACCCACAGCATCCGCGCGCCCTCATCCGTACAGCTAGAAAACTCACCGTAAAACTTGAGCGATTGCTGACCTGACCCGATCACGAAGGGGTCGATAACTGCGAGAGGGCGCTGTTCGTCGCCTCCAGAAACCAGCGATACGTTATCCTGATTCCCTCCGCAAGCGATGTGCTCTGCCGCCATCCGAGTTCGGTCAAACGGCCTATATCGAGAAGCTTCCAGAAGGAATAGTCTTCAGCCGCGGGCCTTGCCGACCGACTGTTGACTTTGACTTGGCTGCGCGGTTCCTTTATCGCTCGGGCCCGGCATATCCTGCCCCAGTCTCTCCAGCCAAAGCTCACGCCAGTACGGATAAATGCTCCTGGGGCAGAACATTCGGCATCCGCTGTAGAAAGCCTGGCATATGACTGAATCCAAAATGAGGCACGGGTTTCGAAACTCCTGCATCTTGCCCGTCTTTTCGTCGATAATCTTTGTAACGCGTTTGAGGATACGGTATGTTCCCCCGCAATATGGGACCATCTCAGCGTCCCAGAGAAGACCACGATTTCTGCTGGATGCGTTGATCGTCTGGAGGATCTCATCGTGCGACTTCACCCGGACCAGTTCACCCGGTTGAAGGTCAAGCACTCCCTCCGGCGTCGGTTGTCCTTCCGGAACGGATCCCGCATTTCTGGGAAACTTCGATGCTCCCCAGAGTGCGTGGAACGTGTTATAGAACCATCGCATCGGACGGCCGAGTCCCAGGCCAGCCATGCTGAGGTTGTAATACATCGAGTAGACGAATCCCCTGAGAATTCGCCAAAGAGAGACGTTTCCGGAAGAATAGTCCTCGACGTATTGACGAATGTCCCACCACTCGAGGTTTGTGGTCGCATATGGCAATCGCGTTGCCTGACAAACGTAGGTGGGCGCTTCCCCGTGCTGGCTGGACGATTGCGTGCGGGCCCAAACATTTTCTTCGCTACATTTGGCGGGGGGAGATTGTCCACGATTGCCAAGGTCGGCCGCTCTACTCGCGGCGGCATCACCGGACGACCCATCGCCGATCGGTTTCAGCCACGCCTCTTTCCAAAACAACAAGCAGCCGGCCTGACAACCGCCGTGGGCTAGTCCATCACATCGCGTTTCAAGATGAACGGCCCGTTTCACGCGCCGACCGCGCACCGGAAACACCGTGTCACAAGTCTTGTGGGCACGCTTAAAGACCTTCAGCCTCTTGCCGCAGAATGCGAACATCTCCGGCATGAATGGCATTCCGTCGAGTTGACCGTTGTCGTCGAGCGTCTTTAGGATTTCCTCCTTGGTGAGAACCTCCACGAAGGCGCCGGCCTTCAACTTGAGCGATTCTTGATTCATATTCAGTGTCTCAGTTTGCATGTTGGCTGCGAGTAGTACGAAGGCGGCTGGTAGCCACGCTGGTGCCGTTCCAAAGTTTCCGTATCGTCCGCTTCGGGTTGGCCGTTAGAGCAGACAAACCTTTCCAGAAAACGGCCCTGGCGAGACGGCTCCGGTTCAAGCCCAGACCTAATTCGCCCAGCTTCTTCTTGTGAAAATCCCAAGATTCGCCTCCCTCAAGAAAGCTGTGTGCCAGAAATTCGTAATACTGCTTCCGTTTTTCGGCCTTGCGGAATTTCAGCTCTTCTGGAGTCAGGAAAACAGGGCCGTAGATGATGAGCTCGTAGAGCGTCGCGAACTCGAGAGCACGCAACCGGCTTGCCGTGCTGGTTAAAGACTCCGAGCGAGGTGGCCTCGTATAGGACAAAATTTGATGAACGAATCCAAAGTCCGACGACTGCAACAGTTGGAAACAGGTTTCGGAATCTGCGTGGAGACTGGACTCGTTGAAAACGCGGTCGCGGGCGCGAATCAGGTCCGAGCGAATCATATGGGAGGTGCCGGTGCCGAAAACGTAGGGGCCACCCAATAACCTCTGACGGCAAGCATCGCGACCTGGCGTCACAGTGCTGGGGTATGGCAAGCCGGTCCATTCCACAATGCTGCCGAACAGACCATAGGCGCCAACGATGCCCACCGACGGATGCGCCTCCGCCACGCCAACCATTCGTTCCAAACACTCTGGAAATAGCCAATCATCGGCGAATATCAGTTTGCAATACTTACTGCCCGGAGTGATCTGACGCATGGCCTGGTTATGGTTTGCGACCAGCGGCAGGAACTCCTGATTCTCATGGAGGCGAATCCTGGAATCCCTTGCAGCATACATTTGGACAATTTCGGCAGTCGTATCCGTACTTCGGTTGTTCACAATCACATAGTCCCAATTCTGGTACGTCTGCGCCAGGACGCTCTCGATACACTCGGCGAGATACGTCGCGCCGTTATAGACGGGAGTGATTACAGATACGCGAGGTTGAGATCCTAAATTCATTGGATTTCTGGTTTATCTCTCCTGAGCGCAGAGCGCGAGTTCCGGTAGCCGGACCCAAGCAAAACCCATTGTAGCCTTTCGCTCGTGGTTGGAGACGTCACCGGGCAGAAGGGTGTGCGCAGATCAATAAGTATCGAGAACGGTCAGAGGCATCGGTCGAAATAGATGGTGTGACGCGGTCCGATTCTATGGGGCCGTTGTCAACGGGGCGGACCTACTCGTTTGGATCGTCAGGGCGCGAGGCTTTCCGGACCCGACACCGGCAACCCACCGTACATTTCGATGAGCTCATCCGGAAGATGAACCAGATCGGTTCCCCGGAGGTAGTCGCCCATGGACGTGCCTGTGCAGGCGGAATCGATGTTGGGAGCGCAGCGCAGCGCGCGTGCATCGTCGATGTGTACGGTACGAAAATCGATGCTGAAGCGGGTCGTTCCCGAGTTATTGGGAACTGTAGAGTGAAGATGAGCACCCGAGAAAAGAAGCATTCCGCTGACCGGAGCGACGACCCGCACTTGCGGGTCCAGCTCCAGCTCTTCCTCGGGCCGTGGTTGCACCCGAGTGTCCGTCTTGATGTGCTGACCGGCGGTCTGCCGGCTGGTGCGATTCCATTCGTCATAGTTGTAGACGCGAGAACTATTGCGCACGGGCTGATTCCAATAACGCGGGTGGAACGCCATGACGTTCTCCGGCACGACCTCATAAACCGGAATCCACCAGTTGATCTGGCAGAAGGGGGCCGAATACCAGGTATCCCGGTGAGGATGAAAAGCGTACGAAATTCCGGAGTTCAAATAGTCATTGCTTGTAGACGTCCGCAGCCGGGGAACGTCAAAATAGGTCTTCACCGGATCACAGTCCATCTCAACGAGCAGGCTTTGAATCAAACGCTTGCTTTCCGGATGGTGGATGAACCGCGGCTTGAGTTCTGAAAGGATTGACGCAAACCGCTCCACCTCCATTTCATGTTGAGCCATGCGGGGATCGAAAGGGGCGAAAGCCTGCTCGCACAGTTCACGGGCAAAATCGCACAGCGCTCTGGAACTGGGCAGTGGCGAATAGACGTAGAGCTGACCGCGATAAATCTGCTCACGCCGCAGGTCGTCACGGACCTTTGCGTCAACATAGATAGAGTTCATCGTGGAACCTCCTATGGGATTTCGTTACGGGATTTTATCTGCTAATTCGAAAGAGCATTCCGAATGGCCCTCCACCATTCATTTGTTGCCACGTCAGGATCGGACTTTGCGACAACCAATACCCTTCCCGACGTTGTCTGGTCCCACGGCAGGTGGTATTGGTATCTTGCGTAAAACGCGGGCACCATGTGGTCATCACTCTTTGGTTTATCTACTGGATGCATGCCGCAAGGCACCCAGCCCTTGAATTCCACGCGTCTCACGATCAGAGGATAGTCGGGACGGCCGAGACTGATTGCCGGCGGTCCATCCCCGTCAATCGAGCCTGGCTCACCGTTCGTCGGGTGATGCTTCCTGTACATGTAATCTCGAAGCGGACGAGCAGGCAGGTCGACCAGCTGCGCCTTTGGCACGGATGGCGAAGCTACGCGCACAGGAAACTGCACGAGCCGGAGCTTCTGCAGGACAATATACGCGGCCCACGGGTCGCCCCAGCCGTTGTAGTCGCACATGTTTCGATCGGTGCCCCCCAGCCAGGCAACCACCATCTTGTCCGCAATCGAGGGGTCCAGCAGATACGCGTCGGCTTCGGCGGTTAACGGCGCGCCGGCTACGACAACCAAGGGTTTTTCCGCGCTCGCCTTTCTTGCCTCCGCAACAATGAGCCAGCTCCCGACCGCGCCGATTGGCTTGGTGTCGGAAATCTGTCCTGAAGCGGGTTTCTCCAAATTCACCATCGGCCCTCGAGCCAAAACCGGGATGTTCGCAAATCCACTCGCCTTCGCATTCGCAACCAGTTGCTCTCTATCGGCGACCATGCGTTCATAGTCCGCGACCTTATCAAAGGGATTAAACGGCTCCACGGGACTCGAGGTGATCATTCCCGTCAGATCGGTCTCGCCCAGCGAGGCGCGCGCCAAGAGGTACTCGTCCGTGTACTGATCCACGGCTTCATCGTTGTCGTAAAACACGGGATTGCTGGAATTGTAGGGAAGCGGCTTCGAATGGTTCCCTGACCAACGGCACGCCACGAACGTGATTGCGACGAACAAAATGACAAACAGAAGTAGCGACGGCGGAAGCGGCTTCATCGGTTGGCTATTCATTCGCAAGAACCACGAACACTGTCTTGTTCGAAGCCTTAAGCGGGCCGGGCGCCCCCACGCTGGGCTGGCCCAGCCATCGGAACGGACCGAACCCGTTCTGAAAAGTCATCCGCGAGCCGCCCACCGAAACCGATTACGGATGGAACGGGGCAAAATGCTTTTCAGTCTCGATCGTAATGCCAAGCTCCGGCGAATTCGCGTGAGAAAGCCTGCGTCGTTGGGCGACTGTTTTCCCCCGATGTGTTCCTCGAAAGTGAACCGGTCCGCTTCCTTGTCCCGGGCGATAGCTGCAGGTGCAATGAATTCAGTCAGCTCGCCAGTCGGGATACCCACCGTGCTGTAGGTGTCTTTGAAATGGGTAGCATCGGGCCCGACACCTATGTTCGTGATCAGATTCACGTTCGGAAGGATCGACAATCCGCCGTGCTGCCAGCAGGCGAAAAGCCACTGATAGTCCCACGTATCGATTTCCCCGCGACAAAGTCTGTCAAAAATGGATTCCCAATACTGAACCTCCGCAGGATTCTCTAGGAACGATTCCAACCAATGCCGCTTGCGATCCGACGGCCACGACGGGATGTCGACATCGTAGTGCCGCCACGCCCTGCGCCACGTCGCCCAGCCCCAACTGTGCGTATACCTCGAGAAGAAATAGCTTCCGTCTCCCCGCCGCCTGCCCCCCTGAAAATTGTCACCGCTGATGTGCATGATTCGAGAATCGTCGCGGTATCGCTCGAGCATCGCCGAACAGAAGGCGAAGAACGAAGGACACGGAATGCAGTCGTCCTCGAGAATGATCGCTTCCTCACAGTGTTGAAACACCCAATCCAGACCGGAAGACATTCTTCGCTTGCATCCCAGGTTCTCGGGAGAAAAATTCGTCAGCAATTCGCAGGTCCAGTCGGGTGACGTCACGATTTTGCGCGTGGCTTCGCACAGTTCCGCTTCCCCCGGGCGCGATGTACGGGCGCCATCCGCCACCACAATCAGCCTGCCTGGCCGGGCGGCGCGCACACGCTCGAACAGCCGCGACGTCAGATGGGGACGGTTAAAGATAAAAAGGGCTACGGGAGTCGATTTGCTTGCCGGCATAGAGAGGAATTCGATCTGGATGACCAAAAACGGCGTGCACGCCTCGAAGGCGATTTCGCGTCACCAACGCACTCTGCAAAACGCGACGTTACCTCCGAGAGGAGAGGACTTCGTTGAGCGCCTCCCAACGGTGCTTAACAAGGACTGTTTTGCCGTCCCACCCGAGGGGATAATCCTTTCCGGTACCGTAAAAATTCCCGTCCTCCACTTGCAATGTGACGGCTGCATCGAGCCAATCCTGTACGATGCCATTCACTTCGATGAATGGACCGAGGTAGTACGTACCCAGGCTCAACGGAAGCTCCTCGACGACACAGTCGACGAAACCCTCCGGAGCGAGCGTGAGAGGCTGGTCGCTATGAAGCTCCGTCGACGCAAGAAAGTACGTTTTTCCCCAACCGTTGAAGGTCAGGCTGATGCGGGAGTTTACGAGGGCGTCGGCGGCGCTAGCGCGGTAGTGCAGGCGCACCCGCAGCGGCTTCCCGGAGAAAAACACAGCCCGTTCGTTACCATGCTGGTCCAGTGTCTGAATTCGGGTGAATCGGACGAAACCAGCGCCTTTCCGATCGGTACGAGAAGAGAGATCCGCCACAGCAGTCTGGACCACGGTCTCCTGATAACGTGCAATCGTTTTTGACGTGGGTCCATCCTGTTCGCAGTGGCCGGCTTCCATGAGGATGGACCGCGGGCAAAGCTTCTCGACGGCCGAGAGGTCGTGGCTGACGAACAGGACCGTCCGCCCCTCGGCGGCGACCTCCTGCATCTTTCCGAGGCACTTCTTTTGAAAGGCAGCGTCGCCAACCGCCAGGACTTCGTCGATGACCAAAATTTCGGGTTCCAGATGAGCCGCGACAGCGAAGGCCAGCCGAACTTGCATGCCCGATGAAAAGCGTTTCACGGGCGTGTCGACGAACTTCTCGACTCCGGAAAAATCGACGATTGCATCAAATTTGCGGTCGATTTCCTTCTTTTTCATGCCCAGGATAATGCCGTTGAGATAGATGTTCTCCCGACCGGTCAGCTCCTGATGGAATCCGGTTCCCACCTCGAGCAGGCTCGCCACACGGCCTTTGAGCCGAATCCGTCCCGTGGTCGGTTCCGTGATTCGGCTAAGCACTTTCAGGAGCGTGGATTTCCCGGCACCGTTTCGCCCGATGATCCCGACAACCTCGCCCTGCTGGATCTCGAATGAGACATCTCTCAACGCCCAGAAATTTTCGGAACGCGGACTTGCGGTATCCGTCGTCCGAAACAAGCGCTTGAATCGGTTGGCAATCGCATCACGAAGCGTGACATACCGTTGGCCTTCCAGATTGTGCTGGACGCGATAACTCTTGCCGAGATTTTCGAATTTGATGATCCAATCGGACACTTTTACCTCAATATCTTGTAGATGCGCTCAAATCACGTCGGCAAACGTGCGTTCCATCCTCCGAAAATACCAGATACCTGTCAGGCAAAGTGCACAAGTCGAAGCGATCGAGGCGAGCATCCCCGGCCAATACAGCGGAATCGGTCCTCGCAGCAGCGCCCAACGAAAGCCGTCAATCACACCCACTGCGGGATTCAAAGAGTACAGGAGACGCCACTTGGCGGGGACTACCGTGCTGCTGAAGCCCACCGGTGAGACGTAAATCCCGAATTGGACGATGAACGGTACGATATAACGAAAATCTCGGTACTCTACGCTCAAAGCGCACAGCCAAAGTCCGGGCCCCATCGCCGCGGCGAAGGCCAGAACCATAAACAATGGCAGCGTCAGAACACGCCAATCGGGCCAGAATCGATACCAGGACATCATGGCTCCCAGAATGGCGAACGATATCAGGAAGTCGATGAAGCTTGTGATCACGGAACCAGCCGGAACGATCAAGCGCGGGAAATAGATCTTCGAGATGAGACCGGGATTCAGGATTAGGCTGTTACTAGCCTCACTAAGAGAGCTGGAGATGAATTGCCAGGGCAGCATCGCCGCAAACACCAGGATCGCGTACGGAGCTGAGCCCTCCGTAGGCAGCTTGGCAATCTTGCCGAACACGACGGTGAACACCAGCATGCTCAAAACAGGACGAATCAATGCCCAGGCGACGCCGATGACGGTCTGTTTATAGCGGACCAGAATGTCGCGCCACGACAGGAAATAGAAGAGCTCCCTATAATTCCAGAGATCGCCCCAATACTGCTTCTCGATTCGCCCGTGCTCGATGATTAGCTCTTCCATTCCTGCAGTCCTGAATCCTTGGGAATCACGTCCGGGGCCCCATCTTCAACTCTGAAAAGCGAGCGACTCCTACTCGATTCTCGAATGGTCGCTAACATCCGCAAGGACCGGACCGAGCCCAAACGATTCAAGCCAGTTGCGCAGCTCATCGGGAGCACGGTCAGTCCATCTTCGCTTGCCGCACAGACGACCCATCACTTCGGAACGCACGGACTTTTGGCCGTTGAAAACCTGCGACGCTTGGAAGAGTCGCTTACGGAAGACACTTTGCGGTATCGCAAGTCTTGAATAATAGGACCGCATCTCACCGCTCCAACGAAGCCAGTGATCTTTGAGGCCCGGAACGACTTCAGGTGCCAGAAATGACTCGCATTTCACGACGGCATCCTCAATCATTTCCTCGATGTTCCGGCAGTATTCTGAAGAGTGGCACGTCATTGCCGCGCTTGCGTTAGTCGGATACTCTCGCCAAGCTGCCCAGGTATCCGGAACGTGAACAGTATTGGCGACCAAACCGGCCTTCATTTCCCAGTTTCTATCTCCCATGGGGCCCCAGCGTGTGTCGAAGCCGCCGATTCGTGCAAACAGCGAGCGACGGATCAGCAGCTGTGAGATCGACAAATAAACCATGGAGCCGGTGAGGTGCAGCAGGCCATCGTACGGCGCCCGCCGCACATGCCGCTTATTCACCAACGTTGCAGCGCCGTGTGCAAAGACGGTGATATCCGGCCAGGTCTGTTCCGTCGACGGGTCTCCCTTTGCGTCGATGAGCCTCAAGGAGCAATGCGCAAGATCGCACTCGGTGTGCTCTTCGAGCGCAGCGACCATCTTTTCCAGGCAGTCGAGTGCCATCGTGTCATCACTGGTCGCAATGTATACGTACCTCCCTTGTGCCCGTTGCACGCATTCGTTCCAGCATCTGTAAAGGCCACGGGGAGCCTGAGAGATCGATACACGCTTGTCCTCCTGAGCCAGCTTCTGGAACAACTCCCACGAACCATCGTCAGAGAAACTGTCGATGACAATCATCTCCCAGTTGGTGTAGGTCTGGCCCAGAATGGTATCAATCCGTTCCCGAAGGAAAGGAAAGGTGTTGAGGCTCGGGACACAGATGGAAACCAGTGGCGTTTGCTTTGTCATGTTCTTGTCAATGTCGAGAAACACGGTTACCGATCTCTTGCTCAGCGCCGGTGATCACACAGATCACGGACCATTTCACTCCTTCGCCCTTCCCAAGTCACAAAACAAGCTTGCGGGAGTAGAACGCCTCCGCGTAACCACTCGGAGCATTGCATTCCATCCCACGCAAGCGCATCAGCGCCAAAAATGTTTCTTCCCGAAACCACCTTTTTGCACGCTGGGACTGGAAGGCATCCATAATGAAACGGATCTTTTTCTGATACTGTTCCGCTTCGAGTGGGATGAACACGTTTGGCTGCCCCATATCGCCGTCGTACTTCGGAATCTCATACTCCAGGATCAAGTGGTCACGAAAAGTGTTCCAGGTCAGTTCCGCGATCAGCCGATGATCTTGATGCGCATCCCGACGGTTGTGAGTAAGAATGAGGTCCGGCGAGATCGTCTTCAACTGCTCAAACACTTTCTTGACTTCGGCGCCGGCAAAAGGCATGAAACCGTCGTCGAAGGATTGCAACATCGGACCCGGTCCAATGTTGTCGCCCAAGAACAGTTCGGCTGCCCGCTGCGCCTCGGTCTTGCGGATTCCGGCAGCGCTAAACACCACCCACTGGAACTTACAGTTGGGATAGCGCTGCGACAGCCGAAGAATCGTGCCGCCGCAGCCAATTTCGATATCGTCGGAATGAGAGCCGAGGCACAGAATGGTTGGAGCTCCGCCAACCCTTCCAAGCAGGTCCAGACGCATCATGCGCGGACCGAAATGACCTGGGGATCCTTTGAGGACGGATTTGCAGTTTGGCCCCAGATTTTCCACGGCGCTGTGGCCTGATTGAGTTCATCGAGGCGCTGCTTGTCCTTGAACGTGTCCATACATTGCCAGAAGCCGGCGTACTTGTATGCCAGTAAGGCTTGCTTTTCAATCAGGCGCTGAAACGGCTCTCGGACCAGTTCCTCACCGGGTTTAATGTATTCAAAGATCTCGCCGCGCATCTGCAGGAAGCCGCCGTTGATCCACACATCACTCTGAGCCAGCGCACGCACGCCCGTAACGGTTCCTTCCGCGTTCGCATGCACGATGTCGAAGCTGGCCGTGGGTTGAACCAATAGGAGCGACGCAATCGCATTGCTCTTCGTGAACGATTCCAACATCGGCGGAAGAGGAACATCACTCAATCCGTCGCCATAGTTCGCCAAGAAAATTTCCTCATCTTTAACGTAAGGCTCTACCGCCTTGAGACGCTCACCGATGTTGGCGTTGTCGCCAGTCTCGACAAACGTAATCGTCCAGTCGTCTATATCACGGTTCAAGAACTGGACGCTCTTCCCGCCCTTTGACCACACAAAATCGTTCGAAACAGACTCATCGTAGTGGAGGAAATAATCCTTGATGGTGTTGCCCTTGTATCCGAGGCAGAGAATGAAATCCTTGTGTCCGAAGTGCGCGTAGTACTTCATGATATGCCAGAGGATCGGGCGATTTCCAATCGCAACCATCGGCTTCGGGATGTCATCTGCGTACCCTCTGAGTCGCATGCCGGCGCCGCCACAAAAAAGTACGACCTTCATGTTTCACCTCTCCGATGTCTGGGCTAATGGATTGCGACTTCAGGAATAGGGACAACGAAACGGGCGCCCCATTCGCGGACGAACTTCAACTGCTCCATGATTTCGGTCTTAAGATTCCACGGGAGAATTACAACGTAGTCCGGCCTGGTCTCGCGGAGGCGGTCCGGGTGATAGATAGGAATGTGTGTACCTGGGAGGAAACGGCCTTGCTTGTGAGGACTCCGATCCACGGTGTATTCGATCAAGTCTTTCCCGATTCCACAGTAGTTCAGGAGGGTCGCACTCTTGCCCGGAGCGCCATATCCCGCAACTTTCTTCCCCTGCTTGGCCGCCGTCATCAGGAATTCGACGAGCGCCCACTTGGTCTGTTTCACCTGAAACGCAAAGCTCTCATAACCTGCCACCGAAGCCAGCCCGGCCGTTTCTTCTTCCGCTATCAATCCCGAGACGGCCTTCGTGGCGATGTGCGATTGCGCTTCTGCGCGACAGGCATAGACACGAAGTGATCCGCCGTGCGTCGGAAGTTCTTCGACGTCGAAAGCCCTCAACCCATGAGCTTGCAGGATGCGCGCCGCCGTGTACATCGAAAAATACGAGAAGTGCTCATGGTAGATTGTGTCGAATTCTCGGTGCTCGATTAATCTGAGCAGGTGAGGAAACTCGAGTGTCAGAACGCCCTCCGGCTTGAGCAAAATCTTAAGCCCTTCCACAAAATCGTTTAGATCCGGAACTTGCGCCAGTACGTTGTTTCCCAGCACCAAGTCGGCGCAGCGATGTGCGGCGGCGAGTTCGCTGGCCATCTGGGCGCCGAAAAATCGCACGACGGTCGGGACCCCCTTTTCGACCGCCACTTTTGCCACGTTGGCGGCCGGTTCGATTCCCATCACGGGTACATCTTGGCGCGCAAAATATTGCAGAAGATAGCCGTCGTTACTAGCTACCTCAACGACAAAGCTTTGCCTGCCGAGGCCGAGCCGCTTTATCATTTGCGCGCAATAG
>Ga0210388_10002393_pt1 | contig 14575 bp, 12 predicted proteins | sample IncBWC19OmetaG_FD_155485 | JGI IMG/M metagenome (GOLD analysis project Ga0210388, IMG submission 155485) | Forest soil microbial communities from Barre Woods Harvard Forest LTER site, Petersham, Massachusetts, United States - Inc-BW-C-19-O ...
GAGACATCCATCAGCCCGTTCGGCACCGCAACGCTGATGTCCATGCTCTCTCCTTCATCGCGCCACTGGTCTTTATCCGGCCACCACATGCTGGCGCCCGTCTCTTCGCACGCCGTGTTGATCCACACGTGGCCACTGGTATCTTTCTTGAACGTCATGCCGCCGAAGCGCCCTGTTTCCTCTGGATGCCCCGAATAATAAAAGTCGATGGAATAAACCTGGCCCGCACGCAGCGTCTCAGGAAAATCGATAAACACCGCGCCCGTGTCGCGCTGGTATTTGAGCGTTTTTTCGCCAAGCAGAATCTTGTCGATGGCCAGCGTGTCGCGCAGGTCGATCTGGATGCGCGTCCCATCCTTCAGCATCTTGAAGCGGATGGTGTTCTTGCCGCTCACCCATTGCTTCTCAGGATCGACGCGAATGTCCAGGTGGTAATAGAGCAGGTCGTTGTTGGCTCGGTAGGGTCCGTAAGCACCGCGCAGAAAGTCGTAGCGCAACGGCAGCGGCGCAGCCGCATCGATGGGGCGGACGCGGGCTCTCGTCTGGGTCGCCGCGGGAGGCGCATCGGGCTTGGCCGTCGCTTGCGGTGCAGTTGGTGCGGGTGCTGTGGCGGGAGTATCAGGTTTCGCTACCGCCTGCTGCGCGGCAAGGACCGGAACCATCGCCGACGGTCCCCCGCAAAGAGCCAGAATCACGCATGCAAAAGATCGAAATCGAAAAAATCGCATGGCGCTATCCTAATCGGCCACCCCGACCCAAGAATACAAAAAGCATCAACCCGCCATGGCACAATGGTTCATCCGGGAGGAATCGGCGCATGAAATTGAATATCCAAAACAAGATCGCATCGGTTTCGGGTTTGGCCGCAGTGTTGACTGCCGCAGCTCTGTCGCTCAACGCGCAATCGGCGTCCGAACAGCAAAAGACCTTCACCATCGAGCAAGCCCTCAGCGCCCCATTCACTTCTGAACTCACCGCCGCTCCCGCCAAAGGCCGCCTCGCGTGGCAAGCCAACATAAACGGCCGCCGCAACCTGTGGGTGGCCGAGCCCGCGCCCGGCGGCAAAGGCTACGTCTCCCGGCAGATCACCCACTACACCGAAGACGATGGTCAGGAGATCAACACGCCTGAATGGGCTCCAGACGGCGCGTCGATTGTCTACGTCCGCGGCAACAGCGTACAGGGCGAAAGCCATCCCGTGCCCAATCCGGCATGGTTTCCCAAGGGCGCGCAACAGCAGCTTTGGATCGTGAGCGCGGATGGCGGCGAGCCGCGCCTGTTGGGCGAAGGCCATGCACCGGCAATTTCTCCCGATGGCAAAAGTGCAGTATATGTCCTGAAAGGCCAGCTCTGGTCAATCCACCTCGACGACCCAGCCGCCAAACCCCAGCAACTACTTCAAACCCGCGGATCCGTGCAGAGCCTGCGCTGGTCGCCCGACGGCACGCATCTTGCCTTCGTCAGCGATCGCGACGACCACAGCTTCATCGCCGTCTACTCAGTTGTCTCCGGCACAGTCACTTATCTCGATCCTTCCACCGACCTCGACACTAACCCCACCTGGTCGCCCGACTCCACGCACATCGCCTATCTCCGCATTCCGCCGGACAAAAACGCATTGCTTTTTGTAGCTCATCGCACCGCGTTGCCGTGGTCGATTCGCGTAGCCGACTTCGCCACCGGCAAAGGCCGCGAGGTATGGCGCGCGGCGGAGGGCGCGGGAAGCGCATACCGTCTGACCGACTCGCACGACCAACTGCACTGGACGCTTGGCGACCGCATCGTCTTTCCCTGGGAACGCGAAGGCTGGCTTCATCTCTATGCGGTGTCTACCGCAGGCGGTGATGCAAAACCACTAACGCCAGGCAACTTTGAAGTCGAGCACATCTTTCTTAGCGCCGACCGCAAAACGCTGGTCTTCGACTCCAACCAGAACGACGTCGACCGCCGTCACGTATGGAAGATCGCATTCAACGCGGACGCCTCAAACTACTCCGCGGAAGCCGTTACATCAGGAGAAGGCACCGAGACTCAACCGGTGGTAGCAACCGACGACGCAATCGCTGTCCTTCGCTCCGATGTTCGTGTGCCCATTCACGCCGCAGTCTACGCAAGCGGCCATCTCGTCGACCTCGCTCCGCAGGCCGTCCCCGCTGATTTCCCCAGCGCAAAATTCGTCGTACCGCAACAGGTCATCTTTCCTGCCGCCGACGGCCTCGAAATCCACGGCCAACTATTTCTGCCCGCCGAAATCAAGCCCGGCGAGCGCCGCCCGGCCATGGTCTTTTTTCACGGCGGCTCGCAACGCCAGATGCTGCTCGGTTGGCATTACATGGAGTACTACTCGAACGCCTATGCAATGAACCAATACCTCTGCTCGCTGGGCTACATCGTGCTCAGCGTCAACTACCGAAGCGGCATCGGCTACGGACTCAACTTCCGCGAGGCGCTCAACTACGGCGCTTCCGGCGCGAGCGAATTCAACGATGTGATGGGCGCAGGGCTTTATCTGAAGAGCCGTCCGGATGTGGATGGCGCGCGCATCGGCTCGTGGGGCGGAAGCTACGGCGGCTATCTCACTGCGCTCGCTCTCTCACGGGCCTCGAATCTGTTCGCCGCCGGAGTCGACATGCATGGAGTGCACGACTGGAATCTGGAACTGCCAACCTTCTCACCCAATTACGATCCGCGCGAGCACGCAGAGACGGCGCGCCTGGCCTTCGAGTCCTCGCCGATCTCATCGGTTTCCACGTGGCGCTCGCCGGTGTTGCTCATCCATGGAGACGACGACCGCAATGTCCCCTTCGATGAAACGGAGCTCTTAGTCGAAGCCCTGCGCCGCCAGAAAGTTGAATTCGAGGAACTCATTTTCCCCGATGAGATTCACGACTTCCTGCTGCGCCGCGACTGGGTCCGCGCCTACACTGCCAGCGCGGAATTCCTAAGCCGCAAACTCGCCAAATAACGGCGCGTCAAGTGCGCCCACCAGGAGCGGGAGCCCCATCCTCGGCGCGTCTTTGTTTTTGCGCCTAGGGTGGGCGGCCACGAACCTAATTTGGCCTAGTTCATCCTGAGCGAAGCGTACTTCAGCGGAGTCGAAGGATCTGCTTTTGCCTCTATCTCTTCTAAGCGCAAGCGCTCTACACGTTCCCCTGGCGCATCTGCTCCGCCAAATACTCTGACGACCGCATGGACAGCGAAAGAATGGTCATCGTAGGGTTCTGCCATCCTGCGCTCGTAAACGCAGCGCCGTCCACCACGAAAAGATTCTTGATGTCGTGGCTCTGCCCCCACTTGTTCAGCACGCTGGTCTTGGGGTCGTTGCCCATGCGGCAGGTGCCCAGCTCGTGAATGCTGTATCCTGGCGGATTGGGCTGGTAGTTCTTCACCAGCACTTCAAACCCCGCCGCCTCAGCCAGTGCGGCCGCGGTGTCGGCGCCATCGCGCGCCATATTGAATTCATTGTCGGTGTATTTTGTATCGATGCGCAACGCCGGAATGTCCCAGGCGTCCACAACCGTCGGGTCGATGCTCACCTGGTTTTCGTAGCGCGACAGCACCTCGCCCATAATGGTTGCTGAAAGCGTGCTGCCGTTGTAGCTGTCGAGTTTCTTTTGCAGCGACTCTCCATAATCCGCAAACAAATGCGGAGCAGCTCCGCCGGTGTTCGAGTAAATATTCAGGGCATAGCCGCGAATAAAATCCTTCGCCTTGCTGTCGATGTTGCGGAATCGCGGAATCAGCCCGCCGCCGCCCATCATTTCCCGCGTGCTTTTGCCGTCGCGCGCTTCGGGCACGGAACATACCATCCCCGGCCCGTAAACCTGGTCGACAAGATAATGCCCCATCACGCCGCTGGAGTTGGCGATCTTTGAATTCAGCAACAGCCGCGTGCTTTCGAGCGTGCCCGCGGCCAGCACCACGACGCGTGCCTTCACACTCATCTCACGCCGCGAGAGCCGGTCGACGAAGTGCGCTTCGTTCACCAGGCCGGTGTTCTTGTCCACGCTCAGTTCGCGCACCACAACGTTGGGAATCGCCCGCAGATTGCCCGTCGCAATCGCATCCGGCAGCAGCAAATTTACTGAGCTCGCCAAGCCGTCCACGCCCAGCGCAGCGCGCGCCTTGCACACCGGAACTCCCATCTTCTGGCCGGCCGCGACATATCGCTGCATGGACGTTGTCCACGGCGAATCGTCTGAAACAAAGTTCCCATCCGGATATTGCGCCAGCCCATACGCCTTTCCAGTCACCCGAAAAATCTGTTCCACGCGCGAGTAGTAAGGAGCAAGGTCCGCAAGACTGATGGGCCAGTCATCGCCATAGCCATCGTGCGATTTGCCCTTGAACTCGTAGTCGCTGAATCTGAACGATTGCCGCGACCAAAAGAGCGACCGACCGCCGAACAGCCGCACCCGGACCCAGTTGTACTGATGCGCCGGATCATAGGTATACGGAACTTCCTTCTCATCCACCCACGTATTCGCATTGAATTCGTTCGACTGATAAACATGCGTCAGGGTTCCCGGCTGTTTAAAGCCGCGAAACGGCAGCGCGTACACCGGCTTCACCTCGGTGTCCTTGTGCACATCGGCCACCGGCCCCGCGTTCAGCATCAGGCAGCTGATGCCTTTCTCCGTCAGAATCTTCGCAGCCATGCCGCCCGAGTGCCCGGAGCCAATGATCAATACATCAACCGTCTCTTCGCTCATCTATCCTCAAATCCTGTTTCAGAACCTTGATCCAATGTTTCAATCTAAAAATGAACTGTCATCCTGAGCGAAGCGCTCTTCAGCGGAGCCGAAGGAGCTGCATATCGGGAAACTCGCTGGGAGACTAACTATCCACGCAGTCGCCGTGCTAGCCGTGACCTGGCGCTCCGTTGCTCATCTGCTCCGCCGCATCGCGATTCATGTTGGGATCGACCGGATACCAATACAAATCGACGCCGCTGGAGCGATAGCCCCCGGCCCTCGCCGCTTCGTTCCAGGCCTGCGAGTTGGCCGTGGCCGTGCGAATGTCGCTGTGCGCCTGGTTGATGAATCCGGCATGCAGCTCGGTCGGCCCCTGCTCTGCCATCCATGTGCGCAGCCATGGGCGAATCAGCGCATCGGCCTGCGCATCGGTCGCTTTCGCGAAAGGCACGGCAAATTTGCGATTGGCTTCCCCGTCCAGCCAGTCGAGCCCGTCCAGGTACATCTGGCGCCTCGGCCGCGGCGAAGCTCCGATAAGAAAATCCAGAAACTCCGGCGCGCCCGCATCAAGGGCTCCAGGAAAACCCTTCAGAGGCGGCATCAACACTGCACACAGTCGCCGCAGTGTGGCGGTCTGTTGTGCATTGAAGAAATGCGCATCGGTCTGCGCCACCGCGTCCGGAACCAGCGTGCTCAACTGCAGCGGCTTCACATCCGTCAGCCCGCGCATCCAGGGCGTTGGGCCTGGCGCAACCGGCTCCGGCGGAGGCAACACATGCTGCGCAACCGGAGCCGCTGCCGGTGTGGCCTGTTGCGCTCCCAATGCCTTGGCAGCCGCCGACGCCGCCAGAATCCCTTTTACAAAATCACGTCTGCGCATGTCCCTCACCGCCCCTTTGTTTTCGCGTCAACGATATCGCGCCAACCGATGAGGTTAAAGTCTGCAACAGGGATTTGCAAATCATTCTTTCCGGAGCCACGCTTTTGTCTGAGTCGGCCCGCCACGCTGGGGCCCCAGCCGATCTGAGTGCTGGGTGCCCCAGGTCTCGCATTTGAGACCTGGGAAAGCAGGATCGTCGTAAGCCGCGCTTTACGACGCCACTGCCAGATCAGCCAGCGGCGACCCCAGCTGCGACACCCGTACAGAGCCCTTGCGCGGCCCGCGTTTGCGCGCACTCATCACCTTGATCCGCTCCAGCAACTCCTGCGCCGAGCAGTTTTTTTTCGCCAGCAGCACATCCGCCGCGTGCAGATCGCTCCCCATCTTCTGCGGATCGCCCAGTAGGATCATGGGAATATGCGGCGCCATCTGCTTCAGTCGATCCACGAGCTGGTTCCCGTTCATTTGCGGCATGACGAAATCCGCCAGCACCAGATCCACTGCGATCTCGGCAAAGATGACGATCGCCTCCTGCCCATTGGTGGCCGAAACCACCTTGTATCCGTTGGTTGCCAGCATGAACTTGAGTACGGAAAGCTCTTGTTCGTTATCGTCTACGCAGAGAATTACTTTCTTCGGTCGCATGTCCTGGGGAAGCTCCTTGTTCTAAATCTTGTTCTCAATTCTGTTTTCCATCCTGCAGGCAACACACTGCCGCCGCTCGCTCTTTGGCGCGCTGACTGATGCGGGTTGCCGGGTCCGGGCGAGCGGAAACAAGGCAGCCGCTTTCTCCAACATCCTCTCGTCTGAATGTGCTTGCTTGGCGTACCTTCAACCCAAGGCTGGGCGGGTCGTTCGCACAATACGGCATTCGACTTTCGGCGTGCAGAAAGCCAGCGCTTGCTCGGGTCGTTTAGGTATGAAACCTGGGTCGAGACCGGCGTTGGAGTCGGTTAAGTTGCTTCAATGGAAGCCAAGATTACGGCTCTTCCGCGCCGATGGATAGAGGGAATATGAAGCGAAACAAAGCCTGAAAATCGTCCTGTAACAAATGAAAATTAACTATATTTAATTATTGCCGTAACTTGGCTTGAGGAATCCCTGTTGAAAGCATGTGCATCAGGGCAGGAAAAGCCTTCCATTTGCCACAGGAACGGTGCTCCCGCCGACCCGAATGTCGCCTACCCCCGCCGATTTAACATGAGCTATAAGGTACAGGTCGCTCGGCCGGCGCATCTCCATGCCCTGACGCAGGTGTAACCGCTTGCCGGAGGTCACGGCTCCGCGCTCCACCAGGTAGCTGATGGCGCATCCTGCCGCCGATCCCGTTGCCGGATCCTCAGCGCCATTGAATTGCATGCGTGCGCGCCACGCCGGCGTTTCGACCCCCGTCGGGCCCAGCACATAGAACCACCGCGCACCGCGCCCACGCAGCCACTCCGTCGCTTCTTCGTGTATGACCTTGAGGCGCACCAACGCCTCGTGTGACTTCAAAACCACAATCGCAAATGCCGTTCCCGTTGAAACAACCTGCGGGGGCAGCGCCGCATCGAGATCCTCGACTCCCAGCCCGATCAGCCGGGCCACTTCATTCGCATCCAGTTCCGCGCCAAACTCAGGGTCGCGCTGGGTCATCTCGCCAAACGACTCATCCCCCGAAAAACGCACCGGGACTGCGCCCACATTCAGCGCCAGGGTCACCGTGTCTCCCAGCAGAGTTTCAGGCGCATGCACCTTCAGCACGCTCGCCGTGCCCAGCGTCGGATGACCGGCGAACGGCAATTCCTCCTGCGTGGTGAAGATGCGCACTCGCACGCCCTCGCGCCGTTCAACTTCCGCGGGCCTGCGCTCAATGAACGTGGTCTCGCTCAAGTTAAACTCCCGCGCAATGGCCTGCATCTGCTCGGTTGTCAGGCTGGCAGTATTCATCACCACGGCAAGCGGATTGCCGGCGAGTGGCGTATCGGTGAAAACATCCACGACAAAGTAATCCAATTCCATTCCCTGTCTCAATCCTTCGTTTGCTTCTTCTTTCAGACGCCAAACCGATGTCCGCGCTCAGAGTGATCGACGCGACAAACAAGCCACGCGGCGCCGAACAATTGCTTGACATGCATTCGCCCAGGCTCTAGTCTACGGTTATCCGCTGAATTGAGGCGTCGAACTTTTGCACACGCGGAAAAGGATTTCAATGGCCCATATCACAACTCCCGTTTGCTGTCTCTGCCGCTGCTGTCATGGCTGCGCCGCGCGGGGGTGTTCTCTGGGCTAGATTCAGACCCGACAAGTCTGAACCCAGACAACCCACCCGCTCAAAGCGTGGTGGGTTTTTCAATTGCAGGGAATAGGGATCAGGAGGTAGGAAACAGTCTTCAGCGAGCAGAAGATCGACAGCGGATGCGAATCTCCAAGGACGCCAAGAAAGTTGGCGCGGCTCAAGAGCGGATTTCTATTCCTGTTCCCTATTCCCTGCTTTTAAGCACCGGTGGCGAAGTGGCTAACGCGCAGGTCTGCAAAACCTGTATTCGCGGGTTCGAAACCCGCCCGGTGCTCCAGATTTTTGAAAGCAAAAGAAAAGGCCGCATCGCCTCGCATGAGGCTGCGGCCCTTCCATTTTGCCGTCGCCCGCCCGGAGAAAGCAGGCCAGAGCAGAATCAGAGTAACAGTGCCCTCAGCAAGACCATTGAAGGTGGCCTTTTCTTGAGGAAAACGCCACTGAACCGGAGTGCCTCTGGGTACATCTACACTGATTCTGCTGTAGCGGCAAAGTTCAAAGCTCAATCAGCGGCCGCGCCAGCCGCGTTCTCGCGCGATCCAAGAACAGCCGCATGCGCAGCGCTTCAGACCGCTGCATGGCCACCAGCCGCATCTGCCTGCGAATATGGTCGCCATCCTCGAGCGCGGCCACCTGCGCCTCGTCGTGCTCAGCATCCCGCTCAAGCCGGGCAATTCGCTCTTCCACTGAGCGGCGAAACCGCGGACTGATCTCAAACCCATCATGGGTGGCACATTTGCTGATCACGGCTGGCACCTCAATGCAGGAATTCCCGAGGCCAAAATGATTCGTCGAAGGCCTCAGGTGTTTCCTGCTTGTGCCGATAGTAGATAAGACTTCTCTAATGCGCCAGATTACCGTCGACATACCCGCACGTAATCGACTGTCCAAAAATGAAACAGGGCCGGGAAGTTACCCAGCCCTGCCAAATCGTCTGATATCGCATAAACCTGAAAGGCCGCCAATTATCTGACTGCTGCAACCCCCAGCACCACCCGCGTTCCGCCGTCCAGATGCACGTTCTGCCTAGTGGCGGAGAATGTCCCGGAAATATTTCCACCTGCATCGCCAGCCAACATCACGCCCGGCACTCCGGTTGCATGAGGCGGCTCGGCGCCGGTCGCAGTCCCTGACCCGGCCCCATCGCCCGATTTGGCTGCGCCTGCCGGCGGCTGACCGTTGCTCGGCGGCGCCTGCATCCCATAATTCGTCACCGAACCCGGACGCTGCGTCATCGAATCGGTTGTTACAAAATGGCCGCCAACCTGGCTATACCCGCCCGCACCGCCAGTACCCAGGCCTCCGCCATTGTTGCCGCCCGCTACCTGTGTTGCGTCGCCCATCACTCCACCGCCTATGTTGCTCTGACTGCGCAGCATGTCGGCAGTCGACGCGCTCGGCGGCGGCGCCACCCACTGAATCTCCGAGCGGATCGCCACGCTCTGGCCGCCCTTCAAGACCAGGCGATCAAACTGGACTGCCACCTGCGCATTCTGGTTCTGACTGTCCTTGCTGTGCGCCAAGACTGCTGTCACGCGCCCCATGATCTTGGTCCCTTTGGGAATTGCGGTTCCATCCGCGGTCTTCATCTGCGACTGCGTTCTCAGCTCAATCGGGTCGCCGAGCTTTGCCGACTTCGAGTCCAGATTCCCCATTAGTTGCGCGAATACCGGCTGCAGCACCTCAGGCTTCGACTGAGCCGTGTGCCGGCTGATGTCAGCGCCTGCCCCCGCAATTGCCGATGGGTTCGCTGGAATCCCCGAGGCATTTGCCGTGGTGGTCTGTTTGGCGGCGGCATCCGCCTGCTGCGCCGCCAGTGGGAGGGTTGTAAGCGTCACCAGGGCCGCTGCAAGCAAGCTGGCAGTCTTCATGGAAATGGCCTCCGCCGGCTGCCGGTCCTCCTCGGGAAACATTCATGCGGAGTCCGGACAATACCCTAGATGCAAGGGGAAGTGCAAATGCTGTACCGGATTCTATGCCTTGAAGCAACTTTAGATAAGTCCCAAATGTAACCAGATTGTAAAAAGTTCCATGGGAACGGAAAAGATCAGGAGATTTCAGGGAGTCTCCCGTTCGGGTGGAAATGAATTTGCTTAATCTAGTTTTGCGGCGGCGTTGCGAAATATCCCTTGCGCACCTGCACCTTCATCCCATCCCCGCGGCACTCCACCGAAACGTGCCTGAAGGTCCCGTCCAACTTGGTATTCGAGGGCGTGTAGGTAACCACATATTGGGTGCGAAGCTCGTCTTCAATCTGCTGGAAGGCATCCTGCAGCTTCTTGCCGTTGTTGCCCACATCGATCAGCCGGCCTCCGGTTTCCTCGGTCAGCTTTTTCATGGCCGAGTAGCCGCTGTAGCCGAAGCCGCCGTAGAAGCCGCGATCGGCAATCAGAATCGTGTACACGATTACGTTGGACTTCTGCGCCGCGGCGATCGATTCCTGGATCCTGTGAACACTGCCCTCGTCCTCGCCATCGGTCAGCAGGATCATGGCTTTGCGGCCTGTCTCCTGGTTCATTTTTTCGTTCGAGGCCAGCACCACTGCGTCGTAGAGCACTGTCCCTTTGGGTGCTCCGATGCTCGGAATGGTGCCGCCGCCGGCTCCGGGAATTCCGCCGCCGCCGCCGCCCGCGGTATTGATCTCCGCCTTGCTCAGAGCTCGCGAAAGCAGACGTGCGCTATTGGTGTAGTCCTGCAGCAGGTCCACGTTCACGTCGAACGAAAGCACAAACGCTTCGTCCTTTTTCTGCAGCACCCGCTCCAGAAACTGGCTGCCCGTGTCCTGCTCCAGCGGCAAAACTCGCATCTGGCTGCCCGAAGTGTCCAGCAGAATGCCCAACGTCAGCGGCTGGTGCGTCTCCGCCGCAAAGGTCTTCAGCTTCTGCGGCACCTTGTCTTCCAGGACTGTGCAGTCGTCCTGGTTCAAATGCGGAACCAGGTTTCCCTGCTTGTCCTTCACGGTAAAAAACATGTCGACCAGATTCACTTGCAGCTTGAGCGTGGCCACCGAATCGTCGTCTTGCGGCAGCGCGGGCGCCGTGCTTACCGGGGGCGCGTCGGGCGAAGGCGCAAGCTGGGCCCAGCCCGTGACGGAAACCACCGGAAGGCCAACCAATACCGCGGCTATTGCCCATCGAATGCGCATCTAATCGGTTAGACGAAAAGGGTAGTACGAAGAAAGCATACCTGAATTGTTTGCCAACCGGCAGGCAACCTGCTGACTTGTGGCGCGTCTGATAATCTGACGGTTGCATGGGGCAGGGTCATCGGCGATCAGCGAAGATTTTTACTGACAGCTGAAAACCGGCCACTGAACACTGGAGAATACCTGTGAAGCTTGGTTTGACGGGAATGGCGCTCGCAGCGCTCCTCGGTTTCAATCTCAACCTGAGCCCGGCGGCTCTGGCCCAGCAAACTCCCGTGCCCGACGCCCCTGCGCCCCAGGCGACCAAACCGCTGTCTGACATCAATGGCCCGATCACTCCCGGCCTCGGTGCGGGCAAGGAGACATCGGCCGCTGCAAGCTCCTCTGCCGATAGTCCGTCGCAGCCAACGCCGCCGGCCAGCGAAGCGCCCACTACCGAGCCCAAAGACAATTTTCAGACCACGGCCCCCGAAAACAAGAGCGCCGAGGACATTGGCACGATCATCCACCTAGACGCCACCTATGTCGAGGTTCCTGTCACCGTCAAAGATTCCAAAGGAAAGATGGTCGCAGGCCTCGACTGGCGCGATTTCAAGGTCTATGAGAACGACACGCGGGAGAATATTCGGTTTTTCACAGCCGATGCCTACCCGCTTTCTGTTGCCTTTGTGATTGACCAGAGCGTGACCTCCGACGTAATGGCCAAGGTCAACGAATCCCTCGGCGCCATTCAGGGAGCGCTCACCCCCTACGACGAAGTGGCCGTCTTCACCTACGGCAACGGAACCCAGGAGCGGAGCCCGTTTTCCGGCGCTCAAAGCGATCACGTCCCCTTCGTGCTGTCGATGGTCAAGACGACCGGAGCCGAGATTGAGACGCCCGTTAACGAGGGTCCGCTTGCCGGCTGCCCCATCCGCTCAAACGGCGGCTGCGTCGATCCCAACATCCAGCCTGGATTCTCCGCCGGGGCGAGCGGCAGTGGCGCGGTGATGACCATCCCCAAGGAGGTTCACACTCTCAACGACGCCATTTTCGCCGCCGCCAAGGAGCTTTCCAGCCGCCCCAAGGGCCGCCGCCGCGTTATCTACGTCGTATCGGACGGCAAAGAGTACGGCAGCAAGGCGACGGTCAAAGAGGTCATCCACTACCTGCAGGCCAACGAGGTCGCCGTCTATGCCACCATGGTAGGCACGTCAGCCGGCTGGGGCGAGGGTTGGGTGAGCCGGGTTCACTTGCCCTTCACCATGTACGACAACGTCCTCTACAAATACATCGCGGCCACCGGCGGCCAGGCCGATTCAGAACGCGGCGTCAACGGAATCGAGAAAAGCTACGCGGAGATCGCCAAGGAAGCACGCAACCAATACACCATCGTCTACCGCAGCCGCGAGTCCGTTTTGGACAGCAAGTTCCGCAAGATCGACGTGCGCGTAGACCGCCCCGGCTTGGAAGTGACCGCCAAGTTCGGCTACTACCCCTCTGCGCTGATGTCCCGCTAGTCTTGTGAACTCCTCAGGCACCGCAGCCGGGCTGGGTCTGCTCTCCGCCGCGTCCTGGGGCGGTTCGGACTTCATCGGCGGCCTGGGTTCGCGCCGCGCTCCCGCTCTGCTGGTTGTCGTCTCCGGCCACATCGTAACTCTGCTGATCCTGCTGGCCATCTGCCTCGGAACGCATCTGGCGCTGCCCGGCAGGCATGACCTGCTCTTCTCAGCAGTGGGGGGCTTTGAGGGCGCGCTGTCGCTGGCCCTGTTCTACCGCGCCCTGGCCATGGGCGCCATGGGACTCACTGCCGCCCTTACCGGCCTGCTCACGGCGCTGGTCCCGGTCCTCTACTCGCTCATTCACGACGGCCTGCCTACGCTGCTGACGGCCATCGGCCTAAGCGTGGGACTCGCCGCCATCTGGCTCATTACCCATTCCCCCGAGGCAAGCGGCTCCAAGGGAAAGCGAGCCGCAACCCCACCAGCCGCGCTGTTGCTCGGCGCCCTGGCTGGGCTGGGATTTGGGACTCAATTGATCCTCTTCAAGATCGCCGCCGGAGGCAGTCTTCTCTGGATCATGACCGCCGCCCGCGCCGCCGGAGTCGCGGCGATGCTGCTGGTCCTGGTGGTCATTCCGCCCAAGGTACCGTGGCGAGGCTTCTGGCTCTTCGGCATCCTGGCCGGCGCGCTCGACACGCTCGGCAACCTGCTCTACATCCAAACTACCCGCTTCGGCCGTCTCGACGTGGCCGCCATGATCTGCTCGCTCTACCCCGCCGGCACCATCCTGCTGGCAGCATTGGTTCTGCGCGAGTGGCCTACCCGCCGCCAATTCGCCGGTATCGCCCTGGCGCTGGCCGCCGTGGTTCTGCTCAGCATTTAGCCCAAACGCGTGGCCCATTCAGACGATTCCTTTTCGCCCCACACGCAAAACGGCCTGTGCATCCGCACAGGCCGTTTTGGGACTCATCGGTCATTTAGCGCCGTTTACGCGGCGTCAGCCGGGCTCACGGGAGTGCATCGAAATTCCGCCGGAGCTCATGCGGGAGTCAGTGCGCTACTTAGGATCGCCCGTCGTGGGCGCGGTTGGCGGTGGGGTCACAGTATGCTGCGAAACCGGAGGGGGACCAGGAGTGGGGTCGGTGACACCCTTGATTCCTTCCTTGAACCCCTTCAATCCCTCGCCCAGACCCTTGCCCAGTTCCGGCAGCCGCTTGGCGCCAAACAGCAGAAATACAACAATCCCGAGCACAATCAAATGCGTTGGTGTTAGAAGCTCGCCCATTTCATCCTCCGCGCGCCGGGCACTCCCGGCACACATTCCCACCAGTCATTGTCGCACAAAGCCGCATGCCTGCGAAGACCATGAACAAGATGCTGACAATTGAATGACGTTTGACCGGCGGAGTCGGATCCTAAGTTTCTCTTTCCACCGCCTGCCGCATCGCGGACACCCAGTGCCCACCCTTGCGCGTTTTTCCTGGCGCAAGGGTGGGGAAACCACGATCTCACTGGCGCGCGAGCGCCGTCTGCCCCACCGCAGGTGGTCAGTTCACCTGCGCCGGCTTTCCCAGCCGCTCCGTCACCATGGCATAAAAGGTGCGCAGATCTTCCTCCTCGCCCACCGTCAACCGGCGGTAAACCTTCATCAGCGGGAACAGGCGCGACCCGCGCACATCCACCGACGGAACCGCCGTCATGCCGCCCGGATACTGCGTCATCTCCCAACTCCCCGCATAGCGCCGCCGAAGCACCTCGCCCAAGTAGCTGCCCCACAGCCGCGCCTCGAAGTTCACGTCCAGCTCCGGGCTCTCGCCCACCAGCACCAGAATCTCGTCCAGCCCATCGATTGAATCCGCAGTAAAATCGAGCTTCTGCTTGAACTCGCGCTTGCCAAACTCCGCCGCCGCCCGGGCATAGCCCTCCATCATGCTTCCCAGATCGGGATACGATGCCGACTCCAATCGATTGCGTACTTCGTTGTGGCTTGCCATCCCATCTCCAGAGTAAATGCAGCGGCTGCCGGAAAACTATGTAACAAAATAGTACTTCCCGCCATCAATATGGCAGACTCAAAGCAGCCCGGAGGTTTCCGTTGAA
>Ga0210388_10002394_pt1 | contig 14573 bp, 14 predicted proteins | sample IncBWC19OmetaG_FD_155485 | JGI IMG/M metagenome (GOLD analysis project Ga0210388, IMG submission 155485) | Forest soil microbial communities from Barre Woods Harvard Forest LTER site, Petersham, Massachusetts, United States - Inc-BW-C-19-O ...
GTGCGCGAACTGGGCGCGTTTCAAAAGCTGGTCGACGGCAAGGAAAAACCTCGCGACGAGCTGATTCGCGAGCTCGCGGACCAATGGGTCGTGCGCGGCGAAATCGAAACCGCGAAATATCCGCCGCCCTCGGCGGCGGACGTCGACCGAGCGTACTCGCAGCTCGCCGCGCAATTCGGTTCGCCGGAAGAATTCGCGAGGCGCTGCGCAGCCGTGGGTCTCACGGAAGCAGCCGTGCGCCGGATGCTGCAGCAGCAGCTCTACCTTTCGCGTTTCCTGGACTTTCGATTCCGGCCCGCGGCACAGATCGATTCAAAACAAATCGAGGCGTATTACAACGACCAGTTCGTTCCGCAACTGAAGGCCAAGAATGAATCCATCCCGCCGCTCGACGACGTGGAAGATACGATTCGCGAAGTGCTGACCCAGCAAGCAATCAGCGATCGTTCGGCGCAATGGCTCGACGACACCCGCAGCCGCCTGAAAATCGACGTCGCAGCGCACGGGGCAAAGCAATGAGCGGGCGTCTGAAGCGCTGGGCGCGCCGCTCCCTGTACGCGATCGTGGCGATTGTCGCCATCCTGGTGATCCTTTTCCAGACGGGACTGGCTGCGAAGTGGCTTCGCAACGAATTGATCAACGGCATCGCGCAGGGCACGGGCGCTCGCGTCGAAATCGGCGGTTTTCATTTTCATCTCTGGGGACTGCGCGCTGAAATCGATAACCTCACGCTGCACGGCCTCGAGAGCTCCAATCAGCCACCGCTATTTCACGCCGACCGAATCGACGCGTCCGTGCGCATCATTTCGTTCTTCCGCCGCCAGTTCGCGCTCGACCGGCTGATCGTCGAACGCCCGCACGCCGTCGTGCGCATCGATCGCAGCGGCCGCAGCAATGTACCCGCGCCGCCGGCGTCCCGAAGCAATCGGTCGTGGCGCGCTGCGCTGTTCAGTCTGCGCATCGGCCAGCTCGCGCTGAACGACGGCTACGCACAGTACAACGATCAGCGCGTCCCGCTGGACATCCACGGAAACAATTTCAGTTTCGCGCTGCACTACGATTCACCCGCGGGCGGCCCCGATTCCTACATTGGCAGTCTGAGTTGGCAGCAAATCGAACTCGCGGCCAAAAGGGACATGCCATTTCCCTTCGATTTCGCGATGAAGTTCACGTTGCATCGCGATTCCTTTTCGGCCGACGAAGTCGTGCTCCGGGCGCTCCACTCGCAACTCAGTCTTCAGGCGGAGCTGCCCAGCTTCGCTCGCTCGGACTGGAATCTGAAATATCGGGGGCGTTTGTCTCTCGCGGACGTTCGCAGGATCACGCGCGAGCCCACCACTCCGGACGGCGACGCCGATTTTTCGGGCCAGGCGCGCTACGTCTCGGCTGAAAATGGCTCCGGCGTGTGGACCGCAACCGGTCACTACTCCAGCAACGACGTTCGCATGCCTTACAAGTGGTTTCACGCGGGGTCCATGCAAACCTGGGGTGATTACGATGTAGCTCGACGCAAGCTGAGCGTCGCAAATTTACAAGTACGCGCACTCGGCGGTTCGGTAGCCGGGAAGCTGGATCTGGATTTCAACGGTCTCGCATTCCGCACGCAAACTCAGACCCGCGGTGTCAGCCTCGCGCAGGTATTCAACGCGCTCGAAAACGAAAATTTCCCCGTGCCCACGCTGCATTGGGATGGCGCCATCGGCATCGACTCGGTCAACACGTGGAGCGCGAACTTCAAACATTTCCACACCGCCGGCAGCATGCAATGGTCGCCGCCGGCTACGCTGGCGCCCGGAATGATCCCCGCCAGCGCGCAAATCAATTTCGATTACGGCACGGACAAAGAAATCGTTTCCTTGGTGAAAAGCCGGATCAGCACGCCGCATATGCAGCTCGACTTCGATGGCCCGCTCGGCGCGGACGATTCTGCACTCGAGGTAGATTTCCGCGCCGACAATCTGCTGGAATGGGACGATTTCATCGCCGCGATCCGCGGCCGGGAATCCGACCTGCACCGCGTCGGTGGACAAGTCGCGTGGCGCGGCAGGATCCTCGGCCCGCTCGTCGGCCCGTCGTTCGTGGGCCGCCTGCACGCGACGAATCCCGTTTACGATCAGATCACCATGGATATGCTCGACGGCGACATGGATTATTCGCCCGACGGACTTCATCTCACAAAAGCCACGATGTCGCGCGGCCAGACTGCCATCGACCTCGATCTTAACTTGAGTTTTGACCGGGATTGGAGCTTCCTCGACTCGAGCCAGTGGACGCTCGACGCGCGAATTCAAAACGCCTCTGCGGACGACGTGGAAGCTGTGATGTCGGTGAAATACCCGGCGTCCGGCCGCATCAATGGCACGGTTCACGCCACCGGCACGCGCGCATCTCCGATTCTCGACGCGAATCTCACGGTTGACGACATAGAGGTGAAGGGCTGGCATTTCAACCGCTTCAGCGGGGAACTGCACTGGCGGCACGACGAGATTCGCCTGACGAACGCGGAGCTTCGCGGCGGCTCGGGAATGGTCGCGGGCAACATCCTCTATCGTCCCGACGAAGCGCTGACGGAGTTCAACATCTCCGGCACGGGCCTCGCGCTCGAGAAAGTCAAAAACCTCCAAAGTCCGTCGCTGGCCATTGGCGGACGGCTCGACGTCAATTTGCGCGGCGGTGGTCCGGTGCTGGCGCCGAACGCACAGGGCGATTTTCGTCTGACGAATCTGATGCTTGGCACAGAGTCAGAAGGCGATTTCACCGGCCAGCTGACCTCCGATGGCCACACCGCGCATCTGACGCTCGGCTCGGAGCCGCAGCGCGAAAAATTGCAGGGCGATTTGACCATCGGGCTCGGCGGAGATGAACAAATCGCCGGGCGGCTCTCCCTCATGGAGTTCGACCTCGATCCCTTCATCGTGGCGGGCTTGCATCTTTCTCAGCTTACCGGCCACGGCAGCGCCGACGGTGTATTCACGATTTCCGGCGCGCTGCGCCAGCCCGATTCGATCGAGGTGGATGCGGACATCTCTAAGATTTCTTTCAACTACGATTTGGTTCAGCTGACCAACGATCAGGACATACGCCTCGCATATCGCCGAAACGAGATTCGCATCGATCAGGCCCGATTGCACGGCCCGGACACGGACTTGCAGCTCGGAGGGACAGCGCGATTCGATCGCGATCGCCGGATTCAGTTCGCGCTTTCGGGCAGCGTGAACCTGCGCCTGCTGAAAGGTCTGGTTCCTGATATCGAAGCCCGAGGACGCGCCGACGCGAACGTGACGGTCGAGGGAACGATGTCGCGCCCGCGGATCACCGGTCGCGCCAGCGTGCGCGGAGCCGAAGCTCATTACGCGGACTTTCCTGTCGGGCTCAGCAACGTGAGCGGCGATCTGGTTTTTGACCGCAGTCGGCTGCTTTTTGATCGCGTGACGGCGGATGCCGGCGGGGGACATCTTACACTCAGCGGCAGCGTCACTTACGGCGAAGGACCCATGCGCTATGAAATCACGGCTGCCACTTCGACCGTGCGCATCCGCTATCCCGCGGGAATGAGCTGGCTCGCGAGCGGTACGCTTCAGCTTTCCGGTACCAGCGATGCGGCATTGCTTGCAGGCCACGTGCAGGTCGAGCGCTTGCTGTTTGCGGAAGGGGTTGATGTCGCGTCATTCTTTGCCTCCGCGTCCGATACGTCGCCCACGACCGAATCGACGTCGCCGTTCCTCCAGAATCTGACTTTCGACGTGGAAGGCCAGTCGAAGCCCGGCGCGCGCATCGAATGGGCCGGCGCGCACATCGATGTGGACGGCGACGTGCGGCTGCGCGGCACTTGGGACCGCCCCGTGCTGCTTGGACATATCCATCTGCTCGGCGGCGAGATGCCTTTCCGCGGAAATAACTTCGAACTCACGCGCGGCGACATCAATTTCGCGAATCCATTTCGCCTCGACCCGGTGCTCAACGTCGAGGCCACTTCGACCATCAACCAGTATCAAGTGACCATCGACTTCTCCGGTCCTGCCAGTCATCTCGCGCTGAACTACCGTTCCGATCCTCCGCTGCCCGATTCCGATATCGTCGCCCTGCTTGCTCTCGGCAGTCCGGGAGAGGGAAACGCACTGCGTTCGGCGCCCGGCTCGGCGCAGAACTACGGCGCCACGGCGTTGCTTTCGGAAGCGATCTCCAGTGGCATCGGCGGCCGGATCGAGCATCTTTTCGGCATCAGCTCGTTCCGCGTGGACCCTTTCGTCGCCGGAACCGCGACGGAATCGAACGCCGCCGCACGCGTCACGATTCAGGAGCAAGTGACGCGCGATCTTGAGATCACCTATTCAACCAACGCGGCTACCTCGAACCAATACCAGCTGATCCAGGTCGAGTACACGCTGAAACGCGGCCTGTCGGTCGAATTCCTGCGCGACATCAACGGCACCTACGGCTTTGACATTAAGTGGGTAAAGCACTTCAATTAGGTTTGCTGTGAGGTTTAGTCGGGCAGTAGGAAGATCGACTCGGGCCAAAGCCGGATGTGCCACGGCATCGGTCGTTCCTGAATCAGTCGAAATTTTTCCTTCGTCACCTCGGCTTGCAAGTCAAAGGATGAGTTTTCGCTCGCTGCTCCGCCCGACTGGCGCAGGCTCAAGTAGAGCGTCACACGAAACGGAGTTTCCGAACTCCGCACCAGCCGGCAGCGAAAAACGTTTTCCTGTGGCGCCCCGCTGTTCATCTCCACAAAATCAATTTCATGCGCGCGAATTCCGAGATGTGTAACGGACGCGGCGAGCTCGTGAGCCACGCGAAGATGGCATCCCCAATCGACAGCCTCGACCACGCCCATCGAAATCATCCGCGCGCGCGAAAAATTCTTGCAGCCAGTCAATCGAGCCACTTCCAGGCTCGGCGGCCGCCGAAATATCTCGTCTTTGCCGCCAAACGCCGCCACCCGCCCGCGGGAAAGCACCAACATCCGCTCACCGAGCTTGTAGGCCTCCTCGATGTTATGCGTCACCAGCAGCGCCGGCCGGCGATACGCCGCGAACGTCTCTTGAAGCTGTGTTTCCATCTGGCTGCGCAGATGCGTATCGAGCGCCGAAAGCGGCTCGTCGAACAATAAGGCCTCCGGCTCGATCGCCAGCGCGCGCGCTAGCGCCGCTCGCTGCTGCTCGCCTCCAGAAATCTGGCGCGGATACCGGTTCTCAAGCCCGATGAGACGGGTGCGCCCAAGCAACGCTGTCACGCGCTGCTGTTGTTCGTGGCGTGGGAGTTTCTGCAACCCGAACGCGACGTTTTCTCCCACCGTTTTATTCGGAAATAACGCGAAGTGCTGGAATAGCATCCCCACACGCCGGTCGCGCGCCGGCAGTTGAACGCTCTTCGAGCTATCGAACAGCACCCGGTTACCAAGCGCCACGCGTCCTCGCCGCGCACGCTCCAGTCCCGCGATGCACCGCAGCAACATTGTCTTGCCCGCGCCCGAAGGACCCAGCACGCTCAGCGGCTCATCGCCGCAAGTGAATGTTACGTCCAGCGTGAATTCCGGCAGCCGCTTCTCGATTTGGACTTCGAGCGGCACGTCAGCGCCTGTCCCACCGTCCGCGTCCCTGCGCGTGCGTCCAGTAATAGAGTCCTCCGAGCAGCGTCAGAGAGATCGCCACGTCCGCCGCGCTCCAAGCCAGCGCGTGTTGAATGTCGTCTGATTCCACGGCGAAATAGATGGCGATGGGAATGGTAGCGGTTCTTCCGGGGATGTCGCCGGCAAGCATCAGCGTCGCGCCGAATTCTCCCAGCGCGCGCGCAAACGAAAGAATCGTTCCCGCCAGCACCCCGGGCCACGCCAGCGGTAAAGCCACCGCGTGGAACACGCGCCATTCCGACGCGCCCAATGTTCTGGCGGCTTCCAAGAATCGCGAATCGACCTGCTCGAGCGCAGCCCGCGCGGAAAGGTACATCAGCGGAAACGCCACCACCGCGGCCGCAATCACCGTAGCAGGCCAGGAGAACACGACAGTCGTACCGAATCGCAGCAGGAGTTTCCCGAGAGGACCGTTTCGACCGAATAGCAGCAAGAGAAAAAATCCGACCACGGTGGGCGGTAGCACCAGCGGCAGCAGGCAAATCCCATCCACCAGTGCCGAAACAAAACCGGTCCGGCGCTGCCGCCACACCGCTGTCGCCAGACCCGCGACGAACGTGACCGCCGTTGCCACCACGCTCGTTTCAAGCGATATCCACAGAGGGGACCAATCGATCGGCACGCTTGGAGCGGCGTACACCACCAGTACGGTCAGGGCCATCGGCAGTGGATTGTAACCCCGGGGTTCCAGTTTCGTTTACTTCGCGGGTGCCTCAGGTGCCGGTGCAGGCGCAGGCGCCGGCGCCGGCGCTCGATCCGTGCCGGGCGCTTTGTCTGCGCCATCCCCCGGCTCGGGTTGGAGCATCTGCTTCAGCTCCGGGTAGTCGTTCGACATGCCCTGCAAAACCGTCAGTGCGCCTTTCTGTTCGAGCTGCACGCCCGCCCGCTGCGACGACTGGGCCACCTCCGGCAGCGTCTTCACCACGCGCTGGCCAAGAGGCGATTCGTAGAATTGAATCAGGCCCTGGAGATCTTCCATCGAGAACGCCTTCGCGTAGATCGGGACTACCGCATCGGTCACCGCGCTTGCGGGCGCCGCAGCCCCGAGCTTCGTGCTGAAATCCGCCATGAATTTCGCCAGCCGATCCGGCTGCAAAGCCTGGCTCAGCCCGTCGTGCACCTGTTTCGTGATATACGCGTTGATCTCGTCGCCCATCTTTGACGTCTGCGTCAGGTCCATCAAATGGCGGATGGCGGCATCCTTGGCGGGATCCACTTTGTCGGTGTTCGCGGCGTCAGGCAATGTCGTCGAATCGGACGAATGCGCCGTGACGCCCGGCTGGTGGGCCGGCGCCTTCGGCGCTGCGGGAGTCGGGGGCGTTTGCGCCAGCAGCGGACTGCCGAAAAGTAGTGCGGCAGTGATCAGGGCAGTTTTAACAGTCATCAAGTTCTCCTGGAATCCTTCTATTCAGCCTCAATTGATCCTAACGAACGCACGCCCTAGAAGCAATTTGCGCCCGGGCGCCTTTCGGTAGCGACGCTGGACTCGCCTGTGTTAATTTCAGCGCAGATGAACCCCAACGGCGACCGAGCCTCGCACCACAGAGCGAAATATGAGGACATCCGGCACGATATGGTTGCTCGCCAGATCTACGACCGAGGCATTCGTTCGCCACGCGTCCTGGCGGCAATGGAATCGGTACCCCGGCACCTGTTCGTTCCGCCCGATCTGATCGGGAACGCTTATGCGGACGAGGCCCTGCCTTCCTCCGACGGGCAATCAATCTCACAGCCTTACATTGTGGCCGCCAGCACGGATGCACTCGAGCTTCAGGGACACGAACGCGTACTCGAAGTCGGCGCTGGGACCGGTTATCAGGCGGCTGTAGTTTCGCTACTCGCCCGCGAAGTCGTCGGGCTCGAGGCCATTCCAGCCCTCGCGGAATCGGCCCGCGAGCGGCTTGCGAGACTCGGATATCCAAATGTTCGCGTTGAAGTCGGCGACGGCTCGCAGGGTTTTTCGGAATCCGCGCCTTTTGACGCGATTCTCGTTTCGGCTGCTGCGCCGTCTGTTCCGCAGCCGCTCGTGGACCAGCTTGCCGAGGGCGGGCGCCTCGTGATTCCGGTCGGGAAGCCGGACCACCAGCAATTATTGAAAATCGTAAAATCGGAGGGCCGCGTTTTCGAAAAAGAACTTTTTGCGTGCCGATATGTTCCGCTCGTCGGCCGCTACGGCTGGCGTTGATTCGCGTAGGGAACCTTTTCGAAATGAGCCGTCGATAAGCCACATGCCACCGGAACTTTCCATCGTCATCCCGGCTTTCAACGAAGGAACGCGGCTCGGCCGCGCCCTCAAGCGCATCCGCGAATATTTCGAAAGCCGCCCCAACGGACCGGCCGCGATAGAAATTCTCGTCGTGGACGATGGCTCAACCGACGATACGGCCAAGATTGCCGAGGATTGGGCGCGGGAACTGCCGTCGCTTCGCCTGATCTCAAACGGCAGGAATCGCGGCAAGGGCTACAGCGTCAAGCACGGCATGCTCGAAGCTTGCGGTCGCGTCGCGATCTTCACCGACGCCGACCTGTCCTCGCCCATCGAGGAATCGGAAAAGCTTCTGGACGCCATAGCGGCAGGGAACGACATTGCCATCGGGTCGCGCGCGCTCGACCGCTCCCTGATTTTCAGTCGCCAATCCCGTTTCCGGGAAATCGCGGGAATGATCTTCAACACCTGGGTGCGAATCTTTACCGGTTTGCCGTTTGAGGACACCCAATGCGGATTCAAGGCCTTCGTACGCGAACGCTGCCTGGTGATTTTCGACCAACAGCGAATCGAACGATTCGGATTCGACCCCGAGCTGCTGTTCCTGGCCCAGCGCCGTGGACTTCGCACCGCGGAAATTCCGGTTCGCTGGGCTCACGATCCGGGCACAAAAGTCCACATGTTGCGCGACAGTCTGCGGATGTTCGCCGACCTGATCTACATCCGCTGGAACAGCCTCGCCGGCCGCTATCCCATCAAGCACGAGTGATTCGCGCGTCGCTCGCATCGGTTCAGCGCCCGCGCAGGCAAGCGCGCTCGCCGAGCCAGGCTTAATTCTTCGGTTGAGCCGTTGGCGGCAGCAGTCCATTCAGGCGCAGGTACATCGCAGCGGCGCTGTAGTGATCGCCGTAATCCTCCGACGCCGTGACCACCATGAAGCCGCGCGACACCATTTTTCCACCGATGAACGGCACCATCTCCCCGAAATGGGAATCGTCGATTCCCGCAAGAGAGTCGGTGCAGAACTGAAACGAAGCTTTCAGCGCCGGCACCAGCGTGTCTTTCGGATCATCATCCTTCAACGGGGGCGCTTGCGGCGCCTTCGCGCCGGAGATCAGCGAGCACAGTCCGTAGTTCGCGCGAATCATGTGAACCACCAGGTGCCCAAATGTGTTCTGCTGCGGAGTCGGCCGAAAACCGAACTTGTCGGCAGGCATTTCTTCCACTGCGGCTACGGTGTTTTGCGATTCTTCGGCAAGCAGCGTCCGAAAACCGGTCGAAACGGGATTTACTTGCGGAGCCGCGGACTGTGGCGCGGCTGCCGGGGCCTGTTGTGCTGTCGCCGCGACGGGCGCAAGTCCCAGCGCCAAAATTGCCAGACAAATTCGCTTCATTGATTCGCCTCCGTGTGCTTTCGAGCGCCCCAGCATAGTCCGTCGCCCAACGACGCACAAGCGGTTCCCGTTAAATCGCCATCGCCACCTTGAAAAGTAACCTGCATTTCATCGCAGCTTTACATTGCAAAGTACTTGACACCGCCGCGCGCCTTGCTACTCTATTGCCATGGTTCCTCTACGCCCGCATCCGCCGCAGTCGCAGGGACCCGTGGCTCTCGACGATCGCGCTCGCGACAACATCCGTTTCATCCGCGAAACGATGGAGCGTGCCGGTTCGTTCACCGCCGTGTCGGGCTGGGGAGGCATCGCCATGGGCATCACGGCTCTGGGTGCCGCGGTGATCGCGTCGCGCCAGGATTCGACGCTGCTCTGGCTTATCACCTGGATGGCCGAAGCGGCCGTCGCGATCAGCATCGCACTCTGGACCACGTATTCGAAAGCCCGCTCGGCGGGAACCACGCTTTTTTCCGGACCCGGCCGCCGGTTTGTTTATAGCTTTGCCCCTCCGCTTTTCGTTGGCGTGCTGCTCACGATTCTGCTTTTCCGCATCGGTTCGATCTGGGAGGTCGCAGGCGTCTGGCTCCTCCTCTACGGCACAGCCGTCGTTGCTGGCGGCGCGTTTTCGATTCGCATCGTGCCGTTGATGGGTCTCTGCTTCATGGTGCTCGGCACGATGGCAATTTTCTGTCCGCCGGGCTGGGGCAACGCGTTTCTCGGAATCGGCTTCGGCGGCCTACACGTGATTTTCGGCGCAGTGATTGCGGGGAAATATGGCGGCTAAATCGGGAGCCTTCCGCGCCGCGCGGGAGGAAAAATCGAAACAGGGAAGCGTCGCCGTCGACCCGGCTACAGCCGCCGCTCCGAACCTCGACCGCGTGATTCACGAGCGCACCCGCCTCGCCATCGTCAGCGCGCTGGCCGTCAACGCTTCGCTCACATTCAACGACCTGAAGCAGTTGCTGCGCGTCACCGACGGCAATCTGAGTGTCCACGCGCGCAAGCTAGAGGATTCCGGCTACATCGCGTACACGAAGTCTTTCGACGGCCGCATGCCCAAGACCGAATACCGTTTGACGGCGCCCGGCCGCCGCGCGCTCGAGAAATATCTGGATCACATGGAAGCGCTGATCCAGGCCACGCGAGAGGGCTAGAAAGGCGCACTTCGAAATCGTATGGGCAACAGTGCATCGCGACTGATTCCGGCGCCCAAGCTGCACGTCGCCATCCTGCTCGATGGCAACGGCCGCTGGGCCTCCGCGCGCGGTCTCGCGCGGTCCGAGGGCCATCGCGCGGGCGTTTCCGCCGTTCGCCGCATCGTCCGCGTCGCTCCATCGCTTGGCATCGGCACTCTTACGCTCTACGCCTTCTCCGCGAACAATTGGGACCGGCCGAGCGGCGAGGTGTCCGCGCTTCTCGCCCTGCTGGAAGACTATCTTCGCTCCGAAGCGTCCGAGTGCGCCTCGCATGGCGTGCGCCTTCGCGTGATCGGCCGCCGCGACCGCATTCCGGCCTCGCTCGTCGAAGCGATGGAGTCGGCCGAACGCTCCACCGCGGCCGGCCGCGCGCTCGAGTTGCGCATCGCTCTCGATTATTCCTCGCGCGAAGCGATCCTGCGCGCATCCTGCTGGATGATGTCCAGCCTCGAGGTTACCGAAAGCGAATTTTCGCGCCGCCTGGCGCAGGTGACGCACGCGAGCGCTTCAACGCCCGAGGTCGATCTATTGATTCGCACAGGTGGCGAGCGCCGCCTCAGCGATTTCATGCTCTGGGAATGCGCCTACGCGGAACTGCTCTTTGCGCCGAAGATGTGGCCTGATTTCGAAGCGACCGATCTGGAAGCCGCGGTAGAAGATTTCCTCAGCCGTGAACGCCGCTACGGCCGCCTGCCGCAAACCGCCGCCGCAAGCTAGTGTCTCTCAGCAATCAACGGGGATTTTTATGGAGCGGTCGCGTTCATGCGGGCGCCCGAGGGGTGCGACTGGCCATCTCAAACGCCTTCGTAATCACGCGCGCCGCAGTCTCCGAAATCGAATACCTCGCTAATTCCGAGGGCGCGGCCCAAGCCACATCCACCACATCGCTCCCGGCCCGCGCTTCTCCACTCACCGCCTCACACAAATAATCCAGCACCACGAAATGATAATGAGTCTTGCCGTCGCGGTCGGGAGTAATGCGCTCGAAAACTTCAATCAACTCGCCCACGCGCACTTCGATCCCGGTCTCTTCCAGCAATTCGCGCCGCACGCCGTCCAACAAGGTCTCGCCGACCTCCAGCATCCCGCCCGGGATCGACCACTGCCCCTCCAGCGGAGCGCGTCCGCGGCGAACCAGCAGCGCACGCCCTCCGGAAACCACCACTCCACCTACGCCCACCATCGGACGCTCCGGATATTCGCGGCTGCCAGTCACTCTTACACGAACCCCTGCCGAAAAATTTGACATCCGCGTTATATAATACGTCCGTCCGGCAGTAGTGAGCTCTGGAAGGAGAGATTCCCGTGACCAAGTGCCCGGAATGTGACGCGGACATCGACTTGGACGAAGACGAAGTCGAAGAAGGCGAAATTGTCAGCTGCGGTGAGTGTGACGCCGAGCTGGAAGTGACGCAAATTCATCCCGTGCACCTCATCGTCCTTTCCGAAGATGACGACGACGAAGACGACGAGGACGAAGAGGAAGACGAAGCCGACGCAAAGGACGAAGCCGACGCCGAGCCGGGCATCGACGACGAGGACGAAGAGCCCGAATAGCCCGCGAACATCCAGCGCACAAGTTTTCGGGGAGTCCGTACTCCCGTCCCGGCCTTGCCGCGTCCAAGATAACGGGGAATGAACCCCTGAAGTTGGACGGCCCCCGTCGCCGCCAGCAATCGCCGTTGATCAATCCAATCTCATACCCGGAGGGCGCCGTGAAGATTCGCGCGTTTTTGCAATTGGCTGTGATCATCGCGCTGGGAATCGCTTTCGCGCTGCCCGCCGCCTCGCAGGACAAGAAAGGCGACGCGGAGCTCCGCACCATCCGCGGCACCGTGCTGGATAAGGACGAAAATCCCCGCCCTTCAGGCGTCGTTTATCTGGTGAATACGAAAACGCAGGCGGTAAAAACCTACATCGCGGACGACGCCGGGAACTATCGCTTCAGCGGACTCGATCCCAACGTCGATTACGAAGTGCACGCTGAGAGCGGCGATATGACTTCCGCCACGCGCACGGTATCAAGCTTCGATTCGCGCCGCGACGTCGAGCTCGTCCTCAAACTCGCGCACAAGAAATCCGAAAAGTAACCTGCGACTGCGTTTGCTTCTAGGGCAGGCTGAAAACCGACACCGCGTTGCCCGCCTCGCCCACCACGTACTGCTTCCCGTCGACCGAGTAGGTAATCGGGTTTGCGCGCACCGAATTTCCCAGCTGGATATTCCACAGAGGCTTGCCAATGTCGGCGTCCAGCGCAAAGAAATTTCCCTGGCTGTCCGCGCAGAAAACCAGGCCGCCTGCCGTCACAAGCGTGCCGGTCCATGAATCCCCGACCATCTTGAATTCCCACTTCCGGTTGCCCGTCGTGGCTTCCAGCGCGCGAACGGCCGTATATGCCGCGTCGCCGTTTACCAACTTCTGCCCGCCGCCACCGCCGATGTCGTTCGGGTTGGCGGGATCGATCGTCGGATGTCCCTTGTAGTAATAAGCGCCCTGCTCACGCGTGTCGACGTAGAAAAGCCCGGTCAGGGGGCTGTAGGATGAGCTCGTCCAGTTCACGCTTCCCGTGATGCTCGGATAAATCAGATTTCCCTTCGTCGTCGGATCGATATTCGGGTTCTCGATGGGCCGGGCCTTTGCATCGAGCCCCTTGGCCCAGGTCTGCTTCGCATACGGTTTTCCGGCGATGAATTGGCCCGTTACGCGGTCAAGCACGTAGTAGAACGCGTTGCGATCCGCCTGAGCCACGATCTTCCGCTTCTTCCCGTCGATCGTCGCGTCGAACAGGATCGGCGGCTCCGACGCATCCCAGTCGTGCGTCTCGTGCGGTGAAAATTGGAAATACCATTTCATTTTCCCGGTGTCCACGTCGATTGCCAGCAGGGAACACGAATACAAATTGTCGCCCTTGCGCGCGTCGCCATTCCAATCCGGCGCGGGATTCCCCGTGCCCCAATAGAGCGTGTTGAGCTCCGGATCGTACGCGCCCGTGTTCCAGGTCGTCGCGCCGCCGTATTTGTACGAATCGCCTTCCCACGTATCCACGCCCGGTTCGCCCGTCGTCGGAATCGTGTAGAGGCGCCAGAGCCGCTTGCCGTCCTTCGCGTCGTACGCGTCGATGTAGCCGCGCAGCCCGCCTTCGCCGCCGCCCATTCCCACGACGATTTTTCCGTTGATCGCTAGCGGCGCTTGCGTGATCGCCACGGCCTTCGCGTTCTCGCCGATTTCCACATTCCAGCGCACCGCGCCCGTCTTTGCATCCAGCGCCACCAGGTGCGCGTCGATCGTCGCCACATAAACCGTATCGCCCAGAATCGCCACGCCGCGATTCGTCGGGAAGAGCCCGATTGTCAGCAGATTTTTCGGCAGATCGGCGCTCCATCGCCAGACGGGGCGCCCGGTGCGCACATCGAGAGCCGTCACGGTCGTAGGAGGCTCGGTTACATACATGATCCCGTCCACCACGATCGGCGACGATTCGAAAATACCCGTGCGGCGAAGCTGATAGACCCAGCGCAGCTTCAGCTGGTTCACGTTCGTCTTGTTGATCTGCTTCAACTCAGAAAATCGCTGCGAGGCGTAGTTGCCGCCGTAGGTCAGCCAATCCTCGGGATGGCTCGCCGAGTGCAGAATCTCATCGTAGGTCACGTTCTGCGCCGCGGACTCCAACCGCGCGCCCAGCACCAGCGCAGCCATGGCCGCCCCGCAAAGAAAATATTTCGCCGCTCTCATTGGGCTTCTCCCAGGCTCGAAAGATACGCCACCAAATCGTTGATCTGCGCCGGCGTGAGTTTGTCCTTATAGCTCGGCATGAAGCTCTTACCCGGCTCGGGCTCAACCTTCTCCACATCGAATTTCTGAATCGAATGCAGCCGGCCTTCGGCGTCCCGCAGCTGAATCGTGAACGAATCCTCGTTCACGCGCATGCCCTCCATCGCCTTCCCGTCTTTCATCACCGCGCGATAGACAACATAACCCGTGTAGGCCGAGCGTTCCTGAAGCCCCGTATCGAGCGGCAAGTTGTGTCCCGGGTCGTTCAGCGTATCCGCGAGCGAGACAATCGATCGCTGCACTCCGATATGCGTCAGGTCCGGGCCTAGGTCTCCGCCCTCTGCGCCAATCGCGTGGCAGGTCGCGCATTTGTT
>Ga0210388_10002395_pt1 | contig 14573 bp, 9 predicted proteins | sample IncBWC19OmetaG_FD_155485 | JGI IMG/M metagenome (GOLD analysis project Ga0210388, IMG submission 155485) | Forest soil microbial communities from Barre Woods Harvard Forest LTER site, Petersham, Massachusetts, United States - Inc-BW-C-19-O ...
GGACCGCCGGTGTGAATCGTGCTCTGGATGCCATATTTGCGGGCCCACGCGACCATTCGGCGTCCGGTCGTTCCATCCTTCACACTGCCCAGTCCAACTTCGCCGAGAAATTTCACCCCGGCCGCGGCGAGCTCCTTGAAGTCATCTTCGGCCATGCCTTGTTCGAGCACCGGAGCGCCCGCGTAGATCTTCACTCCTCCCGGACGAAAGTTATGGAAGGCTCGCTGCGCGAAAATGGCCATCGCCTTGAGTCCGACGATGTCCTTGGGCCGGCCGGGCGTGTGGACTTCCCCGGCAGAAACCATCGTCGTGACACCGCCGTGCAGGCAACTGTCGATCCAGCCCAGTTGATTCTGTCGCGGCGTCCAATCGCCGCAGACGGGGTGCACATGGCTGTCGATCAATCCGGGGGCGAGAGCCGTGGCTCTGGCGTCGATCGTAATGGCGGCGCCAGCGGTGTCGAGATCCTTCTCTTTGCCGATCGCGTGGATGACGCCGTCCACGGCGACAACCGTGTCAGCATCCAGAATCGGATGATCGAGATCTCCACTGAGCAGCAGACCGATGTTGCGGATGACCAGCTTGCTGGATTCAGCGGACTTGGGCGGGGCGTCGTGGCTCATGGGGTCACTTCTCGAAATCGGAAGCCTGCAAATGATACTCGACCGCGTGGTCGGCCGCGAGATTGTCACCTCGCAAGCAATGATGTTACGCTCGGCCTTCATCTTGCGCGGACGGGAAGGACAATCATGGTTTCACCGGATTTCATACTGTGGGAAGTGGACACGCAAGCCGACTTCATGTTGCCCGGCGGGCATCTTTATGTTCCGGGTGCGGAAAAGTTGCTCCCCAATATTCGGCGGTTGACTGACGTAGCGCGGAAGAGACAGGTCTTCCTCGCGTCGCACGGATGTTTTCACACACCCGACGATCCCGAGTTCAAAATCTTTCCGCCGCATTGCGTGAAGGGAACGGCTGGGGCCGAGTTCGTTCCGGAAGCCCTAACGGAAAAAGTCGCGCGCGTGCCAAACGACGCCGACGCCAGGTTGCCGGCCGATTTGTCTGCCTATCAGCAGGTTTTACTGGAAAAGCAGACGCTGAATATTTTTGAGAGCCGTCATGCCGACGAGCTGGTACGCCGCCTCGGCGACCGGGCTGAGTTTCTTGTCTTTGGCGTGGTGACGGAATATTGCGTGAGTTTCGCGGCGAAAGGTCTGCTCGCACGAGGTCGGCGCGTTGCTATCGTGCAGGACGCAATCGAAACCTTGAAGCACGAAGACGGCCAGAAAACGATGGCGGAATTGCAGCGACTGGGAGCCAGGCTCACGACGACGGAACAGGCTCTCAACGCGCTTCGGCGCTGAGAGCCCGCTGATTTCTAGTGATCGCCGTGGTTGTGGCGCCAGGTCCAGTATTCCTTCTGCTCATCCTTGTGGAGCTTCCTGAAGTCGCGGTGCGGGTCGCGATGGGTCTCAGCCGCCCACCGGTTGTAATAGACGACTTCGTCGTTATTCCAGACGTGATAGTCGGTGTAGTACGGGTCGTAAACGCGATAGGCATGATGCTCCGCACATCCGACGCCCGCAAGCGACGACGCGAGCGCAGCGGCCAGCAGCAGAGTACTCAGGGGATGCGATCCACGGCTCATATTGTTCCTCTCCTTCAAGATTGACGAACACCGGTTTCAAGATCAACAAACACTTCAATCGCCGATTAGTTGCAGATCGGCCCTGCGGGGTTTCAGAGAAGTTCATCTCGTGGAAAGCAATCTGGCCCGACGGGCTCACTCGCCGTATCTTTAGTTTCCTTGCGAATAGTATTTCTTTTTCTTTCGAATGCTTTTCAACCGAGTCGGCCTTGTAATAGACTACAGTGTCCTGAATGGAGGAGATTCGACGTTGGAAAACCCGTTGAGCATGCTGCTGGATTTGCCGGAGCAGGAGAAAAGTGAGCGCGGCTTGGAACATACGCCGCGCGAAATCTGGCAGCAGCCCGCCACCTGGAGCAACACCTACCAACGCTGCTGCGGTCGCGCTCCTGAGTTGAACGACGTGCTGCGGAGGGCCGGAATCGGACGCGGCAGCACGTCGTCGCCCACGGTCTATCTGGTGGGCGCCGGCACCTCCGACTATACCGGCCGCGCGCTCGCGCCGCTGTTGCGCCGGCGATGGAGTTGCGATGTGTGGGCCATCCCCAGCACCACGATGCTCACTGAATTTGAAGAATTTCACCGTCCGGGAAGGGAATATCTGTGGATTTCGTTTTCGCGTTCGGGACAGAGTCCGGAAGGCGTGGCTCTGCTACAACGGGCTCTGGAACGGCATCGCGAAATCCGGCATTTGGTGATCACCTGCAATGAACAAGGTCCAATGGCGCAGCTCTGTGCCCAGCATGCCGATCGTGCGCTGGCGCTGGTGCTCGACGATGCGGTGAACGATCGTGGCCTGGCCATGACCAGTTCGTTTACCAACATGCTGCTGGCGGGCCAGTGCGTGGCCAATGTGGACGATCTGGGTCAGTTCGGCGAGTTGGTTTCGCATCTGGCGCAGACCGGAACTCAGTTTCTTCCCGCAGCTGCCGAGGTTGCTGCCGAGGTCACCAGGTTGGGCTGTGTGCGTTCGTGCTTCGTCGGGTCCGGCGTGCTGCGAGCTGTGGCGGACGAATGCGCCCTCAAAGTAGTGGAGCTCACCGCCGGGAAAGTGACCACGATGGCGGAGACGCCGCTCGGGTTGCGTCACGGTCCGATGTCGAGCGTCGACGGCCAAACTCTGTTTGTGGGCTTTCTGTCGAGTGAGTCGCGGCGGCGCAGCTACGAACTCGACCTGCTTCGCGAGATCGATCGCAAGCGGTTGGGCCGGGTTCGAGCGGTGGTCACGGCGCGAGGCCAGGAGGATGTGTCGGCTCTGGCGGACTATTGCCTTTCGCTCGACTGCGTCGCCGATTTTCCCGATCAATACCGTCCCGTGCTCGATGTGATTTTGGGACAACTGGTCGGTTTGTTCGCTTCCATGCAAAATGGTTTGAAGCCGGACCAGCCCAGTCCCGGTGGGACCATTACCCGAGTCGTGGCGCCGATCAAACTGTACTGAGTCTCCGCACAGACTTGTGACCGGCACGTCGCGACCGGCCAAAGACCGGCCAAAGATTGCTCCCATCCCGCCGGAATAGTTAACGGACAGATACAACCTTTACAATTTTCGACAAATCTCAGGTGAGAGTTTAGGCTTTTATCAATATCATGATCGTGATATTGAGAGGCATTGACAGGTATCGACAGGTTCATCCGGATCCTTCCCCCAACGTTGTTCGGAGGACTCCATGGTTTACACTTCAGGCCAGACTCTCTCGCCATTTCGCGTCCGTCATCTTCACTCTCGCTCTGCTGACCGCAACCACCGGGTGCGGCTCCGGCGGCCAGGCCCCGGTCCGAAACTGAACGGGGACACATCGGCGCTGTCGCGACGCGCCGTAAAACGAGGCCTGTTCGCGCAGCACAAAATCACCACGATAGTCACGCGTTCCCGTTAGGTTCGGTCGATCTTCAGTTGTCAGCATTTTGAGGTGTACAGTGCGCACTTTGTCTCTGCTTCCTTCGGTGGCGTTATCGCTTATCCTGTCGACTTTTGGCCTCGCGCAGAACCAGTCCAGTGCAAGCATCACAGGACGCATCCCTGGGCCCATTGATGATCGAGTTCGCATCACTCTCAAAGGAAATGTGCACCCGCTGGCTCAGGCTCGCTACGATCAGGGCGTAGTTGCCGACTCTTTTCCCGTCGAGCGCATGTTTCTGCTACTCCAGCGCTCTCCCGATCGAGAGGCCGCTCTTACTCAATTCCTGCAGGACGCCCACAGGACCGGCAGCGCCAGTTACCACAAGTGGCTTACCCCGGAACAGTTCGGTGAACTCTACGGACCCGACGACACTGAAATCGCGGCGGTTTCCGGATGGCTGCAACAACACGGCTTTTCGATCGCGCGTGTGACCAAAGGTAAGACGGCGATTGAATTCTCGGGCACCGCCGGACAACTTCGCGAGACTTTCCACACCGAAATTCATTCATATCTAGTGAATGGGGAACAGCACCACGCCAACAACCTCAGCCCACAAATCCCGGCAGCGCTCCAGTCGGTAGTCGCGGGGATTACGCCGATCAACGACTTCCATCCCACCCCTTACGTGAAAGTGCGCGGCAAGGCGGTGTACGACCGTAGCACGCACAAACTTGTCCCACAGTGGACATTTCCCTCTGGCCTCGATCTGCTCGACTTGGACCCTGGTGACTTCGCTATCCAATACGACTTGAATCCTCTCTACTCCGCGGGCACCACCGGCAAGGGCGTCACCATCGGCATCATTGGCGCGTCCAACGTAGATCCCACGGTCGTGGCCACGTACCGCACTTTCTTCGGACTCGCAGCCAACACGTTCAATGTCGTCATCGATGGCAGTGATCCGGGTCAAAACGACGCGGTCGTCGAATCCTATCTCGATGTCGAACAATCGGGCGCGGTCGCACCGGAAGCCACCATCAATCTCTACACTTCCGCCGGCACGTCGGTGCAGGACGGACTCTATCTCGCGGCCCAGCGCGCCATCGACGACGACGTGGCCAGCGTCCTCAGCACCAGCTACGGCACCTGCGAGCAGAATCTCGGTACCTCCGGCAATCAGTTCTGGGCTGGATTGTGGGAGCAGGCGGCCGCACAGGGTCAGACCGCGATGGTGTCGTCCGGAGACGGCGGCCCGGCAGGCTGCGATAATTTCGACGCCGTGCGGATCGCGCAGTACGGAATTGCGGTCAACGGATTCGCCTCTACCCCGTGGAACGTTGCGGTCGGCGGCACCGATTTTTACTACAGCAATTACAGCGGCAGCAGCACAGAACAGCAGACCCAGATCGAAACATACTGGGATACGGTGCCCACGCTCTTCCCCACAACATCCCTGCTGAAGCCTGTTCCCGAGCAGCCGTGGAACGATCCTTTCGGGCTGAATCTCTATTCGGATGGAATTTACAATCCGAACACATCGACGATTGTCGGTGGCAGCGGCGGCCCCAGCAATTGCTCTACCGGCGTCGACGCCACCGACGGTACGTATTCCTCCTGCACGAGCGGCTACGCCAAGCCCGCATGGCAAAGCGGAAGCGGCGTTCCCACTGACGGCGTGCGCGATCTGCCTGACGTCTCTCTGTTTGCCGCTGCCGGCGAGAACGACACCTCGTATCCCATCTGCACTGCGTCCTACGAATGCGTAATTTCCGATGGCGATCTGACCATCAGCGTGGTCGGCGGGACCTCGGCCTCGTCACCCGCCATGGCCGGAATCCTGGCCCTGGTCAACCAGAAATACGGGCGTCAGGGGCAGGCGAATTTCGTGCTGTATCCTCTGGCCGCGCAGCATGAAGCGGCGTTCCACGACGTAACCGTAGGCAGCAATGTTGTTCCGTGCCTGCAAGGCAGCCCCGATTGCACTCTGAGTACGGCCAACGACAACACCAAGACTTATTACACGCTGGGCGGCTTCTATGCCGGCAAAGGCTACGACCTGGCAACCGGCCTGGGCAGCGTGGACGCAAATGTTCTGGTGCAGAACTGGAATTCGCTGACGTTTAAATCGAGCAGCACCACGCTGGGACTCAGCCAGACCACGTTTACCCACGGAACTCGGGTGAGCGCGAACGTCGGCGTCAGCGGCAGCGGAGGCACGCCAACCGGCAGCGTCGCTCTCGAGACGAACGCCACTCCGCAGAGCAACACAAGCCTGAGCGCCCTGACGCTGGCGAGCGGATCGGTCACCGCTACATTTAACAACCTTCCCGGAGGCCAATACCAGGTCACGGCGCGGTACGGAGGCGACAGCATTTTTGGCTCGAGTACATCGACGCCGGTGACGGTGAACGTTTCCGCGGAAGCGAGCACGTTGTCGCTCTCCGGAAAATATTACGACTACAACACCGCATCGTTTCAGCCGCTGGTGAATGGCGGCAGCTATCCTTACGGCACCTATATCGTGTTTGACGCGCAGCCGCGAGGCGCCAACGTCGCGCCCGGATCGCTCGACGGCATCCCCAGCGGAACGCTGACTTTCGCCGACACAGCGAGCGCAGGCAACACTAATTCTGGCTCGCTTGCGTTAGACAGATCAGGCACCGCCGAGTGGATCCCAACCTCCGGCTTCGCTAGCGGAACTCACAGCCTGAACGCCAGCTATTCCGGCGACCCTAGCTTCAACCCGTCCACTTCCACTTCGATCGGCTTTTCGATTACGAAAATCCTGCCCGCCATAAACATGGAATCTTTCTACTCCGCGGTCGGCCTGGGACAAGTCGTAACCCTCACGGCCGACGTCGGAGTTACTGCGTTCGCCGGGCCGCCGACGGGTACTGTCACTTTTTACAACGGCAACGCCGCACTGGGCGCGGTTCCAGTGGGACCTCCGCCTTACTACAACCCCAGCGTCGCGGCCGCATCTCTGAACGTAACCACTCTGGCGTTTGGCACGAACACGGTAACCGCGCGTTACAACGGAGACACAAATTTCGACGCCGTGACTTCGTCGGCAATCAGCGTAGTCGTCTCGGAGCCGGCCGGCATAACCGCCAGCGTGAATCCTCCGTCGGGCACTCTCGCGCAGACCTACGTCATCACCGCGAACGTTGCCGGCGTATCGGGCCAGCCGGCTCCCACCGGGGCAGTGGAGTTCTATATCAACGGCGGATCCACCTGGTCAGGGTCCGGGTCGGTGGTCAACGGAGTTGCCACGTTCACCTTCGACGGCTCCACATTCTTTCCCGGCGTGGTCAACGCTTCCGTTTCGTATTCAGGTGACACGGTGTACGCTCCCTCGGGCATCAACGTCCCAATCAACATGACGCCGCCCTTCAACATGTCGGCGACTCCGATTGCGATTGCGTCGCCGGGAGCGACCACGAACAACACGTCGGCAATCACGATCACGCCCGCCACCGGCTTCACCGGCTCGGTCTATTTTCAATGCACGCTGGAATACTATCCGCCCGGCTCGCAGCTTCATCCCACCTGCAGCGTGCCGGCCTCGATCAACGTAACTGGCGCCAGCCCGGTCGCCGCGACCATGACGATTAATTCGACCGGCCCCACCAACGCCGCGAAAAATGAGCTGCGGACTCGTCCGATCTGGCTTGCCGCTCAGATTGGGGCGGCCATCGGCGCGTTCGTCTTGGTTGGAATTCCGACCCGCCGGCGCAACCGCGTCCGCATGCTTGGACTTCTGATCGTCGTGGCGTTGATCGTGGGGCTGCCGAGTTGCGGCGGTGGCAGCATGAACTCCGGCGGAGGAAAAAATGTACCGCAGACGACCCCCGGCAGTTATACCTTCATGCTCGAGGGTGGATTCACACCTCAGTTTGGATTCAGCTACCCCCAGATCGTCATGGTGCAGGTGACGATTCAGTAGGGCGTGAAGCGACTCGATCCTGAGGGAAGCTAGGTGATGCTGACTTCGGTGTAGGTGCCGTGCACTTGCCGCAAGGCTTCGCAGATTTCACCCACGGTGGCGTACGCGCGGACCGCATCCACGATATACGGCATGGTATTGGCCGGGGAAATATTTCCGTTACTCCCGGCCTTCGGCTCCTGCGACGCAGCTCTCTTCAGTGCATCGAGAGTTCGCCGAACGTCGTCATTCGAGCGCCGCGCGCGCAGTGCCTTCAACTTCTTTGATTGCTGCACCGCCACGCTTTCGTCGATGTACAGCGTGTGCGGCGACTCTTCTTCGATAACGAATTCGTTGGCGCCGACGATGACCTTCTCGCGCGCCTCGACCGCTCGCTGGTACTGGTACGACGCCTCCGCAATTTCTTTTTGCGGATAGCCGCGTTCAATGGCTTTCACCATACCGCCTATAGCGTCCAGCTTGCCGAAATAATCGAGTGCGCCGCGCTCCATTTGCAGGGTCAAGCTTTCTAAAAAGTACGAACCGCCGAGCGGATCGACGGTCTGCGTCACGCCCGATTCGTAGGCAATAATCTGCTGCGTGCGCAACGCAATCCGCGCCGCTTCCTCGGTGGGGAGCGCCAGCGCTTCGTCGTAAGAATCGGTGTGCAGCGACTGCGTTCCGCCAAGCACCGCCGCAAGCGCCTGCACGGCTACGCGGGCGATATTGTTCATCGGTTGCTGTGCCGGCAGCGACACTCCGGCGGTTTGGGTATGAAACCGCATCAGCCAAGTGCGCTGGTTCTTGGCGCCGAACCGCTCTTTCATCACGTGATACCAGATCTTTCGCGCGGCACGGTATTTGGCGATCTCCTCGAAGAAATCGTTGTGCGCGTTGAAGAAGAAACTGAGGCGCGGACCGAACTCGTCAACGTCAAGTCCGCGGCGGCGCGCCCACTCGACATATTCGACGCCGTCATACAACGTGAACGCCAGTTCCTGAAGCGCCGTCGAGCCGGCTTCGCGGATGTGATATCCGCTGATCGAGATGGTGTTGAATCGAGGTGTAAACTTCGAACCAAACTCGAAGGTGTCGATCACCAGCCGCATCGAGGGCGCGGGAGGGTAAATGTATTCCTTCTGCGCGATGTATTCCTTGAGAATGTCGTTCTGGATCGTGCCGGAAATTTTCTTCCAGTCTGCTCCCTGTTTTTCCGCGACCACCAGATACATGGCCCACAGCACCGACGCGGGCGAATTGATGGTCATCGAGACCGTCGTCTTCTCCAGATCGATGCCGCCGAAAAGAATTTCCATATCTTCGAGCGAATCGATGGCCACGCCGCACTTGCCAACCTCTCCCTCGCTCGCAGGGTGGTCGGAGTCGTAGCCCATCAGCGTGGGCAGATCGAAGGCGACGGAGAGTCCGCTGCCGCCATGTTCGAGTAAATATTTGTAGCGCTGGTTGGTTTCCTCAGGCGAAGCGAAGCCGGAGAATTGCCGCATCGTATAAAGCTTGCCGCGATATCCGGTGGCGTGAATGCCGCGCGTGTAGGGCGCTTGGCCGGGGTAGCCGAGATAATTTTCTTCGCTCCAGTCTTCGGGTAGATCGGCTTGTGTATAAAGGCGCCGGATTGGAACGCCCGAAATTGTCGTGAAGCGGGCCTGGCCGTTCTCATCGAGATTCACGCCGGTGGGCGCGCCGATGGGCCGCTCGGGAGATTTTTCAAGCGTAGGCGCCAGCGTTTTCTCAGCCCAGTCCTTTTCGGCTGCGGACGGATGGCGCTCCTCAAAAACGTCGGCGATAGGATTTTCGGCAACTTCCGGCTTAGGCTTCTTTTCCATGCGAACCCCGTGCGCTCCTTTGATGATAGGGAACGCGAGGCGCGCGGGCAAGGTTACGCAGCGCAATCGAAACGACCGGTCGGTAGGATTTCCGGTTACTCCGTCGTGTGTGCCAGTTCCCATGCCTTGGCATATTTCCACGAAACATAGACCGCATGATGAAGGTGCAGCAGCAGTCCTTCGCGGCCGTCCAGGAATCCCAGGCGAAAAAAGTAGTTGTAGATAAACGTCGCCAATGGCCGAACCACAATGTTGATTACGCTGAACTGGACCTTGCCGTTGCCGTGTGCCACGACCATCTCGGCTCCCAACGATGAGTAGCGGTTCATATGCTCGATGTAGTCCGAAAGCGTCGCGTAGGAGTGATGAAGGAGCGCACCAGATTGAATTTCCCGAGTGTGTCCCTCGACCTGAACGTCTTCATGAACCGCGCGATTCTCGAACCGCCCTTTCCCCCGTCGAAAGAGCCGCAGCTTAGGGTCCGGCCAGTATCCGCCGCGGCGTATCCAGCGGCCGAGGAATTCATTCTTCCGGCGTATCCACAGGCCGTCGAAGTCGGCATGAGGAATCGCGCCGGCGTCAGAACTGGCGCCCCTGGCGGCGAGCGGACGATCATCCTCCAGATTGCCAAGAGCCGACAGGCGGGACAAAGATTCCAACAACTCGCGAAGCGCTTGTTGCAGCGAAGCGTCAAGTTCCTCGTCCGCGTCGAGACTCAAGATCCAATCCCCGGAAGCTTTGTCGATGGCCGAGTTTTTCTGCGCCGCGAAGCCTTTCCATTCCTCCACAAATACTTTCGCGCCGAACGATTTTGCAATCTCCACCGTGCGGTCGGTCGATCCGGCATCAACGATTACGATCTCCCCCCTGCCGTCGGCAACCAGCGGTTGCACGCTCGCCAGCGTGCGGCCGAGGTTCGCTTCTTCGTTAAAAGTGATAACGACGACGGAAAGATTCATAAGCCAATGCGGCAACGAGGCGCTAAAGATGGCGAAATTGTCTCACACCGGATTCTGCGGCTAAGTCGCATGCTCTGCCGTTGCCCTGCGCGTTGCAACTTCTGACAGAAGAAACACAATCAGGATCAGCAACTCCGGCTCGATCGGATGCCGGTATCGAGCGTGCGGGAACACGAAGTAATACACCGTGGGATAGGTCAGCGCCAGTCCCGCGAAAAGCCACGCCCCCGGCCGCTTCTGGCGTAGGGCCCGTCCAAGTCCCCATAGCGCCAGCACCGACGTAGCCAGAAACGGCGCAGTACGAAAGTCGAACGGAGCGACGCTGTTGGTGGGTTTGGGTAATCCGTTCCAGTAGTAGAAGAAGCGCTTCACGCTGATGACTCCAAAACGAGCCGGGTGCGCTTCGATCCAGTCGAAGGCGAAGTTTTTGCAGGACTCCGCATACGCGAGTTCGCCCATGCGCTGAAATTTTTCCAGTTCCAACTGGTTGAGATTAGGCTGCAGATACGGCATGAGCATGCCATCGGCGTAAGGGCCGTTGCCGAGGCGAACCTGCAATCCGAAATCGTCACGTAGAAATACGAAGCGTCCGAACACTTGGTAGTTGCGCGCGACCCAGGGTGTCAGCACCAGAAAAAACACGAGAGAAGAAAGTGCGCTGCCGCCTAACGACGATAACCCGCGCCGGTATCGCTGCCGCCAGACCCAAAGTCCGCAGAAAGGCAGAAAGGCCAGCATGGTCGGATTGCCCAACGCTCCCACGCCGTAGAGCGCCCCAAACAGAGTCCAGCCGCGCCAACCCTGTTCGTCCTCCTGCAACTCGTCGTCCTGTAACTCGAGAGCGAGCAGAAACAGGCAGGCCAGTAGGAGAGGCGTGAACGTCGTATCCCAAATCCAATGCACTGACCAATACCAGACATAGGGATTCAAGCCCCAGCCATACGCGGACCACACTGCAACGCGTTCGCCGAAGGTTCGGCGTGCGATCAGAAAAATTGGGATGCAGGTCAGAGTTGCAAACAGGCTGTTGATGCTCAGCAGCACCCACGCTGACGCGTGCGTGTAGATGCCGAAAATCTTGAACACGCCGCCGATCAGGTACGGGTACAGCGGAGGTTCCCAGGCGGTTAGGCCAGTGTTGCCCTCGTAAGGACTGGCGAAGCCGTGACCGAGGGCGATCGACCGCCCCACGCGTCCCATCTCCCAGCCAAACTCAAAGTTGTCGTCGCCGGGGCGGGTTCGATATTGATGGAACGCCCCGATGGCAGCGATCTGCAGAACGAACGACAAGGGCAGAAGCCACACAAAAAACTTCGGGAGTGCCAGCCGCGCGCTTCTCGCCATCGGGGCGTAGTTTAACAGGTGGAGTTACTGTCCTCCCGTGGACGCTGGAGTCGCCGGCGGTGTCGCCGGAACGGCGTCTTTGCGCGGGGCAACGTAGGGCACGGTCGGTAAGTGCGTGACCTGGCCGCGAGTTGCGTCGGCGACGTTGATGCCAGCGTGGTCGAGCAGCAACCCAGTGGCGCGGTCGAGTTCAATGCGCGACTTTTCGTAAGCGGCCTCAGCCGATACCAGATTCGATTCGCCTGTGGTCAGCGTAGCCGCATCCTGCAGAATCGCCGTCTGCGTGGTGAGCCCCACTTTCAGTTTCTGCTGATCGGCATCCAGAGTCTGGCGCGCCAGGTCGACCGCGGATTGTGCCGCCTGTATCGCAGCCCGGTTTTGTTTCACATCGAATTGAGCGTTCCGAACCTCGATTCGTACCTGGTTCTCAAGCTGGTGCTGGCGGACTTGCGCCTGGCGGAACTCAAGCTCGGCGCGCACCTGATTGGATTGCGCCAGCCGGTTGCGGATCGGGATGCTGAGCGACAGCCCGACGCCTTTATCCGGAGCGGTTGAGTTGACGAGTTGGCGCAGCGTGCCCCCGTAACCAACAGGCGCGGGCGGATTATTTCCCTGAAAGGGCGGTGGGACACTGCCGAGGTTGTAGCACTCGCTCGTAACCGTTGCGGAGCACTGTGCCAGCGCCGGATTGATATTGCCGCCGACTCCGGACCCGCCGTAGTAGGCGAAGGCATCGAGTGTGGGCAACAGCGCATTGCGCACTGCCTTATTGCTGATGTCGCGGGAGTTGAGGTCGATGCGCGACTCAACCAGCTCTGCGCGATGCTGCAGAGCGTCGTTGATCATGTCCTGCACCGGAATTACAGGCTCCTGCTCCGGCACCTGCACTGTTGATGTAGGAATGACATCGGCTTCCGCCAATATGGGGTCCTCCATGCTACGGCTGAGGGCGTTCTTCATGAGTAACTGCTCCAACTGGAGATTGTTCTGAGCGACGATCAGGTTTTGCTGGTCGGTGGCCACCGTACTCTGCGAGCTCACTACTTGAATTGGTGGGACCGTTCCCACCTGAGCCTGGCGTTTGCTGTCGTCGAGAGCCTTCTGCCCGTAGGTCAGAGCCTCCTGCTGTACGCGCACATTTTCGTAGGCGAAGACCAGGTCCCAGTAGATGTTCTCAATCTGGTCGACCGTGGTGATGACTTGCAGGCGGAAAGCGACGTCGGAAATCTCGCGGTTGTTTTTGGCGATGCGAATAAATCTCGTGTTGGGAAGAATACCGAAGCCTTGCAGAAGGTTCTGCGTGACCCGCGCTTGAAAGTTCGAGCCAAGCTGCGGCGTGAGCAGGCTGATCGGGTTGTTGGTGGTGACGTGCGTGTTGTTGAATCCTGCGGTGAACGTCGTGCCCCATTGAAAGCCTTGGGTGTAGGCTAAATCGGCGGTGTACGTATTCTGGGCCAGGACGGGAACGGGACTAATCAAGCTCACCGATTCCGAGTCGTTCTTATCGAGTTGCAGCGTGCCGGTCAACTCCGGATCAAAGCTGGTAATGGGTGATCCCACGCCAAGCGTGGAACTCACCAGGCCGTTGGTGCCGGTGCCCGCGCCTCCCGCCGCCACCGTCGTGCCTCCAGTGCCGGAGCCCACAGTATTGCCAAGTCCGCCGATGCCGCCGCCGGGCGTGTTCTGCACGACGCCGGTGTTCACACCGAGAATGCTGGCGCCGGATTTGGCGCGCAACAGATCCGCATCGGCGATGTTCAAGTTGTAGCGCGCGATGTCGAGGTCGAGATTGTTTTCGAGTGCCAGTGCGACCGCGTCGTCGATGGAAAGATATATCTTGCCGTCATGCAGCAGGGAGTCGATGCGCGGCGAGTTGCCCAGATTCGGCTGCGCCAGTTGCTGCGCCTTGTAGGGCGAGAGCAGGTGAGGAAAGGCCGATCGCGGATTCGAATAGTCCACCAAATGGACCGCCTGCGGCTGCGCGGGCTGGGGCGTCGCAGGCTGGGCTGTCGCAGAAGGCGCGGCCGGAGGCGTCGCCTGGGAAGACGGCGCAGGCGTGGCGTCTTGCGCTCGCACGACAACCGGACGGGTTCCTACCACCAAAGTCAAAGCCACACAGAGCGGCAGCAGACGTAAAGAAGAAAGCAAGCGCGGAAAGAGCATGGGTATTCTCCTTACACAAGAGCGGTCGCATTCCTGGCGACGGAAACCACGGATGACGCCACGATTGGATGCCACGCGCGACAAATCGTCACTTCATCTTATCGGGAGAAGGTTCAACGAAAGGGCAGGTGTTTGTAAAGAATTGTTTAGGAGAAAAAATGGGCGCGGCTTGCGGCCGCGCCCAAGGCGAAAACGTGATCGCCCAATTCCTACTGCTGCGGTTGCTGCGTAGGAATCAGCGAGGGCAAATCCTTACGAGGCGAGACCGAAGGAACGTTGGGCATGCGCGTCACCTGACCCCGGGCTGCGTCGTCGATGCTGATGCCGGCATGGTCGAGCGTAGTGCCGACGGCGCGGTCAAGTTCAACCCGCGACTTTTCGTAGGCCGCCATGGCCGACATTAACGTGGACTCCGCCGTGGCCAGCGCGCTCTCGGTCTGCAGAACCAGCGTGGTGGTCGACGTGCCAAACTGATACTTCTTCTGCTCGGCGTCCAGAGACTGCTTGGCGTAATCCACCGCGGCCTGGGCGGAGGCTACGCTGGCGCGGTTCTGTTCGACTCCGAACTGGGCGTTGCGGACCTCGATGCTGATCTGGTTTTCGATCTGCTGCAACCGCATCTGGGCCTGCTGGTATTCCAGTTCCGAACGGATCTGCACTGCCTGGGCGGCGCGGTTGCGGAGAGGAATATTGAGCTGCACACCGATACCCTTGTCCGGAGCAGTAGAGTTGACGAGTTGGTTGAGAGTTCCGCCGTAACCGACCGTGGTTGCAAGCGGGCTTTGACCGAGCTGAAAATTAGGATTCGCCGTGGCGCAACCAAATTGAGTGGTCGGATCGACGCAA
>Ga0210388_10002398_pt1 | contig 14562 bp, 16 predicted proteins | sample IncBWC19OmetaG_FD_155485 | JGI IMG/M metagenome (GOLD analysis project Ga0210388, IMG submission 155485) | Forest soil microbial communities from Barre Woods Harvard Forest LTER site, Petersham, Massachusetts, United States - Inc-BW-C-19-O ...
CATCGTTTATTGGCTTCGAGTGAGCGTCTGGGCGAAGCGAGGGTGGTGGTAGTTGCGGCGGGGATGGAAGGAGCGCTGCCCAGCGTGGTAGGAGGGTTGGTGTCGGTTCCAGTGATCGCGGTTCCCACCAGCGTGGGCTACGGCGCTAGTTTCCAGGGAGTGGCGGCCCTGCTCGGCATGTTGAATAGCTGCGCCAGTAACGTGACTGTCGTAAATATAGACAACGGGTTTGGGGCGGGGTACGTGGCCAGTCTGATTAACCGGCTGTAACGCTGGAGTGGGGCGGACCCCCTGGTCCGCGCGGGTCCCCCTGGACCCGCATCAGGAATGATAAAAATCACAACAGGCCGACGTGGGCGTCGGCTGCGGCCCAGAGGTTCCGCCCCACTACGCGACGGCGGCGGCGCCGACGCGTGCTCCGGATTCTTCGGCGTACAGATAGAATCCGAACATTGGCGTGAACTCCTGCCTGCTCCATCTGCTCATTTTCCACTGCACACGCACGAATCGCACGTCCTGCGAGGACACCAGATTTAGCAGAATTGAGTAAATGCCGCAGTAGAACTTCGGCGGGAAGGTGGCCAACGGCCTCGAACCCCAATTCTCACCGTCAGTAGAGCCCCACACGGACACTTCCAGACTCTCTTGTTCCAGGATTCTGGTGATGCCGAGTGTAAGGACTAAGAGTTTTCCTTGTTTGGAACCGAGAACAACCTCTGGTCCCTTGCCGTCGGAACGAGCGATGCTTTCAGGCAACAGAAAATTTGGCAGCATAGTTAACCTCCAGCCGGGACACGTGCCGGAACTGCTGTTTTGCTACCTGGCAGTACTTACCTACAGGGTAACGCTGGCTAACTGGCTAGATTTTTGTCAGGCGAATTCTAGCCTCTTCCAGAGTCTCATATTTCTTGCAAAAACAAAAGCGAATTAATTCGTTCCCAGCATGACTATCCGCAAAAAAGCTGGACCCAGGTACGGCCGCTACTCCAGCCTGATCGATCATGTGCCGGACGAAGGCATAATCATCCGAGAAACCGAAATCGCGGATATCGGTCATGATGTAATACGCTCCGTCCGGACGAAAACAGCGGAACCCGGCTCCCTCCAAAACACCTAGGAGCATATCCCGCCTCGATTGGTAGTCGTGCGCCAGTTTCTGGTAATAAGAATCCGGCAGGTTGAGTGCCAGCACCCCCGCCTGTTGCAGCGGAGCGGCCGCGCCCACGGTCAAAAAATCGTGGACCTTGCGGATCGAGTCTGTCAGATCCGGCGCCGCCAACACCCAGCCTACACGCCACCCGGTCACCGAATAGGTCTTGCTCATGCTGTTCACTAAGACGCTTCGCTCCCGCATTCCCGGCAATGTCGCTATCGGGATGTGAGATGCCGAATCGTACAATATGTGTTCATAAATTTCGTCAGTAATTGCAAGGGCGTCGAACTCCTGGCACAGTTCCGCGATCACCATCAGTTCGGCGCGTCCGAACACGCGTCCGGTAGGGTTGTTGGGCGAGTTCAGGATGATGGCTTTGGTCTTCCCAGAGAACGCCAGGCGCAGTTCGTCCGGGTCGAAGGTCCAATCCGGGGGACGGAGCGAGACCAGTTTCCGCTGGGCGCCGCATAAGAATGTATCTGGACCGTAATTTTCGTAGTATGGCTCGAATATGATGATTTCGTCAGTAGGATTAGTGATCGCCAGCATGGACGCGATCATCCCTTCGGTCGACCCACAGCAGACCGTAATCTCTCTCTCCGGATCGTAATCCAGGCCATACCACTTCCGGTATTTGGCGGCGATGGCGTCGCGGAACGGTTTAGCGCCCCATGTGATGGCGTATTGGTTGAAATCGTCAGCGATGGCCTGCTGGGCCGCCTGCTTTATGTCTGCCGGAGCGCTGAAATCCGGAAAGCCCTGGGCCAAATTAATAGCCCCTTTCTCCATCGCCAATCGGGTCATTTCACGAATCACGGATTCGGTGAATCCGGAAGTTCGATGGCTGACAAATCGCGGCCGGCGGTTCTGAATTTCAACGGGCCGGACGGAGGTCTTTTCGGCGGAAGGGGTCATAAGACGAGCCTACCATTCCGGTCTGGGGCGCGTTGGCGAAAGCGCCTCCGCCAACCTCTATGCTCATCGACAGTTTGTGCCACCAGGTGGCGCAGGCGCTTTCGCCTGCGAACCAATGTTTGGTCCACACGCGCTAAAATGGCCCTTATGCGGACCGAATGGATTTCCCCACGCTTGAACGACGCCGTCCGGACACAAATGCATTATGCCCGACAGGGCATTGTGACCGAAGAGATGCGCTTTATCGCTCATCGGGAACAGTTGGCTCCGGAACTGATCCGGGACGAGGTGGCGCGCGGGCGCATGATCATCCCGGCCAATATCAACCACCCTAACCTGGAGCCCATGTGCATCGGAGTGGCATCCAAGTGCAAGATCAACGCCAACATTGGAAATTCAGCCACCACATCCAACATCGATGAAGAAGTCGCTAAGCTCCACTACGCAGTGAAGTATGGCGCCGATACGCTGATGGATCTTTCCACCGGCGGCGACATCCCTCGCATCCGCAAAGCCATCATCAACGAATCGCCGATTCCGATCGGCACGGTGCCCATTTACGAAGCGCTCACGCGGGTCCGGCGCGTGGAAGATCTGAACATCAACGTGATGCTGGAAGTGATTGAGGAGCAGGCCGAGCAAGGCGTGGATTACATGACCATCCATGCCGGCGTTCTTGTCCAGTACGTGCCCCTTACAACGAAGCGCATCACCGGAATCGTGAGCCGCGGCGGGGCGATCCTGGCCGAGTGGATGGTAAAAAACCATAAGCAGAATCTGCTTTACGAGAACTTCGACGCGATTTGCAAAATCTTTCAGAAGCACGACGTCAGCTTTTCGCTCGGCGATGGGTTGCGGCCCGGCTGCCTGGCCGATGCCAGCGACCAGGCCCAGTTCGCCGAATTGAAAACGCTGGGGGAGCTGACCAGGAAAGCCTGGGATTATGACGTGCAGGTGATGATTGAGGGTCCCGGCCACATTCCCATGGATCAGATCCAACTCCAGGTGGAAAAAGAACTGGAGCTGTGTTACGAAGCTCCGTTTTACACTTTGGGTCCGCTAGTGACCGACTTCGCGCCCGGCTACGATCACATAACATCGGCCATTGGAGCGGCGATGATCGGCTGGTACGGCGCATCGATGCTGTGCTACGTCACTCCCAAGGAGCACCTGGGCCTGCCCAATCGCGAAGACGTGAAGCAGGGGATTATCGCTTACAAGATCGCCGCGCACGCCGCTGATGTAGCGCGGCATCGTCCGGGAGCGCGCGATCGCGACGACGAGCTTTCCCGCGCCCGCTACCGCTTCGACTGGCGCCGCCAGTTCGAGCTTTCACTCGATCCCGAAACGGCCGAAGCCATGCACGACGAAACGCTGCCGGAGGAAGGCTTCAAGGACGCGGCATTTTGTTCCATGTGCGGCCCCAAGTTTTGCTCCATGAATCATTCGGCCAAGACCGAGCAGTTCAGCGCCGAGGACGCGGAAGCAGTGCTGGCGGCGCAGCCGCTGGTGAAGCTGGTCGAATAGTACGTACGAGTTCCACAAGCCGTACGTACGTGTTAGTATGAAGCATGAAGGTCACCGCTTCCAAGCTGCGGGAAAACATCTACACCATTCTGGATCAGGCGCTCGAGACCGGTGTCCCCGTGGAGGTGATCCGCAAAGGGAAGATCCTGAGGATCGTTCCGGAAGTGAAGCCCGACAAGCTCAGCAGATTGAAGAAGCGGAAATGCATCATCGGCGATCCCGACGACATCGTACACATGGACTGGCTTTCGGAGTGGACTGAACTGAAGAAGTGACCTACCTGGATACACACGTGGTCGTGTGGCTCTACGAGGGCGGCAGCAAGCTTAGCAGGGCCGCGCTGGACTGGATACAGAACGACGCCCTGTTCATTTCTCCAGCGGTCATTCTTGAACTACAATTCCTCCATGAAATTCGCAGGTTGACGCTAACCGGCCCTAGGCTGGTGGCTGTGTTGGCGGACGACATCGGCCTGGAAGTTTGTCAATTGCAATTCCAATCCGTGGTTGACAGCGCGCTGAATCAGAGTTGGATACGAGACCCGTTCGATCGGCTGATCGTGGCGCATGCGGCCGCCAATGACGCACCGCTGATTACAAAAGACCAAAAGATCCGGCGCCACTATAAGCGCGCCGTTTGGTAGAAATCAAGACGTTCCGGTTTTTTGTTGGGGTAACAGGCATAACGCGCCCCTGTAGAATCCTTCGGCTTCAATGCAGAACGCGTGATTGAATCGTGCCCGATAGTTTTCCCAGGCGATGCCTGAAGTCAGTTCCACCAGTTGCTTTTCATCGAAATGCCGGTGCAATGCTTCGAAAAGTTCTTCTGAAACCTCCACCGGCGTCGCGGTCATTGCTGCCGCATAACGCAGCACCAACTTCTCGACTTCATTGAACGCGGTGGAGTTTTCAAAATCAGGCAGCGCCATCAACTGGGCTTCGGTGACGCCGGCCGTTCTGCCCACGGCAGATCCGATGTCGATTCAGAACGGGCATCCAACCAGCGTCGCGGCCTTGATCTCCGCCAGCACTTTGAGTTTCGGGGCTACGCTTCGCAAGGCCTGCTGGCCCATCTCCATCCCGCCCATCGCCACCAGCAGCCGCGGCTGATGCGCGGTGATCTTAAAGGGCAGGATGACGCGGCCCACCTTGCGGCGGGTCATCCGATACAGGAAACGGGTGAAGAATCCCGCCTGGTTTGCCTCCACTCCCGGAATGCGCGCCATGGAATCATTTTAGCTGTGTCCCCTCACTCACGTGCGGGGCTACAATTCCACCCGCACGTTTCCCTCCCCTGTGCCCCCGCGCGCGTGTAGCCCCGCGCGTGAGCAAGGGGACTTCCAGGTGTTACGATAGACTCCAACCATGCTCACTCGCCGCACTCTTTTGAACGCCTCCGCCGCTCTTGCCGCCACCAAACTCGCCTCCGCGCAAGCGAAATCTCCGTCCACCCCCGCGTCTACATCCACGCCTTCCAGCGCGCCGATAGCCGCGCTCAAGAGCCGGCGCTCCGAAGCCAAGCCCATTACCAATGAAGAACGCCAGGCGCGGGTGGAAAAGGCGCAGCGCTTGATGCAGGAAAAAAAGCTCAATGCTATCGCGCTGGCCGGCGGAACGTCGCTGGTTTATTTCAGCAACGTGAATTGGTGGAATAGCGAACGATTGTTCGTCATGGTTCTGCCGATGAGTGGCGAGCCGTTTTTCGTCTCGCCGGCTTTCGAAAAAGACCGGGCGCTGGAGCAAATCGCCGAAGGTCCCTTCGGCAAATCCCCGCATGTTTTTACCTGGGAGGAAAACGAAGATCCGTACAAGGTGGTAGCGTTCGCGCTGAAGGAGCGGGGACTCGCCACCGGACGCATCGGCATTGAGGAGCGCGTCCAGTATGTGTTCGTTGATGGAATCGCCCGCGCCGTTCCGGCCGCCACCGTCTCGAGTGCGACGGAGGTGATCGCCGGTTGCCGAATGCTGAAAAGTCCCGCCGAAATCGCGTTGATGCGGTTGGCCAATAGCGTGACGCTGCAGGCCTATGAAGCGGCCTGGAAATCGATGCGCGAGGGCATGACGCAGCATGAGTTTGCAACGCTGGTAACGAACGCGCATAAAAAGCTGGGGTTCGATGGCGGCGCGAGCGTGCAGGTGGGGGAGAATTCGGCGCTGCCGCACGGTTCGGTGAAGCCGCAGCAAATCCGCGAAGGAACCATACTGCTGATGGACGGCGGCTGCTCCGTGGAGCATTACGAATCCGACATCAGCCGCACTTTCGTGCTGGGCAAGCCCACCGACAAAATGAAGCAGGTTTTCGATATCGTGCATCGCGCGCAGGCTGCCGCGCTGGCTGCGGCCCGGCCGGGCGTGGCCTGCGATGCCGTAGATGCGGCTGCGCGCAAGGTGATTGTGGATGCCGGTTACGGCCCGGGATTCAAATACTTCACGCACCGCGTGGGTCACGGAATCGGAATGGATGGGCATGAATGGCCCTATCTCATCGCCACCAACACGCTGCAGGCCGGCGGCAAAAGCATCGCGCTCGAGCCGCATATGACCTTTAGCGATGAGCCGGGCATTTATATTCCGGGCGAGTTCGGAGTGCGGCTGGAAGACGACATGCACATCCTGGACGCGGCCTCGGAACTGTTTACGCCCCAAAGCCCGTCGCTCGAAGATCCGTTCGGGAAAGCTTAGCTCTGAATTGTCGGAGTTGGCAGGCGAAAGCACCTGCCTGCCCCACATTGTCAGAATTGGTAGCGCGCCGAAGTGGGGCAGGCGCTTTCGCCTGCCAACCAACTACCTCAGTTGTTGACGGCCAGATATGCGGGTGCGCTGGCCTCACCACCCACCGTAACCACTACCGGTTGAGTGCCGTCCGGGATTTCGGTGGGCACATAAAAGTTGATTTGAATCACCCCTACCAGTCCCACTGGGGCTCCCACGAATTCGATGGCCGCTGGAACTCCGTCTACCGTAACCACAACGTTTTGAGACGGCACCGGCAAACTGGTGACCGCCGTTCCATCGGCCGGCGCGGCACCGGTGGCGACTTGCGGATTCACTGCCCCCGCGCCAGTCATATAAAGAGAAACAATGGCGCCACGGTTAGCGCTTCCGCTCGGCGACAGCGCGCCACTTGCATTGGTAAATATACCCGGCGCGGCCGGCGCAACGTTGAACTGGAAAGACCCGATCAGCCCGTTGTTATTAATCCGCAGAGTGGCCACCTGGTTAACGGCTGTTTCGTATGGAATCTGAATATTCAATTGATCCGGCGAGACGTAATATAACGGCGCGGCCACGTTGTTTATCGTCGCAGCTACTCCCTCCGTCGCAACAGGAAGAGGTACGCTCGACGCATTTGCGGCGGATGGCGCCAATTGGGATCCGAAAACGGAGAGGATCATTCCCGGCGAATAGGTGTGCTGGAACGAAGCGCCATTCGCGGCACCCAGCACCAGCGGCGTTCCGCTGGAGGCCGACGCCCCGCTCACGCTCACTGCCACTGAAGCGGTCACGCTGCTGGATGAGCCTTGACTATAGACCGCGGTTATCGTGCCTGAGCCGGCGGACAATTGACTGCCGCTTACGGTTAGTGTCGCTGTAGCGATTCCGCCCGATCCCGCCAGGGCGGCTGAGCCCAGCGACGCGCCACCTACCGAGAAATTCACCGTGCCCGTCGGCGTTTGTCCGTCCACGCCGGTGACGGTGGCGATCAGAAACACGGCATCAGTAACGGAGACAGTGCGCAAATTGCTCATCAGCGTGATGCTGGTTGCGGAGGGAAGGGAAATGGTGGTCTTGCCTCCGCTCCAGGCCGTGATCAAGCGGCTGACATCCACGGAGCCGAGGCCGGTGACCTGGTCATAACCGACTCCCGCGTAATAGCCAACCGGCGTGTCTGAGCATCCGAAGTGCCTCCCGCAGGAAATGGTAACGAGATTGTTGCCGGTAGTGACATCGTGAAATGCACTGGGCGCGGTCTGGGCCAAAGAATAAAGCTTGGGATTGATATTTCCCAATCCCGGTGTCGCCTGCTGGTGAGCGGCCACCAGATACTGATTCAATAATGCGATAACTCCAGCGAACGTCGGCGCCGGCACCGAAGTTCCGCCATAAACCTGCAGGCTGCCCCCGGTGTAAACAAAATATCCGTCAGTATCGGGCGAAGCCGACAGCGCCAGGTCGGGCACATCTCTGGCGTTGTCTTTGGGCACCCCAGGCCCCGTTTGCCAGCTGGGTTTCGAAAAGTAAACGCTGGCGCCTCCTCCGCTGGCGGAAGGCTGCCCGTCTTCGGAGCTGTCGTTCCAGGATGTTTCCGGGATATAGGACAGCGCGGACACTCCGTTGGCGCCGTTGCTGCCGCTCCAGTATTGCTGCCCGCCCGTCGCAAACTCCGTCCCGCCCATGTCCGTCACTTCTGGTGTCGATCCGGGCGCGTCCACGGCCAATCCTGGATTCTGGCTGTCGTCGCAGTCCGCGGCGCCAGTGTCGCCGGAGGCTGCAAACCAGGTCATCCCCTGCGAGTTGGCCTGCTGCCCCATTTGCTGAAACGCGGCAAGATCGGAGCTCGGCGTTTCCAGCTCACACGCGCCGTAACTTTGGCTGAGCTCTGGCGCCAGGTTCTCGTCGATGGCGTACTGCACCGCATCCATCACGTCCGACGCGTACACAAAAATAATGGTGGCGTTTCTCGCCACCGCACCGGACCATTCCAGATCAAGGTCGGCCTCCGGTAAGTCGGTTTGACTGATCCCCGGATCCTGGGCGCCAGGGACCAGCACCATCTGAGGATTGTTCGCGGGCAACCCATAGCTCGAGCGGAACTGCTGAATGTCCGAAAGATTGACTTGCGTCTGTCCGGCGACCACGATCGATTGCCCTTGTCCGTTGATACCGTCGGCATAGAGCGGGTTGATGTCGTAAATGACGGCCAGGTCGCCGGGCGTTATGAAAGTCTCCCCGTCGCCGGATGTGAAATTCGGTTTGAGCGTATCTTTTGCCGAGGCTTTGCGCAACCGGGCTTTGGCCTTCATGCGAAAGTCGTTCAGCCCGCGAATGGCCCCGATAACTCCGGAGAAAGCCGCGGGTACGGAGGGGTTTGAAGCGTTCGCGAAGTGTGTTTCCCCATTGGATACGTATTGGTGAATTTCGGTTTGAAAAGCGCTCTCAATTGTGGCTGCTTCTCCGTTGACGGCGATCCAATTTCGTCCCCGCGCGACCGCCGCGATCGTTAGCCCCTGCCCCTGGAGCCACGCCACGATCGTGTTCAAATCGTCGGTGCTGACTCCAAAACGCTCCGCATATTGCTCCGGCGTCAGCCAGCGATGGTAATTCCCCGAAGCGGGCGTTTGCTGGTCTTTGAGCAACTGCTGGAGATCGGCATGCTGGCTTTCCGATTGCGCCAGCTCCAATTTGACGTACGACATCTGGAGCGACGGCGAAACTCGTCCTTGGTCATCCTCAGCGCGCGCCTTGGGATGGATGTGGCCGGTGAGAACAAAGCGCTGCTGATTATCGATTCCCTTCGTAATACGGCTCTGCTGCGCGTTTACGAAGCCGGTCAGGAAATAAAGCGTCGACAGCAGTACCACCGAGCGAGTTCCAAAACGGTAGCAGAGGGATTTCCAGTTCATATTTGTCCTCTCCACGGATTGAATCGGAGATCGAGAAAGGTGTTTGGTAAGCCGTGTCCGCGACGCAGTAACGGGGCAGGACTTTCCTTGCTCTTAGTCATTATGACGCTACTGGCCGCGGCGGCGTTGCATTTCTCGCTGGTCCTCGCTAACGGTCACGGTTACAAGCCTTATCGGTTGTGTCGAATTGCTGCTTTAGCGCCAGGCAAGTTGGCAGGCGCTTCCGCTTGCCAACCTGTAAGCTCATTGACGTCCGAAACCCCTCCCAAATCCTCGACTTTGACTTAAGGTGTTCTGCTGAGTTGGGCTAAGAAGCACATAGAAAGCCGCATCCGCCTTGTTCTGGATCGCCAGGATTTGACCCTCCAGCGATCCGATGCTTGTGGATAACGACTCGATGGTTGCAACATCGTTGGCCTTCACCGCAGTCTGCAGGGATTGATGGTTGGTGTGCAAGGTAGTCTCAATAGGGGTTATCAAGCCGAGCGAATTGGTAAAGATGGTGGTGGCCTGGCCCGCCTGAGTGCTATTGAGACCAAGGAGTTTGGTCAACCGGTCTACCTTGTTGGCCACCATGGTGGCGGGATCGGGAGGCGTGGACCTGGTCATCACCCCGAACGGGCGTTGAGCGAGAACCGTTGCGGCCAGCATTGCTGCAACGGCCGTAGTTCTGAATAGCGTTTTCATATTTTCTCCTAGTGGACTAATTTTTCAAAGTCCTCCGACAACTAAACAAACACGCTCCTCCGCCGATAGGTCGCAGAAGTTTAACGTTCTTTACGCAGTTTACAAATCGTAACCCGATGGAGCACCGACTCCGTTGAAGACGCCATGTACTACTAGACATGAAAATTTTCGCAGCCTGCGAAGATTTGTGGGGCCGACGCCCTCGTCGGCCCGGCCTTGGTTGCGGCTACGCTGCTCTGTGGCGCACGCACTCTTGCGTGCCGCATCGACACTCATGTCGATGTCCGCCCCACGGCGAGACGAGTCTCGGCGCAGCAGACTGAGAGTCCGCGCCACGGGTGCGCCAGCAGACCCATGGAAACTCCCTGACGGTCGCCGTTCGGTAACGCGAGCGTAAGCGACCGATGATCCTGATACCATCGTCGGCATGACTGCCTGCAAAAGCTTAATGGCCGCGTTTATCCTCGCCGGATTGGTCTGTGCGGGGGAACCCGCTCCCGATTTTCATGCCAAATCGATGGATGGCGAAAAATTCTCGAACGAGTCGCTGAAGGGAAAAGTGGTTCTGATTCAGTTCTGGGCCACCTGGTGCAAGTATTGCCGCGGCGAGCAACCGGTGGTGGATGAATTGACCCAGCAGTTTGCCGACCGCGGCTTAGTTGTTTTGGCGGTGAATTTCATGGAGCCCAAGAAGACCGTTAAGAAATACCTGCAGCAAATGCCCCGCGCCTGCAAAATTGTCCTGACCGAAGATACAAATCTTGCAGCACTCTACCCAGCCCGATCGTTTCCTCTTTATGTGTTGATTGATCGGGATGGAAATGTCGCCGGGACGCAGAAGGGCGCGGGTGGAGCAGTGATGCTCAGGAGACTGCTCCGTAAAGCGGGGTTGGAGTAAATCTCTGCTATTTTCCGGAACCGATCGGCGTTACCATTCAAATAGGAGCCACCGATGAACCTTAGAACAACGTTCGTCTCTTGTTTCGCGCTGGCAGCCCTCGGATCCGTTGCCGCAGCCGCGGACATTCCCCAAGGGGCTCACCTGTTACTTCGCATGGAAAACTCGCTCAGCACCCGCACCGCGCGGGAAGGCGATTTTGTTTACCTGCGCTCCGCCAGCCCCATCGCCGTGGACGGGCAGATTGTGGTTCCGGTGGGTAGTTACGTTCAGGGCGTGGTGGCCGAAACCAAGCGCAGCGGCCGTGTCAGCGGAAGAGCTGAACTGGCCATCCGCCTGGAGACGCTGACGCTGGCACAGGGCAAGGTGGTGAAGTTTGCTCCGCACCTCAGCTCCGTGGATTCCGGCGCGAGCGGTCAGAAGGTCACCGGGAAAGAGGACGTAGTGGAGCAGGCGCCTACTTACGGCAAAGATGCCGCGCGCATCGCGATTCTGGCTGGCACGGGAGCCTCCATTGGAGGTATCGCCGCGGGAAGCTGGTCGGGCGCGGGCATAGGCGGCGCCGCGGGTGGCGCAGTGGGACTAGCCACAGTGCTGTTGACGCGGGGAAAAGAAGTGGAACTTCGCCAGGGGTCCACCTTGGATGTGGTTTTCAACCGGCCGATTGCCATAGAGTAGTCATTCCGAACCGCGACCGCAAGGCCCACTCCGTGGCGCGGACTCTCAGTCTGCTGCGCCGAGACTCGTCTCGGCGTCGGACCGGACATCGACACGAATGTCGATGCGCAAGAGTGCGTGCGCCACCAGGCGTCTTCAAGGAAGTGACCATGGGCCTGCTGGCCCACCAAAGGTGATGAAGACGCTGTGTGGAAAATTAGGTTGGCAGGCGAAAGCGCCTGGCCCACGTCGGTTTGCAGTGGGGCAGGCGCTTTCGCCTGCCAACAGACCGGAGAACCAGCAATGTAGACCGCGTCTTCAACGGAGCGCTACCACAGCCGGTCTTGACACACACCCATTTCGATTTTCAGCCCGACGCCTAGACGAGTCTCGGCGCAGCAGACTGAGAGTCTGCGCCACAGATCAGCATAGCCGCAGCCAAAGCTTGGCCGACGAGGGCGTCGGCCGCGGACCAGGGGGTCCGCCCCACAAATCGTCGCAGGCTGCGAAGATTTTCAGGTCTAGTGGTACGGGGACGCCTTCATGACCTTTGATGGGCCGGCAGGCCAACATCAGTCAAAATACAGCACCTCCGGGCGAATCCGCCCTTCCGTGCTCGAACAAGGCCCGCACGTCATCGTATAGTCTCTACGCAAGCTACGAACCGCTTCCGGTATCGTAACTTCATCGTCGGATTTGTGTTCGGTGGCGATGGAAAGCCGCGGCTTGAATTTCGTAATGGTTGCGCGCGCGCCGGCCAGCGCATTTACTTCCGCACCCTCGACATCCATCTTGATGAAATCCACTCGGGCCAGGCCCAGCTCGCTGACGATTTTGTCGATGGTGGTGAGCGACGCCTCCACATCGCTATGCGAGCCCTCCGGGCGCAGAACAACACTGTTCGCCGCGAAATTGGAATCGCTCACGTTGAGGCGCAGTTTTCCCTCTGAATCCCAGACGCCTTTGGGATACACGATCACGCGTTGAGCGGCAATGGGCTCCGCCAGATTCCGCCGCAGGCACTCCACGGCTGGGGGCGAAATTTCGATAGACACCACCAGCTTCGCCCCGGCCTTGAGCGCTTCGCGAGTGAAATCTCCGTCGCTGGCGCCGCAATCCAGCACAATGTCGCCGGCCCGCACGAAATGCGGCTCCGTCCCATAGATGTGCTCTTCCATCTCCGCCAGATTGAAAGGCAGCACGTAGCGGTTGCCTTTGGGAATCCAAAAACGACCCTTGGGCGTATCCCAAAGTTCCAGCCCGCCGTCTTTCGACACGAATTTGCTGGCACGCAGGATTCGATCTTTCGCCGTTCGCAGTGCGTCCTCTTCGTCCTGCCAGCGGATGGCCTTTGTAAACGGACAAACGGGGCTGCGTCCGGTAAGCGCCCAGGTAGCGTAGCGAAATCGGGGCCACGCGGCGTAAGCCGTGAGCAGCACAGCCGCGAATAACAAAACGAACAAGAAAGGCCGGGATCGGATTGGGGATGCCATGCGTTATAGTTAGAGTAACCTGTCCGTAATTATTTTGAAGCGTTTTGCGGTCGGCCCGCGTATGTTTAAATAGGATTCGAATCAATGCATCCATCTAAAATTCAGGTACTGGACGTGGAATCTACCGCGCCGGAAGCCAGTTCCACCGGTGGCTATAAGGTATTCAATCGGATTGTGGACTGGATCACCAGTGAGCGCATGCAGCTGCTCAACATCACCGAGCGAATCAACGAACTTGTCCGTAAGAGTGGCATTCGCGACGGCCTGGTGCATCTGCAATCGTTGCACACAACTTCGGGGGTGTTCCTCAATGAGTGGCAGGACGCACTCCTTCACGATGTGCGGCGGTTCCTGGAGGAAGTGGCGGATCGAAACCAATACTATCGCCACAACGATCCCGAGTTCTCGGATTGCGAGCGCAAGAACGCGGATTCGCACCTGCGCGGTATGTTGATGGGCCAAACGTTGTGCCTGCAGGTAAGGAACGCCTCAGTGCTTCTGGGTACCTGGCAGAGCATCATTTTCGCCGAATTCGACGGTCCGCGCAGCCGCTCCCTGGCGGTTCAGATCTCGGGCGTCTGAGCTCGGATGCCGCGGTACTTCACCCTCCAGCAGGCTGAGAAGCTGCTTCCCGAAGTGGAGTTCACCATCCGGGAAGCGATCTGCCACAAGGCTGACTTCCAGCAGGCTGAAGAGGAATGGCAGAGTTTCGCGACCCGCGTCACTATGCTGGGCGGAGTGCGAGTGGACCACTCGCAGGTTATGGATCTAAAGCAGCGGAGGGAATCGGCCGCACGCCTGTTGAAGGATGCTGTGGAGAAGATCCAGGAATACGGTTGCGTGGTAAAAGATCTGGACATCGGCTTGATCGACTTTCCGACGTTGTTCCGAGGCGAAGAAGTTTACCTGTGCTGGAAGCTGGGCGAATCCGGCATTGGTTTTTGGCATGGAGTCCATGAAGGATTCCGCGGCCGCAAACCGATCGATGCGGAATTTCTAGCGGAGCATCGCGGAGAGTGAAAGTGGTGCAGGCGCTTTCGCCTGCCAATCTAGTTCGATGCGAGACGATACAATCGAACGTGGCGAAGCTTCATACAGCCCCAGCCTGGGAAGAAATCCAGCGAAGATTCTTCGAAACGGGTGATGCCGCGCCTGTTCTGGCCGGAATAAGCGGTCTCATCGACGAAATGACCCTGCAGGCCTACCAGGCTTCGCTTCAGCCTGCGTTTCCAGATTCGATTTCGATGTTGGCCGTAGGCGGTTTCGGAAGGCGCGAGCTGTTCCCCTACTCTGATGTCGACATCCTGATTCTGATGGACCGCGAGTCCCAGACCGTGGAATTGAAGGACGCGCTCTCTGAATTTGTCCGCCAGCTGTGGGACGCAGGGCTGCGCTTGAGCCATTCGGTCCGCACCATCGCCGAATGCACAGAGGTGCATGAACAAAATATCGAGCTGAATATCAGCCTGCTGGATCGCCGGCTGCTAAGCGGATCCAGCGAACTCTACGGCAAGTTAGAGGTCAAGCTAGCGGCGTTTTTCGAGCGCCACTCGCGGAACCTGGCGCAGCACCTGGCCCGTCTGTCGCGAGCCCGCCACCGGAAATATCA